>PVMK01121709.1_pt1 | contig 15009 bp, 12 predicted proteins | sample 1853481 | NCBI WGS metagenome assembly PVMK01 (sample SAMN08533507, study PRJNA380276) | Marine sediment metagenome, whole genome shotgun sequencing project.
ACCTGCTGTGTCGGCAAGTCAGAGTCGCCCGTGATGATCGCCTCCGTCGGAATGGCCTGCACGCTCTTCGGGCTGAAGCTGCTGACATAGGTGTAGCTCGGCTCGAAGGGCGAGATCTGTATGCCGGTCGGCTGCTCTCCGACGCGAAGCCCGGTCACTCCCGGAACCGTGCGGTTGGTGTCCAAAATCAACGAGTTGGTGAAGCTGACGACGGCGACCTCCCCGGTTTGGGTTTGGGTCACCGCGCCCAAGAACTGGGCTGCAACTTCGGGCGCGAAGATCGTTTCAGTCGAGCAGAGCTCGGCCGGCAGAACCTTCCTGAGGTCGAAGAGGTTGCCCGTGATCAGATCGAGGTCTGCGCACAAGAGTTGTATCTTCGCCGAACGGTTCAACGCCGACAGCACGACGTTGTTCGCGTTGTTGTTACACGAGGCGAGCACGATCCCGCAGATGGCGACAGCGAGAAAGCGAGTCATCGCGGCAGCTCCGATACGGGTTGCGGCAAGCCGACGAGACCGAGGAGCCGTGGCGAGCACTCCTCGGGAGCGTCAGCGCCCCCTTCGAGGCAGGCAACGAGCGGTCGCAAGTCGGCGACGCGAAGCACGGAGGTGCTGAAGTCCGCGATGTACATGAGAAGCCGCGGAGCATCGATGACGAACTCGAAGGCGCCGCTGATGTTCGTCAGGATGGTAATCCCCTGCAATTTGTCGAGGTCGATGACCGCCACACTTCTTGCGAGGAAGCAGCTCACGAACGCCAGGAGCGCGGTGCCTCCACGCGCCGGGACCTCGCCGACTTGCAGACGTGAAGGGTCGCGGCAGGTCGGTATCTGTCCGAGCATGTTCAAGTCTCCGCCTGCGACATTGCTGCGGGCGACGATCAAGGCGTTAGGCGAACGCGAGACGATGTACGCGAGGTTGCGGTCTGGCCGCGGGTCGAAGCGGATGTCCCGGTTGCTTATCCCGTTGTCGAGCCCGGTCACGAAGAGCGTTCCCGCATTGAACAAGTAGCTCTGCGTGGGGTTCCCGTCGATGCCGATGCCGAGGCGGACGATCGCTGCGACTTCCGCGCTGGGAATCCACGCGCGTTTGGCGCCGGGCTCGTAGGTGATGGTGACCTGCTCTGGGGCGAGCTCGTCGAGAGTTGCCGCAAGGCGGGGGCGTTTCTGAGGTTCAGGTCCGCCCGGGCGGAGCTGGTCGAAGAACATGCTCGCCATGCCCTCCCGGTGCGCCATCAAGATGTAGTCGCCGCGGAAGGCTGGATCGTCGGTACTGCCGGGGGGCGCAAAGTCTGCCGCGAGGTCTCCCACATAGACATCGACGGGGTCACGCGGCAGCTCTAGCTCGACGGTGGGGTTCACCTGTTCGGCGCTTCCCGAACGGTACGGGCTCGTGCAGGTATGCCTTTGCCCGAACCCCCCGCCACAGTCGAGCTGGCCTTCCTCGTTGACGTCGATGAACGTGAGATTGGAATCGCTGCGAACGGGCAGGTAGAGGCGCCGCCCGTCGGTAGCGACGCCCATGCCGTCCGAGAAAGACCCGATCAGAACCTCGCCGCGGAGCAGCCCGTCCACAGGGACGAGCCTCAGCGCTGCTCCCGGGTCACGGAACTGGAGACCGGCCGGAATGACCGAGCAGCGATCGAACGGCACGGGCACGCAGTCGTCGTTCGGCGTCGGGTCGTCCTCGGGGGGCGTGAGTGGTTCGCAGCCGCATCTCGGATCGTTGATGTCGCCCTCGAAGCTGTCGTCGAGGCAACTCTGGCGGATCCCCTGCGGGATGGGTACGCACGCGCCGTCAGTGTCCGGGTCGCACACGCAGGAGGGATCGTTGACGTTGCCTGTATAGTCGCTCCTGAGGCATTCCGGGGTGCGCCATGCGCTTATGCAGCCTGTATTGATGGCCTCGACCATCTTCTCGAGATCGTACGACTGGACGTTTCCGGAGTTATACTGGAGCCCGAAATTCGAGCTCGTAACGTAGACATACTTCGGGTTGCCGTCGGGGTCTTGGTGGACCGAGAGCTCGATCGCGATGGGGAACGACATCAGCCCGGGCGGCAGTGCCTCTCCATCTTTGTTGATGCAGCCGGTCGAGATTGTGCCGGCGATAAGCAAGAACCCCAGAGCGAAGCCGATCGAAGCGCTCTGTGGGCCAAATCGCGACCCCATGGAGCGGCACCCTAGCCGTTCACCCTACGGGGGGCAACTGGCAGCGGAGTGCCCTATTTCCAGGGATCAAGGATGGCGGCGTCACGCTGAGACGAGGGTTTGGCGCGCTGCCGATGCTTATGACGAGCCGGCTTGGCTGGAGCCGCTTTGGCTTCGACTTGCGCGCCTTCCTCCGTCGGAAGCGCGACCATCGCCGTCGGAACGGACGGCGCGGCAGGCTGGGCGATGTTGGCCCTGCCCGGTTCAACCCGGCGTTGGGTATATGCACTCATGGCAAGCGTTCCGACCAGCGCCACGATGGCCATCCCGAGCCCTCCGAGGTAGATCGGTGACACCCGTGGGCGCTCGGGACGGGGCGGCCTGGTGGGCTTGAGCGTAACCGTGTCGGGCCCAATCGGTTGTTGGCCGGTGTGGATGCGTTGCAGGTCGGCCTCGACCTCGTGCATCGTCTGGTAGCGTTGTTCCGGCTTCTTTTCGAGGCAACGCATGATCAGTTGCTCGAGCTGCTCGGAGACCTGCGGCACGCGGACCTTCGGCGGAATCGGGTCCTCGTACATTTGCTTCGTGAGGATGCCCATCATCGTGTCCGCGTCGTGCGGAACGTGTCCGGTGACCATTTCGTACAGCAATACGCCGAGCGCGTAAATGTCGGTGCGGTGGTCGACGCCGTCACCTTCGCATTGCTCGGGCGACATGTAGTGAGGCGTGCCGAGCACCTCACCGGCGTGCGTCAGCCGCTTGGGGCCGTTGGCGACCTTAGCGATGCCGAAGTCGAGGACCTTCACGAAGTCTTTGGTGTTGTCGCGCTCGATGAGAAACACGTTCTCTGGCTTTAGATCGCGATGAATGATGCCCGCGCTGTGTGCGGCGCCGAGCGCACGGCAAAGCTGTGTGGCGATGTGAATTGCGCGTCCTTCGGGCATGCGTTGGGCGACGTCGATTGCGTCGATGAGATCGATTCCTTCGAGGCACTCCATGACGAAGTACGTCGAGCCATCCTCTAACACGCCGAAGTCGTTGATATCGATGATGTGCTGGTTGCCGATCCCCGACGCGCTTTCGGCTTCACGTTGGAACCGCGCCAGCACCTCCGGGTCTTTTGTGTTCTCGCGTCGAAGCACCTTGATCGCGAACTGTTTGTTGAGGCGCGTATGGGTGACCCGGTACACCAAGCCCATGCCGCCCTCGCCGAGCAAAGTCTCGACGCGGTAGCGCTGATCGATCGTCCGACCGAGCAGACCCTCGGATGCTTTCGACACACCGGACTGAGCCCCGCTCGCCTCCGACTCATCAAACCCTCTCGCACCATCCGACATACAGCTCTATCGCAATCTTCCAGGAAACTTCATTTCAACACGCCCAGCCCCCCCCAGCAACCGCAAAAAGGCCCGAGTCCCCTTTTTGAAAGGGTTAATTCCTGGCAACGAAGGAGCAAGGCCTCTTTCCCGCTGGCCGCCCCCACACTATCGCCTGGATGCCTTCGGCTTCTGTTTGTCCCGCCCCGCCACCCCCACACTATCGCCTAGGCGGGCTTGGGCGGCGGCTAGGCGGGCGCCGGGGAGCTGAGAGAGCGGCGCTGAGACGAAGTCGAGGCCCAGGCGCTCGCAGATTTCGATCGAGGCGGGGCTGCCGCCCTGGTCGCCGCACAGACCCGCGATGAGGTCCGGGCGAACTGCCTTGGCGCGTTCGAGGGCGATGCTGATCAGCTCCGAGACTCCCTCGTCGAGGTAGGTGAAGGGATCCCGCGCGACGATGTCGAGCTCGTTGAGGTAGGTCGGCAAGAAGCGGCTGGCGTCGTCCCGGCTGATGCCGAGCGTGGTCTGTGTCAGGTCGTTGCCCCCGAACGAAAAGAAGTCTGTGTACTTGGCGATCTCATCCGCGACGAGGCACGCGCGTGGAAGCTCGATCATGGCTCCCACGCGGCAGATGAACAGGCTCGTGGGTTCCGGAAAGACCTGATGTTGCACGCTGTTTAGCACTGCGCACAACGCCTCGACCTCCGAAGCGAACGAGACCATTGGAATCAAGACCTCGAGCTCGACCGGCACACCCTGGTCGGTGCAGTCGCGCGCAGCGAACAACATCGCGCGAAGTTGCATGTCGTAGAGACCCGGGATGGTGAGGCCTGCGCGGACACCGCGATGACCAAACGCCGGGTTCGACTCGACGTGTCGCTCCGCTGCTTTGGTCACCTCTTCCAACTCGAGGTTGAGCTCTCCGGCGATCGCTTGCAGCGCTTTCTCGTCTTGCGGGAGAAACTCTTCGAGCGCCCGGTCGAGCAAGCGAATCGTTACCGGTCTTCCGTCCATCGCTTGAAACATTTCGACAAAGTCGTCGCGTTGCGCGCGCTCGAGCTCCGATAGCCAATGGCTGCGTTGGTCATTCTCAATTGCGAGCAGTGCGCATCGCATGGCGAACAGCCGATCGTGCGCAAAGAACATCCGCTCGGTCCGGCAGAGCCCCACGCCTTCCGCCCCGTAGCTCAAGGCCGCGCGTGCCGCGTGTGGCGTATCTGCTTCCGCGTAGACCCGCATGCGGCGAATCCCGTCGGCCCATGCCATCAGGTCCCGAAGCTCATCGATCGTTGCAGATGCAATCACGTCGAGTGCGCCCGCGTAGACCCTGCCGGTTGATCCGTCGAGGGTGAGCAGGTCGCCCTCACGCAGAGGCTCGGAGGATGGCGAGTCGCCGCGGCGCACGGTCCGCTCCAGGAGGTCAATTCGGAGCCCACCACAACCCACCACGCAGCACTTGCCGAGTCCGCGCGCGACGACCGCGGCGTGGGATGTCATGCCGCCCGCCGCCGTTACGACGCCCTTGGCGGCCTTCATTCCGTGGATGTCCTCCGCACTGGTTTCCTGTCGCACTAGGATCACCTCCTGGCCCTCGGCAACCCAGCGCACCGCATCGTCCGCGTCGAAGACGATTCGGCCAGACGCAGCCCCCGGGCTTGCAGGCAAGCCGACGGCGAGCGGTTCCACCCCTTGGGCGGCGAGCTCGGTTTGAGCGGGAAGCCGCGCTTGAAGCAGTTGCTCGAGCGAGCGCGCGTCGACCCGGAGCAAGGCATCTTCTTTGGAGAGAACGCCTTCGCTCACCATGTCGACTGCTACGCGGACCGCTGCGCGCGCCGTCCGCTTCGCCGCACGCGTCTGAAGCAAGTACGGGCGGCCATCTTCGATGGTGAACTCGATGTCCTGCATGTCGCCGAAGTGGCTTTCCAGAGCCGCGCAGTATCTGGAGATCGCCTCGAAGGCTTCTGGCAGGGATGCTTCGAGGGTCAACGCCTCCTTGCCGGGCGCCGCCGCTCCCGTCGTGAGCGCTACGGGGGTGCGAATCCCCGCAACGACATCTTCGCCCTGGGCGTTGGGCAGGAACTCGCCGTAGAGCTGTTTGTCTCCGTTCGACGGGTTGCGCGTGAAGGCCACGCCAGAGCCGCTTCGTGGGCCCGCGTTTCCGAAGACCATGGCTTGCACGGTGCATGCGGCGCCGATGCCGTCGTCAATCCCTTGCATGCGCCGGTATCGAACCGCGCGCGAGTTGTTCCAAGATGAAAAGACGGCACCGATGGCATCCCAGAGTTGAGTGTCGACGTCCTGTGGAAACGGGGCGCCTGACGCTTCTTGAATGAGCGCCAGATACGATGCAACGAGATCCTCTAGCGCGGTCGCCGGAAGCTCGGAGTCGAGCATTCGCGGGCGCCCAAGATCGGTCTTGAGGTCGCTGAGAAGATACTGGAAGCGGTCTCCTCCGATACCGCGCACCACCGTCCCATACATCTGGAGCAGGCGGCGATAGGCATCGAGAGCAAAGCGTTGGTCCCCGTGTTGCGCGGCAAGGCCGCCGAGCGAGCGTTCGCTGAGGCCGACGTTGAGGAGCGTGTCCATCATCCCGGGCATCGAGACCCGCGCGCCCGAGCGGATCGCAAGGAGCAGCGGATTACCCGTATCCCCGAAGCCTCTGCCGAGGCGCTCCTCGACGGAACGCAGCGCCTGCTCGACCGCCGCCTCGAGGCCGTCCGTCCACGTGCCGCTCTGTCGGTACCGTCCGCCGACCTCGGTCGTAATCGTGAACCCCGGCGGCACCGGAATTCCGAGAACGGTCATCTCGTTGAGGCCGGCCGCCTTCGTTCCGAGGAGTTCCAGGCGGAGGTCCGAGTCTAGCTCTGCGTCAAGCGGATACAGGAGGGTCACGGCGTTGCAACTTTGTCCCGAGCTGGTGGAAGTGCGCAATAGCGTTGACCGTGTCTGCGATTTCTCCGAGCAAACGCAGGCGATTCTCCCTGACGCGGGCGTCGTCGACCATGACGAACACCTCGTCGAAGAAGCGATCGATCGGTCCGCCGAGCTCCTTGGCGACGAGCTTCAGCGCATCGGCGTAGCGGCGCTCGCCAGTGGCTTCGCGGATCTGGTCGCGCACGGTGCCGAACCGCTCGGCCAGCGCACTCTCCGCTCCAGCCTCGAGAAGAGCCGGGTCGATTGGGCCTCGCGCGCTCTCCTTCGTGATGTTGAACGCCCGCTTGAACGCGATCGCGAGGGCTTCGAACTCGGGAGCAGAACCGAGCTCGGACACGGCTTCGATGCGGGTCCGCAGATCGCGCAACGAGGCCCCGCCCCAAGCGCCGAGGCACGCATCGACGACGTCACCGCCGTATGGGTCCTTGAGCATTGCCCGAATGCGGGCGCGGAAGAAGTCGTCGAGTGACGCGCGGACTTGGTCGGCTGGCGCGAGCTCGGCGTCGCCCGCGTATGCACGGTACGCCTGGTTGATGAGCGCTTGCAGGTCGACGTCGATCGGCCCTTCGAGCGCGATGCGAATGATGCCGAGGGCCGCGCGGCGAAGCGCAAACGGGTCGGCCGAACCGCTCGGGACCAAGCCGATGCCAAAGCAGCCCACCAATGTGTCGATTCGGTCGGCGACCGCGACGACGGCACCGACGAGCTGGTCGGGCACGACGTCGTCCGCGCCCTGCGGCCGGTAGTGATCACGAATCGCGTCGGCGATGACCGGGTCGATGCCTTCGCGCAACGCATACCAACGGCCCATTTCGCCCTGGAGCTCGGGGAACTCGAAGACGATGAGCGTCTCGAGGTCGGCCTTGCACAAGCGCGCCGCGTCGACGCACGCAGCGGTGTCGGCTCCTAATTGCTCGGCGAGCGAGTGTGCATTGGTTTCCAGCCGCCGGACCTTCGCGCCCATCGTGCCGAGCTTCGACTGAAACACCACCGACTCTAGCTTCTTGAGCCGGTCGGCTAGCGGGGCCTTGCGATCCTCTTCGACGAAGAACCGCGCATCGGCCAAACGCGCGCGAAGGACCCGGTCGTTTCCTTTCGCGATCGTCTCCGGATCCTGAGCGGTGTTGACCACGTTGAGATACGAGGGAAGCAGCGCGCCGCCCTCGGATGCGCGCACTGCGAAATAGCGCTGGTGGTCCCGCATCACCGAGACGACGACCCTCTCTGGGAGCTCGAGAAAGGCTTCGTCGAAGCTTCCGGGCACGGTGAACGGCTCTTCGACGAGCGAGACGCACTCGTCTGCAAGGAAAGCGTCTGCCTCGAGGACACCGCCCAGCGACTTTGCCGCGGTCAGCAGCCCCTCCATCATGCGATCCTTGCGACGCTTCAAGTCGACGAGAACGTGCGCCCGTTCGAGAGCATCTTCGTAGTTGCTGGCCTCGTCGAGGTCGAAGCTCTCCGGGGCGAGGAAGCGATGGCCTCGCGTCATGCGGCCTGCCTGCACGCCTGCGAACTCGAATTCAATCACGTCGCCGTCGAGCAACGACACGATCCAGTGGATCGGCCGGCCGAAGGAGATCTCGCCGGCCCCCCACCGCATGGACTTGGGGAACGTGATGCGCTGACAGAGCTGCGGGAGGACCTCTGCCAGCACCGCTCCCGTCGCCCGGCCCGTCTCGTGGACCTGGACGCTCACGTAGTCACCCTTGTCGGTCGTCTGCTCGTGGAGGTCTCCGACAGCGACGCCGTGCTTTTTGGCGAACCCGGTTGCAGCCTTCTTGGCGGAGCCGTCCGTGTCGAACGCTGCACTCCACGGCGGGCCCATGACCGTCTCGTCGCGATCGGGCTGACTCGACGCGAGCCCTCGAAGACGTAGCGCGAGCCGTCGGGGCGTTCCCATCGTGTGCAATTCGAGCGAGTCGGTACCGAGCCGGGCCTGGCCTAGCAGCTCGACCGCGCTCGCCTTCAACGAGCGCAGCGCATGGGTCACGAACGACGCAGGCAGCTCCTCGGTCCCGATTTCCAGCAAAAACTCGGATGACATGGAGAGGCGTTGCTACCAGACCGGATCCAGAGGCGCAATGGGGCGAGGCCCCCAACTCGCTATTGAGCCGCAGCGGCGGTGTCGAGCAGCGGGAAGCCCAGGGCCTCGCGTTGCGCGTACCAAGACTCTGCGACTGCCCGCGCGATGAGCCTCACGCGGCCAACGTAGCGCTGCCGCTCCGTCACGCTGATCGCGCCGCGGGCATCGAGAACGTTGAAATAGTGGCTGCACTTGATGACCGCGTCGTAGGCGGGAAGCGCCAGCCTTTCGAGGGGCTTGCGGTCGAATTGGAGGGCGCCACCCTTCCCCTTCTTGTCGCCTAGGCCCAGCAAGACGGCGACCTGCTTCTCATACTGCTCGAAGAGGTTCTTCTGAAGGTCGACGTCCGCCTGCTCGAAATTATAAGTGCTCCACTCCCACTCGGCGCGCTTGTAGAGGTCGCCGTATCGGATGCCAGGCGCCCATTGCAGCTCGTACACGTCGTCGACGTCTTGCAGGTACATGGCGATGCGCTCGAGCCCGTAGGTCAACTCGCCGCTGATCGGTTTGCAGTCCATGCCGCCACACTGCTGGAAGTACGTGAACTGGCTGATTTCGAGCCCATCGAGCCACACCTGCCATCCGAGGCCCCATGCGCCCAAGGTCGGTGACTCCCAGTCGTCCTCGATGAAGCGGATGTCGTGGTGGCTCGGATCGGTGCCGAGGGAGCGCAGCGATTCCAGGTAGAGTTCCTGGATGTCGAGCGGCGACGGCTTGAGGATGACCTGATACTGGTGGAACTGTTGCAGCCGGTTTGGGTTTTCACCGTAGCGACCGTCGGTCGGGCGGCGACTCGGCTCAACATACGCTACGTTCCACGGCTCGGGGCCGATGGACCGCAAGAACGTGTGTGGGTTGAAGGTGCCCGCGCCGACCTCGGAGTTGTACGGCTGGACGATTAGGCAACCGCGCTCCGCCCAGAAGCGTTCGAGCGCGAGAATGAGCTCTTGGAAGGTCATTCGTCGTCCTCGTCATCCTCGTCGAGGTCGTCGTTGTCTTCATCCTCGCCGGCGGCCACGGCTTCCGCTGCCGCAATCGCGGCTTCTTCCTCCGCAAGGAGCTCCTCCTCCGCCTGTTCGAGGGCGTCTGCGGCGGCGAGCTCTGCGGATGCGATGTCGACCGACTCCCCGATTTTCTCTTCGAACAGGGCCTTGTGCTCGTCGGTGAGGTCGCTGAACTCTTGAAGTGTCGGGAGGTCTTTCAAGCTGCTCAGGCCGAAGAATTCCAAGAACCCGGGTGTCGTTCCGTACACCAAAGGCCTTCCGGGCTCGTCCTTGCGCCCGAGGATCTTCACCAGACTGCGCTCGGCCAGCATCTTGAGCGAGGAGCCGGAGTCGACGCCGCGCACGTCATCGACCTCGGGCCGCGTGAGCGGTTGGCGGTACGCGACGATGGCGAGCGTTTCGAGCTGGGCCCGCGTGAGGCGAATGGGCTTTGGTGCGACGAGCGTCTTGACGAAATCCGCGCTCTCACGTGCGGAACGGAACTGATACCCGCCTGCGACGTAGTAAAGGTGCACACCGCGGTGTTGATAGTCGGCGACGAGCTCGTCGAGTAGGGGTTGCACCTCGGCGATGGTGGCCCGCGCTGCCCGGGCGAGCTTCTTTGGCGTCACGGGATGGTCCGAGACGAAGATCAGGCTCTCGACGACGTTCTTGAGCGTCTCAGCGCCGGGCGCGATTGGCGCCTGAGCCCCGTTGTCCGGGGCGCCGTTGTCGGTTTGGACGTCCGTTTGGGTCATGGTTCTCGTTCGTCCTCATTCCAAGCGTACGCACCGAAGGTGCCGGCTGGCACGACCACGGATTCTCTTCGCTCCTCGCCGGTCTCGATCGCCTCGCCGAGGTCGATTTCCGGGTCTACCACATCGCTCGTTGGCTGTTGCACGTCGGCTGGCACGACCGGCTCACCCGTCGCGTCGAGCAGCGCGTACTCGAGATAGATGGGCTCCTCGTGGTCCGTCTGATAGATGCTCGCCAACCTCATTTTCGCCATCTCGAGCAACGCGAGGAACGTCACCACGAGATCGTACGAGGTGCTGACGTCTTCGAAGAGCTCGTCGAAGCGGCATCGGCGGCGCTCGCGAAGCAACTCGACTAGGCCGCCGATGCGTTCCTGAATCGACATCCGTTCCGCATCGACTTCGAGCGAGATGGTCGCGTTGACGCGCTCCGCAATCCTCTTGAGCGCATCGAGCAGCTTGAAGACGCTCACCTGTGCCAATGGCGCCGGCCCATCGGCGGCGGGCGGAGGGGTGCCGCGCGAGAACACGTCTCGTCCCGCGATCGCGCGCGCGCTCAGATCTGCCGCGACCGTCTTGTACTTCTGGTACTCCAGCAAACGCCGAATCAGCTCGGCGCGGGGGTCGAGCTCGTCAATCTCGTCGTCGTCCTGGTCTTCGGGCGGGCGCGGCAGGAGCATCTTGCTCTTGATGTGGGCCAGCGTCGCTGCCATCACGAGGTATTCCGCGGCAACGTCGAGGTTGAGATTTTCCATCAATCCGAGGTATTCCAGGTACTTACCGGTGATGAAGGAGATCGGCAGGTCGAGGATGTCGAGCTCGTGTTTGCGGATCAGATGCAAGAGCAGGTCTAGCGGCCCTTCGAAGTTGGGCAGCTCGATCCGGAAGTTTGGGTCCAGAGCCTCCGGGGCCTCGGGCATCGGCATGGGGCTGGGCTCGCTCATCGCTGTGGAACCATGCGCTGGTAGGCTCCCCAGTGTCAATCGCTACGGGCTTCGTTGAGGGCTTCGATCACCGCTTCGACGTGCCCCTTCACCTTCACCTTTGGGAAGTGCTTGATGACCTTCCCGTCGGGTCCGATCAGCACCGTCGAGCGGATGATCCCCATCGACTTCTTGCCGTACAAGTTCTTCTCACCCCAGGCGTCGTACTTCTCGAGCATCTTCCCGTCAGGGTCGCTGAGCAGCGTGAACTTCAGCTTGTACTTGTCAGCAAACTTACAATGCGACTCGATCGAATCCTTGCTGACGCCGATGACTACAGCGTCGCGTGCCTTGATTTTGCGCAGCGCTTGGTTGAAGTCATTGGCCTCGGTCGTGCAGCCCGGTGTGTTGTCCCTCGGGTAGAAATAGACGATGACGAACTTGCCGGCGAGGTCTTTGAGGGCCAGCTTGCCGCCCGTGGATGAGGGCAGATTGAACGCGGGGGCCTTGTGGCCTTCTTTGATCATGGAGACGCCTGTATTGCCGCTTTGCGCCCAGTGTCAACGCGTCGAGAGCCTCACGAACTTGGATTCTCTGCGGCACGCGCCCAAGATCTGGATATGACCCGCCGTACCCTCATCGTGGGAGACGTCCACGGCTGCTGCGAGGAGCTCGAGGACCTGCTGGGCGAGTCGGGCTGGGATGAGGATGATCAGCTCGTTCTGGTCGGAGATTTGGTGGCCAAAGGTCCAGATTCACTAGGGGTTGTTCGGCTCGTGAGGGAGTTGGAAGGGCTTGCGGCGCGCGGCAACCACGACCAGCATTGCCTGAAGTGGTGGGACGCAAAGTGCGCTGGCGACGACCTTCCCGAGCTCAAGCCCGCCCACCGACAGGTCGCTGACCAGCTCGAAGAGGAGGATTGGCTGTGGCTTGCCGAGCTCCCGCTGTGGATCGAGCTTCCTGAACATGACGCCCTGATCGTGCATGCGGGGCTGTTGCCGGATCTCCCCCTGGAAGATCAGGACCCCTACGACTTGATGAACATGCGCAGCATTCTCGACGATGGGACCGCGTCGAGTAGCTACGAAGAAGGCACCCCCTGGGCTGCGCGCTGGCCCGGGCCCCGGCTTGTGGTGTTCGGGCACGACGCGGTGCGCGGGCTTCAACTCCGGCCTCATGCGGTGGGCCTCGATACAGGCTGTGTATACGGCGGCTGGCTGACAGGCCTGTGGCTGCCGGGGCGAGATCTCGTCTCGGTGCCCGCGCGCGGGACCTATGCTCAGCCTGGGAGGGATTGACGGCGGTGGAGGTGTGGGTCTGCCGTGAGGAAGAGATGCGGGAGGGAGTCGTGCGTACGGCGCGACTCGGCCACGACGACGACGGTCTTCCGATCATGGCGATGCTGCTTCGCGACGAGAGCGGCGCCATCGTGGCATATCGCAATCTATGCCGGCATCTTCCGGTGCCGCTCGACGGCGGGACGGGCGAGTTGCTGAGCGAGGATGGCATGCACCTGGTCTGCGGAACGCATGGGGCGACGTACCGCTCTACACGACGGCTATTGCGTAGACGGGCCCGTGCGAGGGGATGGCGCTCCAACAGCTATACGTGCGGGAAGCCGGCGGGGACATCTTCGTGTCGGACGCACCGGATTCTCGCTAGCGCCACGAGAAAGGGCGAGGCGGCCGCCAATTTTGCAATGCCCTGGCCGGGGTCGCTACGCTGTCCCCGCTCCACAGGGGGACATATGCGTAAAAACGCTTGGGTTGATTTTGAGCATTGGGTTTGACCTTCGGCCTCGTTGGCTGCGGTGATTCGGGAGACAGCGGCGGCGGTGGTAGCGGCGGATCCGGAGGCAGCGGCACGGCGACCGTGAGCGGGACTGTGTCCAGCGCCTCGTTGGACGGGTCCCTCGACGCCGCTCGCAGGGAGCGACCGTGTCGGTCGTTGGAACGACGACGACGACGATGAGTGGCGCGGATGGCTCGTTTTCGATAGAGGCTCCGGTCGGGATCGCCACGTTCTTGACGACCGCGGACGATGCCTGGGGTGAGCTTGCGGTCGGCGATGTGCCTGCGGCGGGTGTAGACACGGCCGACGCCCGAAGTGGTCCCGGACGCTTTGGTTGACGGCGTCGCCGAAGCCCTGATGCAGACCATCGATCCCGCGAAGGCGATGGTCGTCGTGGAGTTCGACCTGGAAACCCCCGCAGGGGGGGAGGCTGCCGAGCTCGGGGCTAACTATGACTTTGCGTTCGTGTTCGATGCCGCTGGCGATCCGGTTCTCGGAAAAGAGCTCCTGCCGGGCGGCGACACCATCGTCATCTTCGCCAACGGCGACGTCAGCGCAGACGTGATGCCGACGGCGACGAGCTCGAGTGGCGCCACCTGCACGCTCGATCCGGCTGGGGTGGCCTATCCGTCCCAAGCGAAGGTTTTCACCGCGGTGGAAGTGGTCTGCCCCTAGCAAGCCATCGACGACGTGAAAGGCGGGCTGGCGACTAGGTCGTCAGCCCGTTTTTTCTTGCTTGGCGTTCCAGGCCGCGGGCGACGAAAGCGGACCGACGTCGGCCCAGGGCTTGTCTTCGCTATTGAGAACCACGTTCTTGCGCGCGGTCAGCACCTCGGCGCCCTCTCGCGTCACCAATACAGTGTGTTCGAACTGCGCGGACAGTGAACGGTCCATCGTGAGAACCGTCCAGTCGTCGTCCATGACCTCGGTTGGGTAACCGCCAATGTTGATCATCGGCTCGATCGTGAAAACCATACCGGCCTTCATGCGCTTGTCCTTGCCGCGCCGGCCGAAGTGCGGAATCTGCGGTGGCATGTGGAACTCGCGGCCGACCCCATGTCCCACGTAGTCGCGAACCACCGAGCAGCCCTTCCCCTCCGCGTGCTCCTGAATCGCCGCGCCGATGTCGCCGATCCGCTTGCCGTGCTGCACCTCGGCGATGCCAAGCTCCAGGCAGCGGCGGGCAGTCTCGACAATGAGGATCGCCTCCTTGCTAGGCTCGCCGGCGTAGAAGGTGACGCTGGTGTCGCCATGGTAGCCGTGCTCCTTCGGTAGGTAGCAGGTGACATCGACATTGACGATGTCGCCGTCCTTCAGGACCTGCTGGCCTGGGATGCCGTGGCAGACGCAATCGTTGACGCTCGTACACACGCTCTTCGGAAAGCCCTTGTACTCCAGCGGGGACGGATAGGCGTCGCGCGAGACGATGTACTCGTGAACGAATGCGTCGATGTCGTTCGTCGTGATCCCGGGGCGGATCATGCCCCCTACCGCAGTCAGACAGTCGGCGGCCAGTTGGCAGGATGCCCGCATGTCCTGGAGCATGCGGGGGGTCATGAGCTCGATTGCGGACAAAGGATTCCTCAGTCGCGTGAGTAGCGTCTGTAGGACGCCGCCGCAAACTGTCGAGGATATGGGCGTAATTGCCCTTGAGCGAATTGATGACCCCAAAAACTTCTTTCCCGATACTATCGAGAAATATCAGACAGCTACCGACCCGGGAGGGACGTGCCATGCGCAAAGCGATCTTGAGCTCGATCTTGTTGGCATCATCGATTGCCTGCACCGGATGCAGCAGCGGCGGCGGCGACGGAACAGGAGGCACCGGTGGCGGAGGGTCGGGTACCGCGTTGAGCTTCGACGCCCAGACAGCCTTGCCCGCGACGGCGGCAACGGCGATCGCGATGGAGTTCTCCAACGCAATCGGAGAGACGTTCGCGGCGGTCTTCCAAGCGATCGACCTAGCGCCGCTGGCAGCGCCGGCTCCGTGCGACCCCTAAGATTGAGCTCCCGGTCAGCGGCGCGTGTCCTGGCGGTGGAACGGTAAGCGTAGACCAGACTGGCGACGTCAT
>PVMK01122423.1_pt1 | contig 15007 bp, 14 predicted proteins | sample 1853481 | NCBI WGS metagenome assembly PVMK01 (sample SAMN08533507, study PRJNA380276) | Marine sediment metagenome, whole genome shotgun sequencing project.
CTTGGTGAATTCTGCCGTGCCAAGTTCGGGTGTTGTGCCTGACGGACCCCAGACTTGAAGCGGTGTATTGCGAGCCCAGCCCATCGCATCAAAGAGACCAAAAATGCCTCCAGTATGGTCGAGGTGAAGATGGGCGATGAATAGTTTGTCGAGCAGAGCAGGATGTACACCCATGCTGTAAAGATTGGCCGGCGTTCCAGGGCCTATGTCAAAGATGAAGTTGTCACCATTACCCAACTCGACCAAATAGCCGGAGGTAGCCTGTGCCCGACGAACAGGAGTGGGACTTCCTGAGCCTAGTACCGTTACTCGCATCTCGTTGTCAGCAAGGGGCTCTTTACCCGAGATATAGTGCTCAGGATATTTCTTGAGTGAAGCACCTTTCTTCTTGGTAATGACGGGTGTCTTTGTAATGGGCTTTCCGCTGAGAGGTGTCGGGTAGCCATCCTTCGTGGTGGCCTGTTCTCTGGGAAAGCGGAAGTCCTCATATTGACCAGCGCTCGCCAGGATGGGCAGGGCCAAGCTAGCTGCCATGAATCCAAACAATAATTGCTTCAAGGTATTTCTCCTCCAGTGACCTGCCTGCATTAACTGGTCCAGATCGAAAGCGGTAGATAGCCAATCGAGGAGATCTGAACCATGCCGAAGAAACGGTAGAGGGAAATGGTTCGGTTTGGTTCGGTGATTTGATGCGCAACGCTCGCAGTAGCGAGTCCGCTAAGTGCGCGAAATCAAATGGTGACCCGGGCGCGATTCGAACGCGCGACCCCCAGCTTCGGAGGCTGGGCGGCCTATCGAAATTCATGAGCATTATCTAACTACTACAGCGATCCTGTCCCGCCAGAAAATGGCCTGAATGCGGCTGAATGCGCTGGAGATGGCTACCACCGATCGCCAGACAGAACCGGAATTCTTGGTTCGGTCCTGTAGTGCCAGGGGGTGCCAGAAGGTGACACCTCGACTCCAGGCCCTGTGAGAGTGGCGCGCCCTCCCCGCTTTCCCAACTGATGTGGGCGTGTACGAGTAGAGGGCCTCGTTATCGCGTGATGCGGACGCGGAAATCGAACCCGACGACGGCGAGCCCAACCCTTCGGATGCAGAAGGGTCTCCCTCTTGAACCCTTGTCCCCCGCTTGTCCCTGGCGCGGAGTCGGGCCGCGCACAGATGTAATCGCGAGCAACCCCTCGCTAAGAAAAACAATCCAAGTGTCTGAGACGGGCCTGACGACGTAAAGCCACGCGTACACTAGGAGTCCGCAGACGTGTCCCCGCCTCAGAAGGTCTCTTGCGCTGTCGCCAAATTCGCACCAAGATAAAAGCCCATGCGTCCCCCCACGCAATGCGCCGTTTTATTCCCCGGCTTCAAGCAGCCGGATCAGCTTGTCGGAGATCGCCGCTCCGGCGATCTTTCTCACTCCGCCGCCACGCACGACCGCCTCGAGCGATTCGAACAGATCGCCGGCCGCATGGACCACGTGGCCACGGTCGAGTTCTTGCCAGCTTCCGATTGCCAGGAGGCGCCGGAACTGCTGGCTTCCGCCATCGGACTGAAGCTGACGGGGGATGTTCCCTCTAACGCGCGGGCGTGGACAAATTCGTCAACGCACCGCCTAGCTTGAAACTGTGATCACGATGAGGATTTAGACATGGAACGCAGAGAGTTTCTCAAAATAGTACCTGCGGCCGCACTTGGCGCCGCTGGACTCGTGGTAACCCGCTCGGATGCAAAGGGCGCGAGCACTCCCGCAGGGAAGGCCGCCAAGCAGGCATCGACTGCTGGGCAGAAGCGAGGGGTACCCGACTTCGCGAAGGATTTGCTGACCAGTGACATGAACGGCCTCGGACCCGACGGCAAGCCGACCGGTCAGACAATGACCTTCACCGGCGCGTCCCAGGCCGGCGTCACGGCGGAGACCGCCAGCAAAGAGATGACCCTGACCCGGGAGGAACAGGGCATCCTCGACGGCAAGGAGGGCGAGGAAAAGGCGAAGCTCATGAAAATCCTCGTGGCCTTCGGCAATACCTTCGGCGCCGAAAAGCTCGTGGATCTTGGCGGGGCGCCGCACAGCAACCTCTTTATCGGCGCGCCCTACATGGCCTCGATGATCGACATGCTGGATCAGTGCGCCGATGCCGGTCTGAAGTCCTACGCGACCTACACGGTGAATCCACGGCCCTACGACGTCTACAGCGTTCAGAACAATGCGAAGGACATGGAGCTGATCTACCAAGGCTACCCGCTGCAAGCGAAGCTCGACTATGTCCACTCGAAGCTCGGCGCGCCGGACCTCAACTACCGGACCTGTGCCTGCTACCTGAAGGAAGTGGGCAACGCGCCGCCGCCGGGCACCTACGTCGCCTGGTGCGAATCCTCGGCCGTGAATTACGGTAACTCGGTTCTCGGCATCCGCACCAACCGCAACGGCGCCGGCATGGACTTGATCTGCGCGATGCTCGGCAAGGCGCCGCTTTTTGGCCTGATGACCGACGAGGGCCGCCAGGCCAAGTGGCTAATCGAAGTCAAGACGACGGAGGAGCCGGACTGGGGCACCCTCGGTACGGCGATCGGTCGGAAATGCGTCGAGGACGTTCCCTATATCGCCGGCATCGACAAGTATTTCGAGGGCGGCGAGATCACGCCGGACAACCTTCACCTGCTGAAGGCCATGGGCAGCGCGACGGCCTCGTCCGGCGCCGTCGGTCTCTACCACGTCGAAGGCGTCACGCCGGAACCGAAGGAAAAGGGCCGCGACCTGCTCGCGGAGGGGTACCAGACCTACGTCTACGACGATGCCGAGCAGCAAGCCATCATCGACACGTACGAGAACCTCTGGCCAGACAAGGACGGCGATCCCACGGCCGCCTTCATCGGCTGTCCGCACAACACCTACGGCGAGTTGCTGAAGTGGGGGAAATTGGTCCTTGATGCCCTGGCTAAGGCCGGACAGGAAAAGACCGCGATCCCGGTGTACATGTTCTGCGCCAATCCCGTGCGGGATCGCCTGATCGAAGAAGAGGGCGAATTGGCCGGCAAGATGAAGCGGGCCGGCATGGACGCCACGAACATGTGCGGCACCGTCTATGCCGGCATGAAGGGTTTCTCGGACCGGGTGAGCGGGATCACGAACTCCGCCAAGATGCGGAGCTATTCGTCGATCCGCTATTTCCCCGACCAGATCCTCGTCAACGCCATCGTGACCGGCAAGATCAAGGCCTGAACCATAGCCAGATGACCGGCTCATGAGCTGCCGGTCATCCATGCACATCCACTAGACTGGAGACAAAATCATGGCAAAGACTTTCAAGGGGCGTCCACTGATCCCCGGAACTTTGGAAGGCAAGGCGCTCGTCTCGAAGCAACCGTTCAACACAACCGCTTCTTATTTCGAGAACATGTTCGGCGGGAACACCACGACCGCACCCTGCACGGACGCAAACAATGCGGAACTCTACAAAACGGATCTGAAAGGCTCGATCATGTGCACGCCGCAGACCGTCGGCTCCACGATGGGCGCCGGAGCGATCATGGGCATGAACCAGCTCGGCGTTGGGTTCCAGGCGATGCTGTTCTCGTCGCATATCGACAGCATCGCGGCGGGCGGGCTGATTATCGATAACATCTGGAATGAGAACAAGGTCATCACCGTCGACCTGCTTGGCGACGAGTTCATGGAAGCGGTCAAGACCGGCGATCGTATTTCTATCCAGGAAGATGGCACCGTCGTGGTCGGCTGACGAAGTGGGCCGCTAGTTCTCACGCTCGATGTGGCTACTTGAGGTGGCCAGTTTCGATTCAGGAGTCAATTATGTTGGACAGAAGAAAATTCCTGGGAACGTTGGCTGGCGCCGGCGCAGCGGCAATCTCGTTGATGGGAACGACTGCACGCGCGAAATCGAAGGTCACGAGAAAGTCCGTCACGGATACTCCGGTCATCCTTGAATGTGCCATCAACGGCTCCACCACCAAGGCTCAAAATCCGCTCGCCCCGGAGACCTCGAAAGAACATGCCTCAGAGATCATCCGGTGTCTGGATGCCGGTGCCACCATCATCCACACTCATTCAAATCAACCGAACCCAGATCCGAAGATCGCAGCCCAATTCTATATGGACTCCTTCAGGCCGATCTGGAAGAAGCACCCTCACGCCATCGTCTACGCGACTGCAAACTTCGATCCGAAGGTGTACAACCGCACCCGAAAGACCTGGTCTGGAGAGGTCCAGTGTGGTCACCACCGTTTGCTCGCCGAAGCCGGGCTCGCCAACATGGTGTTGCTCGACATGGGTGTCGTGCCGCTCGGCGTATTTGACAAAGAGGGTGTTCCCGGCCCCGACAGTAACTTCTTCTGGTACGGCTTCGGACCCGATGATGTGCGCGTTGCGAAACAAGTCTGCGAAGATTTTGGATCAGGCGCCTCGATCTCTGTATTCGAGCCGGGTTGGATGAAGACGGTTGTTGCCATGGCTAAGGCCGGCACCATTCCACGCGGCTCGAAGCTCAATATCTACTTTGGTCCGGACAACTTCTGTGCAATGGCACCTCTCATCCCCGAGGCGCTCGAACTCTACCTGAAGATGATCGACGGCCTCGATCTAAAATGGTCCGTGGGGACGATCGGCAACGACAGCATCATGGATTCCCCGTTGGCCCGCATGGCTTTGGAGCGCGGCGGCAGCTTCCGCGTGGGACTCGAGGACTGGGGGACCGGCCCGAGCAACGTGGAACAGATCGAACGCGCGAAAGAAATCATCAATGCGGTCGGTCGCCCCGTGGTGACTGGGGCCGAAGCGATCGAGTATCTCGACATACCGTTCGCGGCGACACGCCCCAACGCTTGAACACCAATCAACAAATTCATCGACAGCCACTCAAGGAGCACGAAATCATGCCGAATGAGAGCGATCCGCAGGTCACGTCCAGCGACGAGGAGAGCCGGACCACGAGCGATGACACGAACACCCGCGAAGGGAGCGGCATCGATCGCCGTCATTTCCTGACCGCTACGGCTGGGGGGCTGGCCGCTGCCGGGTTCGGCACTGCCGGCCTGGGTGCGAACACGGCATCGGCGAAGACCATCATCCCGGGTGAGCCGCTCAAGATGAACGCGACCAAGGGCGGCAAACGCGTCGCCATCATCAACGACGCGCTCCTGCAGATTGGCGCCCCTCTTGCGCGCGACTTCGCGAAGAAGGGCTACAACCTCGTCATCGCCCAGCCCGCCAAGGGTCTCGTCAAGGAATGCGAGGGCCACGGCGCGAAGGTCATCGTCGTCCCCGGCATCGAGCAGCACGGCCCGAACGATGAACGCCGGCCCGACTCCACCCAGAAGCTGGTCGATGCCGCGATGAAGGAATTCGGCGGTTTCGATTCGGCCTACATCCGGACGGCGGAACACGGGCCCGGCAATATCTTCGATATAAATGCCGAGAACATGCAGAAAATGTACGAGGGCAACTTCCTCGCGGTGGTCTATGCGCTTCAGTCCCTGCTACCACCGCTAATGGAAAAGGGCGCCGGGCAGGTTCTTATCCTGACCAGTGCTTCCAGTACGCAAGCGCTGAGCGACTTCATTGGCTACTCCGCTATGCGCGCCGGGGCGAACACGTTGATCCAGGGCGCCGCAATGACGGCGGCGCCCAAGGGTGTGTGCGTGAACGCGTTTGGCACCAACTTTCTTAACTATCCCGATGCGGTGGAAAGCTATGGCGGCCCCGAAAAAATGGCGGCTGTCGCAAGTAATATCCCGCTCGGCCGCTTCGGCGAACCCGAGGAGATGGCGCATCTCGCGATGGCTCTTCTTGACGGGTACAACATGTTCACGACCGGTCAGAGCATCATGGTCGCCGGCGGCTACAACATGAAGCTCGATTCGATAGCGTCGCTTATGGCTGGATAGGCCTGGGCGAAACCGCCGAGGCCGCGCACTTCACAATGGCCCTGCTCGGCGGTCACAACATGTACACGACGGGAAACGCCTTCCCGATCGCCGGAGGCTTCAACCACTCTGGGATGTAGTCAATCGAAGCCTAGTGGAGTCGCAATTAGATGCGGTGGGAAGAAGTGCTGGCGGTTTGTGGAAAATCAGAGCTGAAATGAAATCCCTGTTTACAGCTTCGACCGCACTGGCATGCGTTCTTGGCTATCTCATCGTGACTACAGCGAACGCCGAAGATGCAAGAACCAGCTCGAGCGATGACACACCGGCCAGTTCGAACGACACCGTCGAGCGTGGACCGCTGGTTGACGATCCCGAGGATCCGCAGAATCTCCTGCCCGAGATTCGGAAGAGAGGGGCCGAGAGGGATTCACTGTTTCCAGCGTCTCCGTTGCTCAAACTTCACGAGAGCACAGATCGGGCGAAGCATGCCTTGTACGACGCGGTCGGCCTCGAGCTGGGGTTCGTGTTCACCCACCTGTTCCAGGGGTTGTCCGAAGCGCGCACGGGTGAAGACCAATGGGGAACTGTGTCAACTACTGACATGATTGGGAGATTGGAGCTGCTTGCCAGGGGAACACCGATTCAGGGGGACCTTACTGTCCACGCGCAAGGCCGGTGGAATTACGGAACGACGAATCCCGAGGATCTCGGATTCATCAGCCTGGGAAGCGCGCTCGGAACTGCCAATACGTTCGCGGCGTACGAGGACCCCTCAGTCATCGTTAGGAACCTCTACTGGCAACAAGGGAGCGAGGAGGCGGGATGGGCCTATCGAATTGGCAAGATCACACCGGACGCCATTCTGTCCACCTCAAAGCATATCGCCGCCGCCACCACGTTCCTACCGACCGCGGGCGTCGGCTCCTTCGCCGATGCGCTTCCAGACTCAGGTTTGGGTGTAGTGGCTGCCTGGTACATCAACGATCGCATCAAGTTGTTGGGACTCTTTTCCGACGCCAACGGCGACCGCGAAGACTTCGGTGATATCGGCGAAGGCGACTTTTACGTTGCGGGCGAGCTCGGCGTCAAGATTGCTCCCAGAACTCCGAAGGCGGGCTACTCGAAACTGACCTTCTGGCACACGGATGGCACCGACGAAGGGCAACCGGCGAACGGGAATCTCGGTCCCGACGGCTGGGGGTTCTTTCTCAAGCACGAGCAGGAACTGACTGCTGATGGCCGGGCGGTTGCGATCGTGAGGTACGGGAAGAGCTTCAACGACTCGGCGGTCTACGAGCATCAGGTCGGAGCCCATTTGCTCTACCACAACCCTCCCTTTATCGGCCAGATTCGAACTGACCTGGTGGGCGTGGCATTCAATTGGGTGCAGCCGACGAATTCTGGGGGCCATAACGAATACAACGTCGAGGTCTTCTACCGATTTCCACTCTTTCCGCTCGTGGACATGACTTTGAGCTACCAGTCGGTGATGAATCCTGTGTTAGACCCCCACAACGGTCATGCCTCCGTGTTCAGCCTTCGGCTCCGGACGACCTTCTGACCTGTGATAGGAACAATCGATCGGTCCGAATCGTGTGTATTCGGAGCCTGGAACCCTCTCTTAGTTCATCCGCCTAATCTGTCCAACCTCAACTGACGGGCTACACCGCTACCAAGAAATGAAGCGCCCGGAGTCGTGAGGACTCCGGGCGCTTTGCTGTCATGAAGGTGAGCAAGTGGGCCGCGCGGTGATGAACGCCTCCGCCGGTAGAGAACGGCGGCGAATTGGCGGCCCGTCGATCAGCCCTCGGCTTCTATTCGGTCAACATCCACCCGGTCCACCCGGTCCACCCGGTCCACACGGTCCACCCGGTCCACCCGGATCACCCAGTCCACCGGGATCACCACCAAGGTTGATGTCGCTTACGCAATAGAGGGTGGCGACATCCGGTCCTCCTAGAAAAGAGACCTCCGTGAAGAGATACGCAGTAAAATCCGGTCCCCCGTTCCCGCCCACGGGAGACGAGGACCGAAACTCGAATCCATCCTCAATAAGCTCCGAAATCGCTTGCATACAAACGTCTGCAGTGACTTCGACATTGCCCGAGGCCGAATCCACGCCCACTACGAGCGAAACATCCACAGACTGTGCCATTGCCTGCGGGGCACCAAGTAGTAGGCCAGCGGCCAAACAACCTAACGTGAGATTTTTAATTCGCACTTTTCACTCCTCCTCTAAATGAAACAACATCTGCTGGTTGCGCTGCGACCGTCTTGTATCCAGTACAGAGCAATAACCAGCACCGAGCCATCTATCCTCTTTCCAATTATCGCACAGACGGATGTCTTTATGTCAAATAAGACAACTCGAAAAATACTCTTTGTCACATAAGACAACTCGAAAATGTGGACCAGGCTGGATTTTGCTTCTAAAGCAACCAGCTTCGCCTGATCGTTGAGCGAAATCGCCCGAATGAACTCGATCGACTCCATATCCGCCGCTGGCGTTCGGATCTTGCGGGTTTCGTCGTCCCAATTCTGAATTTCGTATTCGCGCTCCCACGCGGGCGTTGCTCGCCCGTCATCGACGTAGGGTTGCGATTTCACAGGCCGGGAAAAATTCCGAGAACATGAGACTTAGAAGCGCGATTTCTGGCAGGCCCGATAATACGCGTTCGGTTGAGTAGAGCTGAAGAATGGCGAAAGATCCCCGCATTAGGTCTAACGCGTCACCAGATGTTGCTTTTCTCTATCTAATTTGTGGCGGTATACAGATCAAGCACGATACCCGGAGATAGGGAGACATTGATGAGCGAAAAACCCCAATATACGGCGAGTACTTGCTGAAATCGTGGGAGCTTGAAGCGGCATTGAGGAACTTCGTGGCCTACTACAACAACGAGCGCTACCACGAATCCCTTGACAATGTGACGCCGGCCGATGTCTACTTCGGGCGGCAGTATGAGATCGTCTCGGAGCGCGATAGAATCAAGAGACGCACGCTGCGAAAGAGGAAGAAAGAGTACCTGGCGGCAAGAGCCGCCTAGGATGAAATCAGGAACTGTCTCTTAGCAGAGGCCATGTCGAGTCCGAAACGCTTTGACGACGTACAGTCTATGGCGTATACCAGATTGGCGAGGTGTAAGCGCGCTCCTGGGTTGTCATCGGTACTTCTTTACCCATGGTGACACCAAAGCGTTTGGCGTCATAGGCCGTCCAGCGTGGCGTGGGAATCTCTAGCACGCGCACATAGTAGAAGGCCTGATCAGCACTGCTGAAGTCCGGATCCTGCCAGACGGTCGTCAGCTGTGCATCACCAATCGTGTTGGTCCAGGTCGCCTCCGGCACGTTCACGGTATTGCCTACAGGCGGCAGTTTTCCCCTGCGGTTCGGCTTGCGCGTTTTGGCGTCTGACCAGGCGATGTCATACACCTTCTCGTGCAAGTTGCCCTCGCGGTCGCGCCAGCCCTTTATCATCTGCACACGGTCCAGATACCCTCCCATTGGGTCGCTCAAAGCGGTGACGATGAAGCTGGGGCTCTTGCCCTGTTCGGCACGACGCAATTCGCCCCCCATGGGCACGCCTTTGGCATAGCCAAGGTCGACATAATCCGACCGTTTATCATCACCGGATTTGAAATCCCAACCACCGAACACCCGTACAGTCATACGAGGGCCTGTCGTGGCGTAGGTCTCTCTGCTTTGCATGGCGTCCCATAGCGCAGTGCGGGTATTTTCAGTGGCCCATATGCCGGTATAACCGGATGCCACTTCCTGCCAACCCTCGATCCTGCCAACGGGCGATACCCTGAAGGGAGTCTTCCAACGATCGGCACTGGGCTCTGAACCCGAATGTTTGCCAAAGAAGCTGTTCTCTTCCATCGCTGACAACGAAGTGTGCGAATCGCCAGCACCCGTCAAACCGAATTGGAATGGGTTGACACCGAACTTCTCCTGGTAGTTCAACCCAAGCTTCAAGGCTGAGCGGGCATACTCGTTGTCCAGCATGTCATTGGTTTTCGCGAAGCTGGAATCGAGATTTCCAAGATCCCAGGTCTCGTAGTCTGCAAATTCGTCGTCGGGAGACAAGAACGGATGGGCTTCGCCATCTCCTTTGATCTGGGTTGCTTCATAAATCGGTTCCCAGCGCTTGCGAGCAGTCACATAGGCTTTGTCGAGCGGCTTTCTGTCAGACAGGGTGACTTCGGCAAACATCTCACCATTACTCAGATTGCCGTTGTGCGGACTAGCCAGCACCCGGCCGCCGGTTTTTTCCTCATAGGCCTCCAGCACTTTCCATAGATCTTCGGGGTCCGCGCTGTCCGTCATGGTGAACGGGATGGTCTGTTTGGCCTTATCGGCGTTGTCTCGAAAAATGACCACCCGATGCAAGTTGTTGCCCTTGACAAAGCTCGTCCATTCATAGGCGATGAAAGCGGTGAACTCGCCGGGGTCATTGTGCTTCTCTGCAGCCGCTATCACGTCCTCCCATACGGGACCGAGCATTTCCGGAGAATTGACCTTGTACGGGAATTTTCCCTGACCAAACATCTTGATCATGTCATCAGCTGCTTTTCGCTGTCCCTCATTGCCTCCTTTGGTGGACTCCTCGAACCACCGCCTCCCCTCTGGCTGTTCCATGATGTAAGGATCTTGGGCCAGGAGCCGCGGAAAGAACCCGTAACCGTCGGAATGGTCAGCTATCACTACCCAGTCCAGCGGTCGGCTCAATTTGGCTTGGAGCCCCGAGGACGAAGTAACCTCTGCACCGCGGGCAAAACGATAAGCCGGCTCTAGTCCCAATTTGTTACCCCAGGCACCGGCGTCCATGGATAGTGAGGTATGCAAGTGAGGATCGCCAAAAAAGACCTCAACGGGATGTTCGACAGGGGGAGCATAGTATTCATCGGCGGCGTGCACGGATGAAACAAACAAGAAAATTGCTACGGACAGCAGTGTTGTCTTTGTATCTGTTCTCATTGGCACTTCCCTTGCGGCTCCGTCAATCGAGCACATAGGCATAGTCTCTCCGCTTCATATCTCGCCTCAGTCGAAGCTTTCCGAGATCCTGTGCACCCGTTTTTTGCAGTATCCCGTTCAGGGTTTCCTTCTCGTCATCGCTCATCCGATCCGTCACGTCCTGAAAACGCAGATGGTGGGTCAGGCTGTCCAAGAGGGCGATGCGCTTGATGGTGACGCCTCGTTGGACATGTTCGATCTCGCCCAGGACCTGATGGTTTCTCTTCTTCGCTTCCACATCGCAGATCGTTCCCACCGCACGCTCATCTGAGCCCAGCCACTGATGGTACAGGTCCGCCGTTGCCGTGATCTCCGGAACATAATCTTCGGCGATCAGTTTCAAGAAGGCGATCAAGGTTTCAGGCAACTCGTCGACGGAGAAGAACTCCTGCGGCACATGCCAGACTTCCGGGTCCACGGTGGGGGCTCGCCCCATGGTCTCGATCCAGCGATACAGGGCGGGCGCGCGGACCTTCATTGCGTTGCTGGAAGACACATCTCGACCGTGATGGGCGTAGAGAGGCCCCATCAAGCCGTAGTCCGCCAATGACGGTACGCCACCCAGAACGTATGGATATTCCAGGAAGTGCGCATTCAGCGTCTCGTAGAGTTTTCCCGTCGATGTCTCAATGGCTACATCAACGTCATGGGATAGACCGATTCCTAGAACTGGCAAGAAGCCACGCATGGCGACGGCAAACTCATTCGCTTGCTGGTGGTTCGAAGCTTCCCGCTCAGATCTTGTTTCCAACGAACGGCTGAAGTCTTCGCGCGCAAACAACCGGTTTTCGTAAGTCGTATTCCAGCGCAGATACATGGCTGGCTTGGTCAAGCCTTCCGATCCATAGCTGTGAATCAAGTGCGCCAGCGCCGACAGGGTCTTGTCTTCAGGCAACATTGGCAGATCAGGGAAACGAGGCTCCAGGAATTCCATGATCTCCGTTGAATCTGCAACGATCTCCCCATCTGGCAATTCCAGAACGGGGACGGTGAAATGACCAATCTGGGGCAAGACGCTTTCGTTGAAGTGCGGATGAGAGGGGTTCATCTCCACATACTCAATGCCCTTCTTGGTCAAATAGGGGCGCACCTTGGCGGTATAAAGGGACCAATTGGCCCCCCACAAGATAAATCTTTCGCCTGCAATCTCTCTAATGTTTGCGGTCAATTCCCAAAACCTCCCTGTGTGTTACCCCATTATCTCAAGAGGGCATCTAGTTGTACATGCTCACATCAGTTGGGAAAGCGGGGAGGGCGCACCGTTCACCCCCGTCCAGCCTACTCAGGCGGTCTCCAGCCGCCACCAAGCCAACATGAAAAGTCTTGTAAATATTTGAATTTGTTATTGATTTAAGGATTTCGCGCGTAGATCTCCGAAGCTGGGGGTCGCGCGTTCGAATCGCGCCCGGGTCACCATTTGATTTCGCGCACTTGGCGGGCTCGCGCCTGCGAGCACTGCGCATCAAATCACCGAACCACACCGAACCATTTCCCTCTACCGTTTCTTCGGCATGGTTCAGATCTCCTCAGGTGGCTGTTTACCACTTTCGATCTGGACCAGTTATTTCGGGCTAGGTCAGGGCGTCACCTGCTTGGCGGAAATTCCGCCACGATCACTTTGACCGCTTCATCGACGACCGAATTCTTTTCCTCCTGCGACCAACTTGGCTCATAGTAGGCGTACGCGGCGGCTTCATAAACCCTCTTGCCGCTCGAGGGGCGCACGAAACTTACACGCAACATTGCCGTTGGAATTATGATGTTTCCCGCAAGCACGTACATCTCTCTATAGGTTTCGACGGGGGCGGCGCTAACCAGGAAATCCGGGTTCTTTGGATTCTCGGTGAAGCCCTTTGCGGAAAGTGCACGAACCATAGCTATACGAAAACGTGCAGTGCTTTCGGGGGTTGAAAAGACCCCCTCATCCACGTCAGCCAAGGCGAAAGACTCCAATTCCGAGAAGTCGGTCTCAATCTCGTAGCTGTATCTTCCTTCAACCGGGAGAGGGGCACAGCCAAGCAGGACTGCAGCCAGCATTATCTTTGTCGCAAGGATCAACTGAGATACGTTCATTCGATAGCTCTCCTGGCAAGGGAACCGGTACCAGCCTTGGCTATACGTTCGGTATACGCGCAAGTTCAACCGTAAGTGGCCTCTGGCTCTGAATAGGTAGCAGCTTTCAAGTTGGGGTCCAGCATTCGGATCAACAATCAACGCTAGGTTGTGCGTTCTCAATATTCGTCTTCACTGGTTTCATTGGGCTTTTCCGCCCTGCCCTCGTTCTCCATCCGCGGATGATACACCCGCTCGATCCCTAGATTCAGACTCGTTCTGGGCCGAAATATCGAGCAGTATCTAGCTTCCCATGCGCATCCTGGTCCGTTCTGCAGTGCTGCTCCTTCACTGCGCCCTTGCCTTCTTCCGAAGCCACGAGGAACAAGCAATCGTCGAGCTTGCGCTGCGCCAGCAGCTCGCGGTCTATGCCCAAGATCGGCCTCGGCCGAGGATTTCCCAGTTCGATCGTGCGTTCTGGATCATGCTCTCTAGACTCTGGCCGCGTTGGAAGGATCAGCTTGTACTTGTTCGCCCGGAGACCGTCGTGCGATGGCATCGACAGGGCTTCCGCAAGTACTGGCGATCGATATCGACTCCCGGCCCCGGCCGTCCCCCTATCTCTAAGGAAGTACAAGAACTGATCGTTCGAATGGCCACCGAGAACCAATGGCGAGCGCGGAAGATCCAAGCCGAGCTGTCAAAGCTCGGCATCAAAGTGAGTCTGGCGACCGCCTCGCGCTACGTACCGAGGACAAAATCCGACCCGACCCAACAGCAACGATGGATGACATTCCTCAGGAATCACAAGGACGTGATCGCGGGAATGGACTTCTTCGTCGTTCCGACGGTTCGGTTTCGCTTGCTGTACGTCTGGTTCGCGATCGATCACGGACGGCGACGAATTCTCCACTTCAACGTCACCGAGAATCCAACTGCGCGTTGGGTGATCCAGCAACTCCGCGAGACGTTCCCCGATGAACCAACTCATCGATACCTGATCTACGACAACGACACGATTTTCTCGTCTGCAGTCACGAGTGCGATCAAGAGCTTCGAGATCAATCCAAAGCGGACCGCATTCCGGAGCCCATGGCAGAACGGGACGGCCGAGCGTGTTGTCGGTTCCGTACGTCGCGAACTTCTCGACCACGTAATCGTCTTGAACGAAGACCACTTAAGACGGCTCCTCCGCGAATACGTCGACTACTACAACGCGGAGCGAATCCACACCTCGATTGGCGATGCACCGGTCAGTCGCCCCGTGGAATCTCGGCCCGCTCCTGGTGCGCGAGTTGTCGGTTTGCCGAGAGTCGGTGGCCTTCACCACCGATATGTCTGGCGCGAAGCCGCTTGACCAACGGCTTCCACGGCTGCGATCAGCTCATCAGACGTCGCGGATGAATTTTGAGAACAGACAGCCGATTTCCAGGTTCCGGATAGCGCTCACATTCTCGCCATCTTTTTCCACGGTCTGCGCCTGCGACGGGGTCGCGCCGAGCAGCAGGCTCAGTGCGACGGCACAAATCGCAAGGGCCGCGACGAGTTGATTCATCCATGCTGATGAACCAGCGGCATTGAGACGTGAATTATTCATTGTGAGATCTCCTGGAAGTGCTCCAAAAAATTGCCGAGCAGAATTATCGTGCAGCCGAGCTGTACAAACCCCTGAACGTTCTCAATGGACCGCTCATCGCGCAGTATATGCGTCTGAACGTCGAGTCGATCTCGGTGTTCAGAGCCCGGAAGAACCTTGAAATCTGAATGGACGTTGCTTCGAGTCGCATCGCCACCGTCGCACCAGCAATGAGCTTCTTATCTCAGCCTTCCATGCAACAAAGGTCACCGAGAATTGGGGCGGGGAGCGAGCTGGTATAGGAAGCGCTCGGCGCTCTCAAATCTCGACTCAGATTCGATTAGAAACCTTCAAAACCGGGATGTCAAGCGAGAAGACGTTGACTTAGACCTAAATATCTGGTCCAGATCGAAAGTGGCGAAAAGCCACACGAGGAGACCGAACCATTTTCCTCTACCGTTTCTTCGGCATGGTTCAGGTCTC
>PVMK01139156.1_pt1 | contig 15004 bp, 19 predicted proteins | sample 1853481 | NCBI WGS metagenome assembly PVMK01 (sample SAMN08533507, study PRJNA380276) | Marine sediment metagenome, whole genome shotgun sequencing project.
CACAAATATGGAACCCGTGATATCCAGTAAGCTGACAACCAAATGCCAGGCGACCATTCCGGAGAAGGTTAGAGGTATTCTTGATCTTCATCCCGGCGATTCCGTAACCTTTGAGGTTACAGCAAACAAAAAAGTATTAATCCGTAAAGCAACGCCAATTGATTTTGAATTCGCCCAGGCCTTGGAAAGTACGCTTGTCTCTGAATGGCTTTCTGAGAACGATGAGGAGGCCTACCGTGACCTATAAGCGATTTGATGTCGTGGTTGTCCCTTTTCCGTTTACGGATAGAAAGGCGGATAAACGCCGGCCGGCATTGATTTTGTCTGACAAAATGCAATTTAATAAACCCAGTGGCCATGCCGTGCTGGCAATGATAACGAGCCAAAATAATCCTGACTGGCCGCGTGATACAAAAATTACCGGTAATCGCAAAGCGGGATTGACAGCGCCTTCCAAGGTTCGCCTGAAACTGTTTACGCTTGATAATCGACTGATTGTCAAAAAGATAGGAACACTGACTGATACCGATAAAAAAGCTGTTGCAAAAGCATTACAACGTTTGCTGGCAACCAGAATGGACGCCGGTAAATAAAAAAAACGGCTAAAAGTTCTGCCAACTGTCGAGAACGCAGCCTCCGGCCTATAGGGCCTACCCTCTCTTCGAGCTGTAAGCTCTACCCTACCGGACGGAGTCGAGCAGGAAGCCGGTGTGTAAGCCTACGGGCTGGAAGCGGCCCCGGGCATAATGAAAGGCCAGGGTTTCATAAAACTCCAAAAGTCTGTCCTGAAAAACAGTTTCCATAAAAACCCCGCCCGCCCCGTGGAACCGCCTCTTCGTCTGATGGTTGAAGACGTATCTTGTATCTCACGTTGGAGTTGGTTTAAAATTTAAAATATACCACATTGTGGGGCATGTCAACCAGGGCAATTAGATAGAATTGATAAGGGAAGTTTATCTTTTGAATAATAACGCCGCCCAATTATCTGCCTTGATTATTGCATCCATAAGCTCCTTTCTGACGCCGTTTATGATCTCCTCGGTCAATATTGCGCTGCCGGCCATTGGCAAGGAATTTAAGAGCGATGCGGTTTTGTTAAGCTGGGTGGCGACGTCCTACCTTCTGGCGGCCGCGGTTTCGCTGGTACCCTTTGGAAAGCTGGCGGATATTTACGGCCGCAAAAAAGTTTTTCTAAGCGGCCAGATTATTGTTACGGTTACCTCGTTGCTGGCCGCCTTTTCGGTGTCGGCACCCATGCTTATTGTCTTCCGGATTTTTCAGGGGGTCGGCGGGGCCATGATATTTGCCACCAGCATTGCAATTTTAACTTCGGTTTATCCACCCCAGGAGCGTGGCAGGGTGCTGGGTATTGCCGTGGCAGCGGTTTATATCGGTCTTTCCTGCGGTCCGTTTTTCGGCGGATGGCTGACCCAGCATTTTTCCTGGAGAAGCATATTTCTGATTAATATTCCACTGGGACTGTCCATCATTTGGCTTGTATTATGGAAATTAAAAGGTGAGTGGACCGGGGCGCAGGGCGATAAATTCGACCTGATCGGATCGGTGATCTATGGTGCGGCGATTGTGGCCATCATGTACGGTATTACCATAATCCCGGCCCTGGCGAGCATCTGGATCATTCTGGCCGGTATTCTGGCCTTGGCCGGTTTTGTCAAATGGGAGACCCGGGTGCGATATCCGGTTTTTGAAGTGAGCCTGTTTATGGAAAACCGGACTTTTTCTTATTCCTGTCTGGCGGCTTTGATAAATTACAGCGCCACTTTTGCTGTTGGATTTTTGTTGAGCCTTTACCTGCAGTATATCAAAGGACTGAGCCCCCAGGGTGCCGGGTTGGTATTAATCTCCCAGCCGATGGTGATGGCCGTGTTTTCACCCCTGGCAGGCAAACTTTCCGATAGAATTGAACCCCGGGTGATCGCTTCGCTGGGAATGGCGCTGACCACCCTGGGACTAATCCTTTTGGCGCTGATCACCAACCACACGACGCTTTTATATATTGTCATCAGCTTAATGGTTCTCGGATTCGGGTTTGCCCTGTTTTCGTCACCCAACATGAATGCCATCATGAGTTCGGTTGCTAAAAAGTATTACGGCATCGCTTCCGGTTCCGTGGGAACCATGCGTGTGCTGGGCCAGATGCTCAGTATGGGAATCGCCACCCTGGTGTTCGCCCTATTTATCGGACGGGCCGAGATAGTGCCGGAACTTTATCCGGAGCTGATCAGAAGTGTCAAAACAGCCTTTATAATTTCCGCCTGCCTGTGCGTGGTCGGCACCTTCTTCTCACTGTATCGGGGAGATTTAAGATCCGGTAGTGGCAATTAGCAGTTTTTAAAGGCTGCGCGCAAATTTCTGTCGAATGTTTTCAAATCTTTGACTCAATAAACCCAATCAACTCAACAAACTAATCAACTCACCTATTCCACTGCGCGTCTTCTGCAAAGAACCGGTCCACAATTTTTAAATAGTGCTCCAGCTTCTGGGTTCGATGGATCTTTTTTTTAATTTGGCGGCTGTTCTGAAATGACCGGCTGAAATAGGTCCAGAAGCCTTTCATTCGATCCAGCAAATGCCCGGGGCCGTGAAACGCCTGACGGTATTGCTCAAACAGGTCGTCATAAAATACCCGGAACACATCTATTTTGTTGGCGGAATCGTCTTTACCGTTTTTGATGGTGGCCGGCAAAAAGGGGTTGGCCAATGCGCCGCGGCCGAGCATCCAGTGGTCCACGGTTTTAAACCGTTCAGAAAATATCTTGAAGGTAGCCAGATCGTTGATATCGCCGTTGTAAACAATTTTGTGTTCGGAGACTTGCAGACATTTTTCAAACATGTCCAGGTCCGGTTCGCCGTCATACATTTGCTTGCCGGTGCGGGGGTGAACGATGACTTCATCCAGCGGGTATTGGTTAAATATTTGCAGCAGGGTTAAAATTTCATCGGTCTTATTGCGGCCCAGCCGCGCTTTTATGGACAGGCGGTTGGGGATGGCGGGAATCGTTTTTTCCAGAAAGGCCTCGATTTTTTGCGGATAGGGCAGCAGCCCGGAGCCGCGCTGTTTTTTGGCCACCATGGGAAAAGGGCACCCCAGGTTCCAGTTGACCGTTTCATAGCCCAGATCAAAAAGACGTTGGGCCAGGGGGATAAAATCCCCGGGGTTGTTGCCGATGATCTGAGGGATGATGGGCATGGCCGAGTTGTTTTCGGGCAGGACATCCTTGAGGTGAGTCTTCTTAAAACGGACGGCCGTCATTGTCGGGATAAATGGTGACACCGCAGCATCAAATCCGTCAAAGTGCCGTGAGAAAGCATTGCGGTAGATATACTCTGTGAGGCCCCGCAGGGGGGCTAAATACAGGATAATTTTTTTCTGGTTGTTTGTCATGATGGAAAGTCAAGCCACTCGCCTACCTTAGCTTGATCGTCTCAAGGTATTCTTTCACCCAGCCGACAGCCGACATAAACATCTGCCAAATTTGCCATCAACCATTTGACCTCCGCGCGGTCAATGGCATAATTAACCAGGTCCTCGGCTGTCTGCTCCATATTTGATTTAGGCTTTTCTGGTTTTTCCATAACTTCCCAAATATGACCAAATCGGTTCAGCCTGTCAAGAATACTGATGTGCCGGTTGTGAAGTCGCCGTTTAAGAGATTAAGTATGTTGCAAATTCATGAAGATTATTTTAGGAATTCGGCTCCCTGATAGAAATCCACAGCAATGACAGCAAACCGCGCAATGCCTTTGTCAAGGATGTCCCGGGACTTCTTCGAAAAACACGATAATGACATTGACGAATTCTTGTCTTTCCTTTAAAAATGACAATGAATAAAGCATAACCATCATCCCAACCCTGTAAACAATATGCATTTGTAAAACGAGAGGTTCCTTTGACTGCCTTACGCTCAACTCCGGGCGCACTGATATGGGTAATTCTGGCCCCTTTATTCTATGCCGCCCTGAGCGTATCAGCCAAACTGGCCGGAGAACACCTCAGCGTCTGGCAGGTCGGTCTGGGCCGATTTGCCTTTGGTTTACTGATTGTTCCTTTTATTGTCAAAGCCCTGGGGCTCAGCCTTTGGGGGCATCAGCGATTTTTGCTTACAGTGCGGGGACTTTGCGGGTCGGTGGCATTTTTACTTTTAGTCGCTGCTTTTCAAAGGATTCCCCTTTCGCTGGCGATGGTGCTTTTTTACCTCTATCCGGCTTTCACAGCGATCCTGTCCCCCTGGATCACCGGCGAGTCCACAGTCAAAATTGCCTGGCTGTTTATTTGCGGTGCTTTTATTGGCACCAGCCTGATTCTGTGGCCCCATGAAGCTTCAGGGGCTTTGAATCTGGGGCATCTATTTGCCGTTGTTGCATCGGTTTTATGTGCCCTTACCCTTCTTCTGGTGCGGCGATTGGGCCGGGAGAACAACATCTACACCCTGTTTTTTTATCTTTGCCTGACCGGAGCGCTTGCCAGCCGGGTCCCCTGATGCTGCAGGATCTTCCTATTCTTCCCGGCAGCACAACCGCCTGGTTAAGCGTTGCAGCGGTCGCTGTTTTCTCAGTAGCGGCCCAGCTTACCATTAACCAGGCCCTGGTCCGAATCCCCGCTACCATCGTAAGCGTCATAATGACTGTTGAAGTGCCGCTTGTCGCCGGCTTTGGGGTGCTATACCTGGATGAGCCTCTTGGCTGGCGATTGGTTGTCGGTGCCTCCCTTATTTTTAGCTGCGGTGTGGGACTCAGCCTCCTGCCTTCTAAGTCAACCACGGATTGATTCACATAATAATTCCTGTTTTTAACTTTTTCCGTGCGCGTTGCGTTACCAAAGATTACCTGTTAAATCAGGACTACCATCGTCGCAATCAGACGAGTCAAACGGATTTAGATGGAACTGTTATTGAAGAGAGTGTTATTCCTCTCTTAAATGGCGGCCTCGATCCAACAAAATACTTTATGTCATAAACTCTCATAGGAGATCTTTCAATATGGCGTCACATTCAACTCCTTGCTCCGGACATCGCGGGGTTTGCACCTGGTGGATCGCTTATACATTTGATAATCCGCTACGCAGACTCATTCAGAAACCGCAAAAGGTTTTAGGAAACTATGTAAAAGAGGGCATGACCGTGATGGATTTGGGATGCGGCATGGGGCATTTTTCCATCGGTATGGCCGGTTTGGTCGGCCCCACGGGAAAGGTCATCGCCGTTGATCTCCAGCAAAAAATGCTTGATATCCTGGGCAATCGCGCACGTCGGGCAGGTTTATCCGATAGGATCTTTGCTTATCTCTGCCAGGCTGACGACATCGGCCTGGAGGTTTCAGCCGAGTTTATTCTTGCCTTCTGGATGGTCCACGAAGTACCCGATCAAAAATTTTTTTTCAAACGGCTAAAATCAATGCTGGCTGCCGAAGGAAAGATTTTAATCGCTGAACCTAAAATGCATGTCACGGCTGAAACATTTGAAAAAACTTTAGATATAGCGCAATCCTGCGGTCTGCAATGTAGCGAAAGACCGGATATTCGCTTCAGCCGAACGGCGCTGCTGGGGACGGGCGCTATCGAGTAAACCGTCCTTTGATATCTATTCTAATCCCCCATCTTCAAATATTTTTTTGATTCCCGGTTTATTGGCAAATATTTCCTCCCGGGTGAGACCATCCAGTTCGTGGGGGAAAACCAACCACTGCTCGGTTTCATGGATATAATAATCCGGGGCAAAGTCGGTGACGTTATATTTCGGTTTGAACCAGGGCGTGGCAACCCGAATGTCTTTCGGCAGGTTACGGCGCATCTTGCTTTTAAGCGCCCTGATGATTGCCTTAATGCTGGAGCCGGTGTCAAAGACATCATCTACGATGAGCAGTCCGTCTTCCCAGTTGGCCTGCTGGATGACGTACTCCAACCCATGGACGCGGACCTTTTTTTCTCTTTTTTTGATTCCATAATAAGACGAGGTCCGGATGGCGATATGATCGGTTTTAACTCCCAGATGGTCCAGCATTTCCTGAACCGCAATGCCGACGGGTGTACCGCCCCGCCATACGGCGATAATAAAACTGGGCTTGAATCCGCTTTTGAAAATACTAAGACCGAGCTCAAATGAATCATTCAACAACTCCTGGGCGGTTAAATATCGTTTTTTCTCCATGATCAGATAAAGTGCTCCTGTAAAAAATTAGGGAACGTCCGAGAAATGCCGGCATTTTTCACTATCCTTGTCACGGTTACTATCATTTTTAGCCATTTGTTAGCAAGCCATAGAGTTTCAAATGTCAATATTTCACGGATACCCACCCTAATCGCAAACCAGAATATTGAAATTTTCAAGGATAAATCAAATGTAATTATCAAAAACCTCTAATTCGGCCGCTTTTACCCAAAAACGTAATTTTAACTGACAAAAATTGGCAAAATCGGATTTTTGGGGCCGGGCCCTTTTGTGTCGGCAAATATATAACCTTTTTGAATCATAATAAAAATTTGGCAATAGGTTGCAGATCCCAATTTTGGCATGGATATTGTATCGTGATGTTATTCCTTTTTTGTTTTCTGCTCAAAACTACCCGGTGGTTCCGCAATCAAATAAATAGCTGGAACCACCGAATAATTAATAAAAAACAGTCGGTTATCTTAAAATTTAGTTTTGGAACATTTCCCGGAGCGCCTTCATAATTTTTCAGGGGGGGGGAACGCCACGGGACGTGAGGAATTGAAAAAAGGGGGTAAAATTATGATGCTCAGATCTGGGGGGGTATGTAGTTTCATAGTGTGTGTAATCTTTGCTGTTTCACTGACGGCGTCTGCTTCTGATGGCAGTGAAATCTTTGTGGTTTCCGCCAACCTCAATGGAGCAGCCAACTACTTGGTCAGCAATGGGGATGGCACGTTCTCTTCTCAACAGTCTCAACAGAGTTTGGAATCAGCGAGTGCCGGTGGCATCAGCAGTGGCAGCTATGGTAACGGAATCGGTGATTTCGACAATGACGGCGATCTTGATTACATTATGGCAAGTGGTTTCTGGGGCGGCAGTATTTATCTCTTCGAAAAACTCGGTCCCGGCAATCAGTTTCAAGCCCCTGTAACGGTTGCTCAGTGGAACCTGGGATTCTTCCCGATGGACATGGCGGTGGCTGATTTCAATGGGGACGGCAACCTTGATTTTGTCATGTCGCATGATTTCAGCGGAACCTGCGGATTGTATCTGGGCTATGGTGACTTAAGCTTTAGCTATACCGCCTTATCTGGTACCGCTCCAATGTTTTCCTCCGGTGCCGATGCCGCTGATTTTGACAACGACGGGCATGCCGACTTTGTCATTGCTCCTGATTCTTATGATCACGCGTTTTATGTTAACCTTGGCAACGGTGACGGGACCTTTGAAACGCTGATATTCGACAGCTATGACCTAAGTTCCTATGATGGGGTTGCAGCGGCCGATTTTAACCACGACGGCAATGTGGATCTTGCGGCTGCTTCTTCCGGCTATCTGGACATTTACACGGGCAACGGCGACGGTACGTTTGGATCGGTTCTGCGCTATGAAGGCCAGGAACATTCCAATTCACCGCTCGATAACTACGACTTCGATGGCGACGGCAATCAGGACCTGGTGGCTGCCAGTTACGGTGTTGCAGTCTATATGGGCAATGGTGACGGTACCTTCACCTATTCAAATACATACGGGGATGAAGGCAACGGGCAACTCTGGTCCGTATCCGCAGCTCCCTTCATACTGAAGAACATAGACCCTGTTGCTGTTGTAGAATCCGCCTATCCGGATGTTTCTGTCGGTGAAGCAATTGAATTTTACGGTTCGGGATCTTGGGATGAAGACGGCGAAATTGCCAGCTATGCGTGGGAATTTGGGGATGAAACTCCCCCCGCCGAGGGTGAAACGGTCTGGCATACCTATTCTGCTGCCGGTGCTTATAAGGTTAGCCTGACGGTTACCGATGACCGAGGGGCCACCGCCAGTGCCACCACAGAGGTTACAGTAGTAGAGGCTCAACCAGCAGCGATTGAAATGCTATCCGTCCAGACGTCCGTTCGGGTAAAAATCAAATTTAGCCCCGGCCAACTTGATTTAAAAGGAAAAGGCAAGAAGAATAAGTGGATAAAGGCCAAAATCAAGCTGCCCAAGGGTTATGATGCCCGAAAGATCGATCTGTCCACCGTATGTATTTTCCCGGCCGGGAGAAGGACGCCGTGGTGGAATTTGCTGATACTAGATCCAAACATGGTTTGAAGGCCAAGAAATCGAAGAAAAATTATAAAAGCAAAAAAGAGCTGACCGTAAAATTTGACCGGCAGGCGGTTAGGGGTTTAATTAAAAATCCTTCAAAGAAAATGATAATGAAGGTTCAGGGTGATTTATTATTCCATACGGCGGGAGATAGCATTTTCAGGCGCCGGCAAACTAAAGATCAAAATGAAGAAGGGAAAGGGAAAAGAATTTTAAAGGTTAAACGAAAGAGGGCAGGGCCGAAAGGGCTCAAGGGCTCTGCTCTCTTTTATATGTGTATTACGGCTTTCTGAAATTGTTTTTTACAACATCGGCCATATATAGAATGTCTGTGGCAAGATAGCCGGCCTCATCTTCTCCGAGATCTCCTTTGGGCCTTACCGAGACTAATCTATCTTTGACGGATTCATAGATTATCTGTATGTTTTCAGGCAGATCATCCGGGTCGATGTCTTTTAGATGATCACGGTAGGCGCCGTAGACACACACGCGAACAGGGTTATTGTCGGATTTTACTGTTTTAGCCGCATCAGAGAATTTTTTGAGCAGATCGGTCATCGATTATGCCTTCGTTTTCTTATCGTATTTTAGAATTGGAATCTACCTCTAGCGAGTCACTATTCGTGTATGACACTACTAGTATTATGATTTTATCATGAAATCAATTAAAAAAACCCGCTCTCAATTTGAGACGCGGGTTTTTTTATTTTGCGGAAGAAACTTCCGGGCCCTGAACGACAACAACGGCTGCAGGGTACCGTCGCCCAGGGACGGACATTTCCAACCGCCCCGGCTCGCCGCTATTCGGGAAATATACACAAGCATTTCATGTATGGTGACGACGAGAGCCTTCCGGAACACATCACCAAATACGGGGATAAGGCGTGATATCGCGCTTTTTAATATCTATGATTTATCAACCAATGAGGCATATCTTTTTTGAATTTCTTTGTAATGTTTATCAAACTTCTCTAAATCATTGGGAGTGAGACGACCATCCAGTTCCATTTCCATATTCGACCACTTGGATCCAAAAGATTCCAATTCCGCTTTCAATTCGGCTTTTTTTACTTCGTCTGCTGCAGCGTATTCATCCACCGTGTCGCTGAACAGCTGCAAAAAATCCGACATCATCTGCTTTTCCTGCGAGCTCCCGCATCCAATGACGAAAGCCAGTCCGATAATCGCCGAGAATACAATTACATAGTTTAGGGTTGATTTGGTTTTGAACATCTTCTACCTCCAACAAGAAATGATAAAATAGGGTTAATGAATAAAATTCAGCAACTGCAATCGACCTGATCGATTATAGTTGCTTCAAATAAATACATGATACAATTTGAAAATGCAAGGGAAAATTGTCCCGTTTCTAATTTTTTACGGAATATTCGCTGATTTTTCGGTTTTGGTGGGTGTGGTCAGATTGGGCGGTTTAATTTTTCTTTCCAGATACGATATTCTCCTATTTCCTTACTAAGAGAATTCATTATGGTTGTTAAGACTACCAGGTCATCTAAATAGCCGGCAACCGGTATGAAATCCGGAATGAAATCTGCGGGCAAAATGAAATAAAGCAGGCCGCCGCCGATCATGGCCACACTGGCCGGGTGCAATTTATATTTTCCATTGACGGCGTCTTTGAAAAGCGAATACAGTACCCGAACTCTTTTTAGAGCCGCTTTTAATGCCGGATAGGCTTTATCGAATTTTTTCCTGATGGCGTCATCATTTATATATTTGTTGAAGTCCTTTCCGTTTGTGTATCGAAGCATCCGGTCATAAGTTTTACGCTGTTCGGGATCCCCCAGTATGTGGTAGGCCTGATTCAGGACTTTGGTTTTTTCTTCGGCTTCTTCGGTGCGGTCAGGATTTTTATCCGGATGCCATTCTTTGATCTTCGCCAGATAAGCCTGTTTTACGGTTTGCCGGTCTGCCTTTGAATCTATTCCAAGCAGATTATAATAATTGGTAAATTTGTCGGAGGCGCTGGTCATTTAGGTCTCTGGATCCATTAATTGCGATGCATCAGGATTCGGTGCGTCGATTCGTCACATAGGCAACCACTTCGCTGGTGGATAGGCGGCGGCTTCCGGGGCCGACCCGGATGTAGAATTCTTCCTCTTTGCTGACTTTAAGAAAAACAGGTGATGGAGAGGGCTGGCATTCGATAAGCAACACCTTTTTGTTATCCACCGGCACCAGTTGATACCCGATAAAACCGGCATGCTCGAGTCCGATATGCTGCTGGATCCGATTGTTGACATGCAACAGGTATTTGTCTTCCTTGTCAAAGTTATCTGATTCTATCCCCAGGATATCGCCATTGTCCTCGACTCCCACCAGGAGCACACCTCCATCGGAATTTAAAAAGGCCGCAACGGATTTAAGCCAGGCCTTATCGATGACTTTTTCAGAACGGTCGGTTTTAAGATTCCAGCGCAGGGTGGACTTGAACTCAACGCGATTGCTTTCGCCGCTGCTGATAATTGATTTGATCCTTTCCGTCCGCGTGTCCCTATCGCGGGAACCTGACTCCAGCGTAGTTGCAAGCTCTTCGGCGAGCTGCTGATTTTGTTCCAGCATTTCTTTGTGCTTTCGATGGTTATCGAGTTGAATGGAAACGCGAGCAATGATCTCTTCGGGATCAAAGGGTTTGGTTATAAAATCCATGGCACCCATTGACAGTCCCCGCACCTTTTCCTCGGTGCTTTGCAGGGCGGTTAAAAATATGACCACCGAATTTCGGGTTGCTTCTTCTGATTTTAACCGGGCGCAGGTTTCGTAGCCATCGATACCCGGCATCATGATGTCCAGCAGGATGATGTCGGGTTTTGCTTTGCGGGCTATCCGCAGGGTTTCTTCGCCGGACCGGGCAACCAGCAATCGGTAGCCCTGGTCATCGAGCGTTTCAATCAGAAGTTGAAGATTGATGGCGTTGTCATCCACCAGTAAAATGACGGGCTGTTCCTGGGTTTCCGCATTTATTTCAGTCATAGGCACGTATCCGTTTCAATCATTTCTGCAGCCGGGGCGACGAGGATCCCATTAGAATACCCCAACATTTGTAAACTTCATATGAAAAAATACACTTTTTTGCAACAAGTCGATTTGTACCAAATACAGAGGACTGCCGCAGGAAGAGCAGTGGTAGCGTTCGCACTCTTCGCGGGCCCATTCCAGGCTGCCTTTCTCGTCGCCCTGCGTGGCTACTTTTTCCCGCCATTTAGGAATGGCTCTTTTGATTACCCTTAAATTCCTGTTTTGGATTTCTTCTTCAGTCCACCCTTCCATATTTAGGCCTCCTGATCCGGATTATCCTGATTGAGCTTGACCGCTGTGCCGTAAACCAACAGTTCAGCTGCACTTCCCACCACACTCGTCGTCATATAGCGAACATTGATTACGGCGTTCGCCCCCATTTCGACCGCCCGGGTAGTCATCCGATTCGTAGCTGTGTCCCGAGCCCTACCCATCATCTCAGTGTACTCCGTCAATTCGCCGCCCAGAATCAGCCTGATGATGGCGGAAAGATCTTTGCCCAGCCAGATGGCATACACCGTATGGCCCTGGACGAGACCAAAAATTTCTTCGATCTCTTGACCAGGCAGGGCGGCTGAAGTCAATAGCAATGCCGAGTGATCGGACGCAGCCGGCATTGTCTCCTCTGTCGATTTCTTCATGATTTTTTGTTCGAGGGCCACCGTCAGCAAAACCACCAGAATACCGCCTAAAAGGCAGAAAATTGCAGTTTTAAGCCACCAGGGTAAAACCGGGTCATCGGAAACGATAACGTACCAGGGTATTCCGGCAAATACTGCAGAAAAGAGCCCAACCACAAAAGTCAGCGAACCGATGTGTCGAAGTATTGTCATATCTATCCTCCTTTTTGCCTCAGTTCAACCTAAGTGCCAGCATCGAGATGGATCCGCCCACGAAGAGATGGCCGGATGATATCTAAAATAAAGCAAGGGGTCAACATCATCGAAAAACCCATTAAAAAAAACAAGGCGCTTATCCGGAAAGTCCAAGTTACCATAAAAAAACGCCCTGTGGGAGCGGCTTCCCCTCCGGGGCGTAAGCCTTACGGGCTGGAGGCAGCCGCGATCAATTGCAGGGTTTTACTTGACTCTTAAAGCCACCCTGTGATTTGGTAGTAGAGCAAAATTTTAAAATGCTGGAATAGTCGCGAAAAATTTTCCGGATAGTTGATGCACCATGCAGACCTTTAAAACCTATTACAAATCACCGCTGGGGCCCATTGAAATCGTCGGAAGCCCGGACAGCATTTTAGCATTGAATTTTGTGGAAGATATGCTGCCGGGAGATGGTGAACTAATCTTCTGTGTAAAAGAGTGCCGCAAGCAATTAGCCGAATATTTTAAAGGGGAGCGCCAAAAATTCTTTCTAAACCTTCAGCCTGCGGGCACGGATTTTCAAAAATCGGTGTGGCGGCAATTGGAAAAAATTTCTTACGGTAAGACCACATCTTACGGAAAGATCGCTGATGTCATCGGCAAACCCAATGCCAGCCGGGCTGTTGGCAGCGCTAACGGAAAGAATCCCATTGCCATTATCATCCCCTGCCATCGGGTCATCGGCAGTGATGGGAGCCTGACAGGATACGGCGGCGGGTTATGGCGCAAGGATTGGTTATTGAGGCTTGAAAGAGGATACTACCGGCCTGAAGATATAATCGCCTAGAATCGGTTTTAAAGTATTTGAATAAACTAAAAATATAATATCCCCGTCATCAAGATCACTTCCGATTAATAGCCGAACCGTCTGATGGCCTTGGTATCCTTGCGCCAGTTTTTCTGGATCCTCACAAATAACTTCAAAAATACCTTGGTGCCAAGCAGTTGTTCGATCTGCTCGCGGGACCGGGTGCCGATTTGCTTCAGCTTGCTGCCGTTTTTGCCGATGACGATCCCTTTCTGGGAGCTTCGCTCCAGATGAATGGTGGCCTCAATCGAGATGAGCCGCCCCCCCTTTTTTTCTTTGAAGGTATCCACGGTCACCGCGGTGGCATAGGGGATTTCTTCCCCCGTCATCCGGAATACCTGTTCGCGGACCAGCTCGGCTACCATGAACCGTTCAGACACATTGGTGAGGGTGTCCTCCGGAAAAAAAGGCGGACCGGCGGGCAATATTTTTTCCATGGTTGCAATCAGGTCATCAATCTGGGTGCCAAGGCGAGCGGATATGGGCACGACTTCTTTGAACCCGTATACCGTCGACCACTTATCGATGATTTCAAGCATAGCGGATTTTTTGATGAGATCGATTTTATTCAAGGCCAGGATCACCGGACGGTTCTGGTTTTTCAGTTTTTTGACGAGATATCTTTCGGCGTTGGGATCGGGTCGAGAAACATCAACCACAACCAGGACCAAATCTGCATCGCCCAGGGCGGAAAATGCCGCATCCACAATGCGCACATTCAGCTTGTCTTTGGCCTGGAACACGCCCGGCGTGTCAAAAAAAACCATCTGTGATTTCGAACGGTGCAGCACGCCCAGAATGCGGTTGCGGGTGGTCTGGGGTTTTTTGGAAGTGATGGAGATTTTTTCCCCCAGCATCCGATTGAGCAGGGTGGACTTGCCGGCGTTGGGCGCACCCACAATCGAGACGTAACCGGATTTAAAATCGGTATACGGGTCGTTGATGTCTGTCATTTTCTGTATGCCTCTCGGCGATGGCTGATTCTTAAAATAAGAACTGTATCTCCGATGATAGAATAAATTACCCGATAATCCCCAACTCGAAATTTTCTTAAGCCAGAGAATTTTCCGGATAATATGGGAAAAAATTCTGCTTTTCCCGGAAGTTCTTCGTCAATTTTACTCAAGATTTTTTCAGATTGAATTTTGTCTATCCTCTTGAGATCATGTGCCACTGATTTTTTGAAAGCGATTTTAAAGCTCAAGTTCTTTCCTCATATCTTCAACAGTGATGATCGGATCAGTGGTATCGTGTAGCCGGTCATAGGCAACCTGCAAATCTGCCAAATCGGTCAAATAAGATTCTAAAGCCTTTTGAACATGAAAAGATTTAGGCCTTTCAGTTTCTTCAGCGATTTCAGATAGCTTTGAAGCAAGGTCTTCTGGAATTCTTACGGATAGTGCAGTGCTCATACAAAACCTCCATTGTGTTTAAGTGTAATACATTGTAAGCATTCTGGGGATGGATTTCAAGGCATTTCTCCAATATTCCAGCATTCCACCATCCCCTCCGGGGCGTAGGCCCTATGGGCTGGAGGTTAGCTGGGACGAGCCCTAATTTGTATTATCTTCTTAGGTGTTTGTCAGGGTCAGAATTGCCTTCCAGACGTCATCCTTGCCCCGGCGGGTTCTGGCCGAAAACAGGATCACATCTTCTTTTTCCACCGCCAGGTCCCGGACGATGGCAGTCTGCTGCTTGATCACTTTGGTTTTAGAGAGCTTATCGGTTTTGGTGAGAACCAGTATTTTGGCAATCGAAAAATGGTCCAGCCAGTGGATGAGATTTTGCTCTTCCTCCCGGGGTTGGCGCCGGATATCCATGATGATGACCGCCCCTTTTAACGTCTGGCGGGTGGAAAGGTAGGTTTCGATCATGGGGCCCCATTTTTTCCTGACCGACACCGGGACCCTGGCATAGCCATAGCCGGGTAAATCGATAAAGGTCAGGTTGTTGTTTATGTCGAAGAAGTTAATCAACTGGGTGCGACCCGGGGTGGAGCTGGTTTTTACCAGGTGCTTGCG
>PVMK01159831.1_pt1 | contig 15002 bp, 10 predicted proteins | sample 1853481 | NCBI WGS metagenome assembly PVMK01 (sample SAMN08533507, study PRJNA380276) | Marine sediment metagenome, whole genome shotgun sequencing project.
GCTTCTGCGCCAGGAGCAGCCGCTCAGATTGCGGGAAAGACGATGTAATGACAGGCGCAAAACGGCCGAGGCTGTGTGAAAACGCAAAATTGATCGCTGGAGATCGCTTCTAAGCCGGGCGAATTTTCAGTTGAGGTCAGTTGCTGACTAAGCAGGAGGCTATCGGCTCGTAGGTTAGTCAAAAGCGTCTCACGTTGTGTTTGAAGGCGACTCTTGGGGTGAGATTGCTTTCGAGTTTTCACACAGCCTCGGCCACAAGCCGCCATTCACCGAAAAAAGAAAAACCGGCACTAGGCCGGCTTTTCAATCGAACAATGACGGCGGGCTCTCACCCTAAACATGGAGTCGGTTCTTGGGGCAGGTCACCTTTTCGTGGTTATTTTCCTTTTTCCTTATTGCGCCGTGACTTCCTCTGAGCAGGTGGTCGTTCCGGCTTCACAGACCTGGTAGATCATTCCCGCGGCACCGGTGTCGTCTTTTTGCGACCCATCGTTAGCGGTGTTTAGCCACAGCAGGCCATTATTGCGAATAATGTCGACCGAATTGCCGCTCGCCCCTGACCAGTTCAGATTGACGAATCGTTTATTTCGGCCGCCTTTTTCAGTTGCCGAAAGATCGATGCTGCCAGAGGGCGTGGTCCCGCCCGACAATGTGTAGGTCCCCATGACGTCGATCGCCGGAAAGTTTGACCACGCATAGACGGCTATATACCAGTCGCCCGCGGCAGGCGGTTGAGGGTTATTTGCATCAGGGATGTTGCACTCTTCATTGCTGTCAGGCGTATACGAACCGCAGTCGTAGTCGCCGGGTGGCACGCTGCCCGGTAGCGGATTGGGGTCAACCAGCGGCGAACTACCGTGTTTGATATACAAGTCGGCATCACCGCCGTATTTGTTCCTGCCTTTCACCCGGTTACGCAGCCGGACGTTGAGGTTAGTGGCGTTGTCCGGAACGTTCAGTTTCCAGCACTGCCACTCACCGATAGTGCCGCTGAAACTGCTTGTGGGTACGCCGTTCGAAAGTGCAGGCGGGTTCGCTTCGCATACCGGGCCTGGTGGTGGCCGCGGCACGCCGACCTGGGCAAACGCGGCCTCGATGTCGGTGACATCGGTCGTGGAGTAGTCCGGAACGCCACTGGCAGTCAGTAAATATTGATAGGCGGAGAGCAATCCGAGGTAAGCAAGGTCGTAGGTTTCGCTGGGCGTCCAGATATCCCGATTCGCCGTGGCGAATAATACGAATGCCTTGTGCACGTCCCAGTTGCTGGTGTTGGCGAGCAGATAAAATGCCTTGTTGTATACGCCGCTCGAGTAGTGAACGTTCATGCCGCTGTAGTAATTGCTGGCATGGCCAATCGACAGGCCGTCCTGCGTCGGGTCAGCCATGTAGCGCAAGGCCTGGGTTTGCCTGGTAATGTCCGCGCCAATGAGAAAGTCGGCGCTACCGCGCGAATAAAATTCGGCGGCTTCACCTGCGATATCGGAAAACGATTCGTTGATGCCACCCGATTGACCCGAGTAGATCAGGTCCGAATTCTGCTCGGTAAAGCCATGGCTGACTTCATGCGCGGAAACATCCAGACTGACCAGGGGGTAGAACTTGGTGTCGCCGTCACCGAAAGTCATGGATGAGCCGTCCCAGAACGCATTGTCATAGCTGTTGCTGTAATGCACGCGCATCGTTAGCTGAAACGTCAACGGAGCGCTGGCCATCCAGTCGCCGTACATGTCGAACACGATGTCGCCAAAGTAGTGCGCGTCGTTCAACGGGCTGTAGGCGCCATTGATTTGCTTGTGTGTATTCTCGGGGCAGACATAGGAGAAGGGCGTCGTGCCGGTAGTCCCGTGATTCAGGTCCACGGTCTTCACATTCGGGTTGTTCATCGTGCAGGTCGCGCCGTCTACCTGTACATCAAATTTGCCGAAGTTGCCCGTTGTGCCGTCGTAACGGTAGAGGCCGGTTTTCTCGTTTCCGCCCGGACCTGTACCCGTCTCTATATGGGTCAGTCCCTCGTATTCGAACAGCACCTGGCCAGTATGCGCATCCACGATAAAGGTCGGTCGGCCGGGTTCGCCGCCGCCGATGATATCGACAAAGAATCTGACCGCATAACCTAGTAGCGGCAGTTCTCCATCCACATAAATAACGAGTTCCGCAGATTCATTTTCATAAATTGGCGCGGCCGTATTGGCGCGACGACTCTGTACCAATGCCTTCATGGCGTTCAGTGCATCGTCGGCCGTCAGGTCCGGAGTGGTGTCCGTGAGGTCCCGCGCAAGATTGCGGACTAGCCGTCCGTGGACATGCCGCACGTGGCCGAGACTGTCCCGGCTGATGACGACCGCTTCGCCCCAGATGGGCACGCCGCGGAACTTCTGGCGATAGCGGGTATGCGATACACCGCGCTGATCAATTCTCGCGGTCGCAATAGCAAATTCTTCCTGTTGGGAGAGGCCAAAAGCGTCCCGTAAATTCTGCGAATTCTCGATTCGCTGATTGACTTGGCGCTCTTTCCTGACTTCGACGACGTCTGCGGCGTTTGCGTACCCGATGCTGAGAAGCACCGCCATGCAAATGCCAATACGGAGTGGTCGCTCTTCCATGATCTTCTCCCGTATCGCTACCGGATGCAGTGCATCCATTGTTTTTAAGTCGGCGCGATCGTTAATTAAGCTTGTTTATTTATTATTGTGCTCCCCGGAAAAGAGGGGCGTCCGTGCTGCACCGATTATATCAGAAAGTATCTTAAAGCGTTGTTTTACATAAGAATAATATGTCAAAAAGATGGCGGGTCTATTTATTCATTTGGGCCCGCGTATCGCGCGCTAATTGCTGGTCTTGGCCATCGCGCGGCAGGAGCGCGGTGCCGGGATTACCGCATGCTCGGACAAGCAAAAAAAGCGCCCGACCGCAAATCTGATTGCTGGGAATACGGGCCGGGCGCAATATTCCCAGGCGGCAAAAAAACATCCGGTACCTTTTTTGAGTCGCGGAATGACCGCAAAGGGTCGTTTTGAGACTGTCGCCATGCAACAAGGCGAGCGGCGGGTCTTGCGGGTAAAGCGGACCCTCAATAGCTGCTTTTTATGCGTCGATCAACTTCTGAAATCGGCCACAAGCAGCCGTTGGCGTTTCCCGAGCTCGCGGTCGAGGCTACCCGCCAAAAGCTACATAGCTGGTAGCGATGCGAGCGATCATGAGCAGGATCGCGATGCCCAGCCCCACTTCGTGGACTTGGGGTCGCTTTGATACCGCAAGGACGATGCAAAGCAAGAAAGCTCCGAGTCTTATCGCATGGGCCGCGCCGCCCGCTGCCGAAAGTACCTATAGCCGAAGCGGAAGAACAATGATAAAAAACAAGAATACGGCAGAGTGCTTGGGCCTCACGAATTCAAGGTGGAGATGAAACAGCGGCTTCAGTGGTCGCGGGGGAATGCCGTATAAAGTTGCGATATAACGATGAGTAGACGACCACAACGCGCCAAACGAAGCAGTCGCGGCATAATGGGATCGGCGGGCCCGGCATTCACATGGTTAATGGGGCGATCGGCCGACAAGTTCATGAAGCAGACCGGACGCTTCGCAGCGACCAGCCGCAATAGCCTGGATCAGATTCTGGCACTGAACCGTGGCACCGAATACGGGCGTCGCTGCGGACTCGATGGCCCTGCGCCGCATAAGATCTTCGAGACCTTGCCGACCACGACTTATACTGATTACGCACCCTACATCGAACGAATGGCGGCCGGAGAACAAAACGTCCTCAGTAGTGATCCCGTCATTTATTTCTCGACAACCTCGGGCACCACCGGTCCGCCGAAGATGATTCCCGTCACCAAGCGGCATATGCGCACTATGCTCGTCGAGAAATTCATATCAATGGGCCTGGCAGTCCGTGCCGGGGCTCTGAAACCCATGCACGGGCCTTCTATGATGATCATGACGGAACATTTGGGTGGCTACACAGAAGGCGGCGTGCCAAAAGGCGCGGGAACAACAGGTGGATTCAAACAGATGGGCTATATCAACGACATGATTCTTAGCTCACCCACAGATATCATGCGCGTTAATGACCAGAAGGCTTCCCGTTATCTGCATCTCCTATTCGGGCTCCGTCATGAACTGCTGTGGACAATCATGGCTTTTTTTCCAGCCACGATCCTTTTCTGCATGCGGGATCTTCAGGCGCAAAGCGAGCAGTTGCTGCGAGATCTGGCCGACGGAACCATCAACCCCGAGCTGGAGTTGCCGGCCGAGATTCGCACTGGCCTCGAGCAACGCCTGCGTCCGGAGCGGGCCCGGGCCCGTGAGCTAACGGCCCTGCTGGAGAGTGACCGCTTCGACGTGCCCCATATCTGGCCGGACCTGGGTTGCATTCTTACAGCCACGGGTGGCGGATTTCGCTTCTACGCCGACCAGTTGCGGCCTTTCCTCGGCGATGTGCCAGTCTTTTCGCCGATCTACTCCGCCTCCGAGTCATCGATTGGCTATGGATTCTCTCTCGAGCAGCCGTATTATCTTTTGCTGCCGGATCCGTCCTACCTGGAACTCCTGCCAGAAGAACAAATGGATGACCCGCTGGCCCGGCCCATACCAGCCTGGCAGGCCGAAACGGGTTCTTCATATGAGGTCATTGTCACGACATTGTCCGGTTTGCTGCGTTACCGGCTGCACGACATCGTGCGCGTGGCGGATTTCCTTGGTCAGACACCCAATCATTGAATTTGTCGAGCGCCAGGGCCAACTCATAGACGTGGTCGGCGAGAAGACCGCCGAACACCATATTGTCGAGGCAATCGCGGCGGCCTGCTATCGCGTGAACGCACGGCTGCTCGACTATTTCGTCGCACCCGATACCGAGCCTACCCCCGCCAGTTATTTGCTGGCAATCGAAGGCTGGAAAGGCCGATCCAACAATAAGCAGTTCGTGCGGGAGTTGCTCGGAGCCGTGGAAGCATCTTTGCGCAAAGTCGCCCCCGATTACGACGAGGAGCGGGAGTTGGGCACCTTGGGACCCATGGAGCTGGTGCTCTTGAAGGCGGGGGCCTTTGAACGCATGCGGGAGCAGCGCGTTGCGGCTGGCGGTGCCGCCAGCCAGATCAAGACGCCCCATGTTATCCCGGATCCCAGTTTTATCTGGCGCGAGCTTCGAGATGAGATTTTGTCGCGTATTGAATCTCAGAGTGGCTGAGCGCCCATGCGGCAGCTTTAGTTGCGACATTCAGCGGTTTCTATTTGTTTTGATTTGTTTACAGGCGGGTGAGTGCATTAATCACGACCTGCGATATCAAACCATAGGCAGCAATAATGTCCGCTACGGGTCCAGCCTGTGTGAAAACTCAGTGAGCTAGTAGAATAGCGCTTTCCAGTTTCGGGATCAGCCGATGAGTGGATTCATTGTGGGCGCAGATCGCAATCAGGCGACGCTTTTCCCCGAGAGACTTGATGATTACGTAGCTGAAGAGGGCGCGGTGCGGGTCATCGATGTATTCGTCGATGAGCTGGATATATCCGGTCTCGGCTTCAAGACTGTAGCGGCCGACACGGGCCGGCCAGGGTATCACCCGGCAATGATGCTGAAGCTGTTTATCTACGGCTATATGAACCGCGTTCAATCGAGCCATCGGTTAGAGCAAGAAGCGCAGCGCAACGTGGAGCTGATGTGGCTGACGGGACGTTTGGCACCAGACTTCAAGACCATTGCTGATTTCAGGAAGGACAATGGCGAAGCGATCCGGCTGGTATGTCGTGAGTTCGTGATGCTGTGCCGGAAGTTTAATCTGTTCAAGGATGCTTTTGTGGCGATCGACGGCAGCAAGTTCAAAGCGGTGAACAACCGGGATCGCAACTTCACGCGCGCCAAGATGAAACGCCGGTTGCAGCAGATCGACGAAAGCATCGAGCGGTACCTGGGGCAGATGGCCAGTGCGGACCGACAAGAATCGGCGGTAGCCAAAGACAAAACCGAGCGGCTGGAAGACAAGATCGCCGGGTTAAAGAAGGAGATGGCGCGCCTGAAAAAGCTCGAAGCCAGGATGCTGGCCACACCGGAGCAACAGATCTCACTGACTGACCCTGACGCCCGTTCTATGGCGACCAGCGGCCGCGGCACCGGGATAGTGGGCTACAACGTACCAACTGCGGTGGATGCCAGGCACCATCTGATCGTGGCCCACCAAGTCACCAACGTCGGCCATGATCGGGCTCAATTGTTCAACATGGCGGAGCAAGCGAAGGCGGCGATTGAGACGGATGAACTCGACGTGGTGGCCGACCGCGGTTACTTCAAAGGCGAAGAGATACGCGCTTGCGAGAAAGCCAACATCACGACCTGGCTGCCAAAGCCACAGACCTCCGGGAGTACCAAGAAGGGCTTATTCAGCAAGCGAGACTTCATCTACAAACCCGAGGACGACGAGTACCAATGCCCGGCGGGCGAGCGACTGATGTGGCGCTTTGAGACCGAGGAGAAAGGGCTAAAGATCCACAAATACTGGTCGTCCAGTTGCCCGAACTGCCCGATCAAATCGCGTTGTACGAGCAGCGACTACCGTCGTGTCGCACGCTGGGAACATGAAGCGGTCATCGACGCATTGGAAGCGCGATTGGATCGTGAGCCTGAACGGATGCGTGCTCGCCGCGAGACGGTGGAACACCCCTTCGGCACGATCAAATCCTGGATGGGAGCGACGCACTTCCAGATGCGAACCCTGCAACGGGTGAGCACCGAGATGAGTTTGCACGTACTCGCCTACAACATAAAACGCGCCATCAGCCTGTTCGGTGTTGCCGGACTGATCTTAAAGATGCAGGCGGCCTGATCGGGCCGTTATGACCTTGCTCGCTGCGTGAGCGTTCGTCTCCGCCGCAAAAAGTTGACCCACAAACGGCAGGCAAAAAGATCGTTGCTCCGGTGAGCTCTGAGCCGGTCCGACCGAAAAATGAACTATGATCACCGGGGTCGCTTAATAATGAGTAATGAAACGACTTTTCACACGGTCTGGGTCGGCAGCTGCCTAATGCAGTGCAATACCCGGAACTTCCGCTTTCCGCTCGTAAGCGGCCGCAAATTCTGCGATTTTCGATTTATCAGATTTTACGGCTGCTTTTGCGCCGTCAGCAGACGAAAAAATTCATCGAATATAGCGGTGGTGTTAGACAGAAAACGGCCAGAAGCAGCCATCGACTAGACATGTGAAACCCTTCAGATTCGCGTTTCTCAGGAATTACGGCGTGTACCAGATCGGTGATGTGTAGGCGCGCTCCTGCAATTGCATCGGCACGTCGTCTGGCATGTCAATGTTGAAAAATTGCGCATCGAAGGCCGTCCAGCGTGGTGTCGGAATTTCGAGGACGCGCACATAATAAAAAGCGCGTTCTTCCGGATCGAAGTCTTCATCCACCCAGTACGCTGCCAGAAATGCGTCGCCGATCATATTGGTGTAGGACGCATTGGCGACATCGACCGTATTGCCGACCGAGGTTGCCATCCCGAGAACGTTGTTTGCCGACATCCTGCGGCTGATCGCGCTGTTGCGGCCACCGCCAGATCCTGCGCCAGCATGAGGCATCTGTTCAGCATGCGTCGCTGCCAAACCCACGGGAGAGGTGCGCCGTGATCACCACCAAATCGTTCCATCTGCCCCGCAATGGCACCCTTTGGCTCGTGGTCGGGGAGTCTTGGGCGGATTCTGGGCAAGGAGCATTGCCAATAAAACCAAAATCGCGCAATCTGCGGTCTGGTTGCCGGTTCATATGGGGAATGTCGGATAAGGTTTTTTTGTGCCAGGGGCGAATTGCTCGCCAATAGAGTTCCGTCACCTGCATTGGAGGCAAATATGGTTTTCACCGGATGGCTGAATAGGATTGATGCAATCGGCGTAGGAATGGTGGTTGCAATCCTGCTTGCGATAACTTCTCCGTCTGCTGCATTGGCAAAAGACGACACGCTTTTTACGAGCGATTTTGCCGGCTTGAATGAAGAGCAAACAGCATTTGCCGCGCGGGCAATCGATTTCTTCTACCCGAATGGAGGACATGTATTTCAGCCGCATAGACGAAGTGAACGGTGGCAGCGAACATGAAACGCGCGTTATGAGCACGGAATACTCGGATCACAACGCCAAGGCGGCGCGCGGGCCAGTAATTCAAAAAGGGGGCCGCGCCTACAACATTACAAAAAAGCCCACGCGGGACTTTCAAAGGCAGACCGCCTGGAGCCGATTCTATTCCGTCGACATGCATGCGAAGACCCCATTGGTCGGCATGATTCATGCCGCTTTCGTGATTCAGTTTTATGCGGACGGCAAAAGTTCTATTGGGGGTTTTCTCGATGTTCTGCCGGGGGCGACGCCTGAGGAAGATTTGCTCTATATGAAAGAGGCAATGGATGCGGTTTATGAAAAATATGGAGTTGATTCCAAGCCGCATCGCGAATTGAGCTGCAAAGGCGACGACGAAGCGGCGGCAGCGACCGATAGGCGCTACCGTCGAAAAGTTGCTTGTATAGGAGGTAGTTTCTATGTGCAGCCAATGCTTACGGTGACAGAAGAGAATTTCAATTTCGTCACCGAAGCCTATGAAACACTCCTTGATTCATATTTGACGCTTGCGGAAAAACGTGCAGACGATCCTTTTACGGACGAAGATATTGCGGCCCAAGATGCCATGCGCCTCAATTGGTTCGAAGATCGCATGTATTCGGATCCTTTTACGACGGAAGTGGTTCCCTACGAAATTTGGTCGCTTCATAGCTTGCCACCGGAAGTCAAATTCTAAGAGGAGAATATCTCTTTATTCTCTTATTCAAGATTCAGGGGCAAAAAACCGTTAGAGTTCGTAACCGACGAATGTCGCATCCAAATCCGTATGGAAGATGTGGTTTGAGTAATTACTCAATGTCTTGACGGAAATCGCCAGAATAATTTCGAAGAAGAAAGGGGTCGAACCGCATTCACGAAAAGCGGTTCGACCCCTTATTCATGGTCGATAGCATGATATTCGATCTTTCGGAATTGACGACTGCTATTGAGCCAAGAGCAGACCAAAAAATCGCTGTCAATACCGCGTTGCATTAGGCGGGGCTCGGCCACAAGCGGCCACTTAAAGTTCAATTATCAACGTCTGCTTTACGGCCTCCGAACTATCCGCCGACTACGGTTCCTGCGGAAGCCTCGTTTCGGTCAACCAGTCCGGCCTTTGCGCCTTGCTGGGTTCGCCTACGCTCAGGTCTACACCTTCCGGCAGTGGCGGCGGCGGTGCAGGCCAGGCAAGTGGGTCGGCCTTGGTTTGCCTGACAACGATGTAGTCGGAGGTGACATTGATGGTTGTCAGGTCTTGCATCAGCAACACTGGATTAGTGTAAGTGGTGCTCCAGCGCTGGAAGAGCGGGTCGATAAGATCTTCATCCAACGTGAAGTGCGACCCCACGCCCAATCGAGGCTTGGCGATACTGTAGACGCGACCCAGTTCCGCCGGCGTGGTGTGTTCTTCCATGACGCCCTCGGCAGATTGAATCGGCATGTGGTTATAGAAAGCGAACTCCTCGGCAGACGGAAAGATCTCATGGATGAATACGTCAGCACCCTTGCCCTGCTCGGCCTCGAAGGTGCCAGGCTGACTGTCAGCTGTATAGACAAAAGTGAGTCCATTCCACTCCAGCCTGTAGCCCATTGATCCGGCAAGAGCGTGGATTACGGGAAAGGCCCAGATCTTGACGCCATTCTCGTCGTAAGCGAGTTGACGTGGATGCTCGGGGCTGAATTTGCTGATGTCGATCTCGTGAGGAACGATCGTCATGCCACCGCTGGGAAGGATGGCCTGCTTGTTCTGAATATGCCACTCAGCCGCTTCCGTGATGTTCCGCGCGAACGCAGTAATACCCAATTCAGGCGTATAACCTGAAGATCCCCACAGATGGAGGGGGGTATTGCGCGCCCAGCCCATCGCGTCAAAGAGAGGGAAGATGCCACCCACATGATCCAAATGAAAGTGGGTGATAAAGACTTTATCCAGCTTGGCAGGATGCACACCGAGAGCGAAGAGGTTTCCGACCGTACCGCCTCCTATATCGAAGATAAATGTATCACCGTTGCCAAGTTGGACCAGAAGGCAGGATGCACCCTGACCAATTCGCATAGGAGCGGGCCCCCAGGAACCACATGCGGTGATTCTCATCTCGTTCTCAGCAAGAGTCTCTTTTCCGGGGATATAGTGCTCTGGGTAATTTTTTACGTCCACGCCGGGTTTCGCTATTACCGGAGTCTTCGTGATAGGTATTCCGGTGAGGGGCAACGGGTAGCCATCTTTTGTGGTTCCCGGTTCTCTGGGGAAGCGGTAGTCCTCCGGATTACCGGCGTTCGTCATGATGGGTAGTATCAGACAGGCTGCAATGATTCCCGGCAATATTCTCTTCAATGGTCTACTCCAAAATAAAAAAAACTCGGGGGGCAAGCTCCGAGATAACCTAAATATCATTCGAGCAATGGTGATGTGGTGACTGTTTCTTGTTATCTCCAATATAGCAGGCATTAAATAACGAAAGCTAAATGACCGCAAAGGGTCGACAAGCGCCTAATGCAAAGCGGCAATCAAAACTTCCGCTGTGCGCTCATAACCAGCCACTCAAATCAGGATTTAAGATTTCTCAGATTGAGCGGCTGGTTTTGGGTCAGGACCCGACGTTAATTTGCTGTGATTTCGGCGCTGACATCAGACAGAAAACGGCCACAAGCAGACGTTTTGACCCAGAAGCTTAACCAAAATCCATCCCATGGCTACCCGCGGCAGCTCCAAGGATCGTGACTGTACTGATTGCCAACAAGACCCAATGCAGTCGCTCTATTAGCTTGAACGTTTTATCCGGTTCTTCCTTTGCTCGAGCAATAAACCACCTGTGTAGGAACAGCGGCTCCGCAATAAACAACATCACTGTGAACACAAGCCATACAATTACCATGGCGTGCATCCACCAGTATGTTACAACTAGGAATCGGCCCCAAAGATTCCAGACAGCGGTAATGTAGAAACCTGAGGCCCCAACGAGCAGCGTCGTCACTCGAGCCTGCCACGCGAATCTTTTTTCGATGCGCTCAAAGAACGACACGCGCTCTTGCGGATCTTTCATGCGGCGCACTCCCGGGAGTAACACCGTTGTGACAAAACCAACGCCACCAATCCAAAAAACGACACCAATTACATGAATTGCACGAGCAACCGTGAGGCCATCCATTCGAATACTCAATTATCCAGCCATTACATTGGGCTGCGAGAATACCATCGAGACATGCCTTGACCATAAGGATGAGTCTTCATTGAATGGTGATGTCCGCTTCGGGTCGAGGCTGTATGAAAACACAATTTTCAAAAGGTTGGTGGTAAACCGGACCAGTATATTGAATCAATAGTCAGCGATAGTGGTACGTCACATCTCAACTCTATTTAATATCTGTTCAATGTGGAGCGCTGTCCCATCGACCCCAAAATTTGGCGAGTTTTCACACATAGCCTCGGTCGCCTCCCGCCACTTCGCTGCGAAACAGTGGAATGACGGCTTCCACGGGTATAGGAGATGCTCAATTCAGCGAGATTCTGCCTGCCTGGGTGACGCAGAACGGCCAATGGGAGACGTTCAGATTATCGTATGTGACACCTGTAACAACGGCAAGGCGTCAAGCCGGTCGGCAAAAGTCTGCGATCAGGCGGGAGAGTCGTCTACGATAGACGACGAGGAACTTGCAGGCCGGTGGAAACGGAAGAACACTGCGAGCACGGACTGCCCCATAAGCCAGGGCATGCCAGTCCGTAAATCTGACATGGAGTCTTCCAGCGTCAGTTCCGGCGCGAAAAACCGTTCAACATCCCGGCGGGCCACGCGCCTCGGGCCGATCGGCCAGCGGTCCCACCAACCGCGGCTGTGCCAGTGGGTCAGGACAAAGTCCCCACCCGGCGCCAGCCAGCGCAGCAGCTGCTTGCGGTAGACGGATCGATCGCGCGGGGCGAGACTGTGCAGGCAGCCGACATCGAGAATTACGTCGAAACGCTTGTCGGTGACCCAGGTTCTGAGGTCCACCTCAACGACATCAATATCGTACTGAGCATCCGCGGCGCGGCGCCGGGTCATTTCGACTGCCTGCGGCATGAAATCGATCGCCGTTACTGCGTAACCGCGCCCGGCCATGTACAGCGAGTAGGTGCCAGCACCGCAGCCGATATCCAGTGCGTTTCCGGGTGTCATGCGCTGGTCCAGCGTGCGGACCAGCATTGGCGGTGGCTCCGGATCATGCCACGGTAGATCGAGATAGCTTTTTGTATTAGCGTATACCTTATCAAGTAAGAATTTAGTTTTTCTGCTCATTCTGCCTACTCTATAAACGCTTGTATTTTCTCTTCATTGCAATCACCTCACCTGTCCAAGGTAAAGTGCTGCGTCAATCAGTTGAATCCGCCGTCGCCTCCAGCCTTACAGGCCCAAGGACTCTGGCTGACTGCTCCGTACTCGAATCCCGCCGCTCAGATTAGGATTTCTGTTTTTCCAGGTTGAACGGCGGCTTTTGCGCAAACATCGATCGGTTGAAACCGCAGCCAAGAGGAGACAGTCAACTCTTGGCTGCAATCGCCTTAAAAAACGTGTAACAAAAAACGCCATCGGATTCCGTCGTTCTGTGCAAATCTCGGACGCCTGCATCAAAAGTCGTAGCATCGATTATTTCAGCATTAAGGGCAGCGCCGCGAATCCCTTCGATCATGGCGGTGAAAGTGTCTCTCGTGAAGCCACTAACAAGGTCGGGTATGCTTGAATCGACGTAAACCATTCGTGGATCGACACGAATCGAATCGAAGCCCGCTTGCTGCAGCAGCGGGTAAAGCTCTCTCCCAATCAGCGCATTACCCCCGGCTTTCCTTTGCAATTCGACCTGACACTGTATTGCCAGTCTGGCCGCCTCGCTATCGGGGTGAAAATACGCAGAGCCGTGATCGCCTTCGATGACTGTGATAGTACCGCCCACCTTGATAAGGCGTTTCAGTGTCTCTAAAGCCTCCACCGGTTGCGAAAGATGCTCCAAAACATGGCACACAAACACGTGATCGAAAGATTCCGGCTCAAAGGGCAAATCGAAAATGTCCGCTTGCTCAAAATGAACGTTGTGTAAACCTGCGAACTCCACCGCTTTCTTCGCTTTGGCTATTGAGTCAGCGGAAATGTCGATGGATGTGAACGATGCGTTCGGACTGTTGCTAGCAAGCGTAACTGTTTGAGCAGCAACTCCGCACCCAGCTTCCAATACTTGACTACCCTTCTGATAGCGAGTGTCGGAATGTAAAAGTTCGACCAGCGCGCTGGCTTGATTTTTGAGCCTCCGGGTTTCTCTTGTGTTGTATCCGTGAACGTAGGCTTGATTCATATTGAATCTCTTTCAATTGTCTTCGTGCATCGCACTTGTCACTTCGCCAGCGCAAGGTTCGTTGACCTAGCCTTGATGAGGGGCTTCCTTGCACATTGTGCCAGCAGATCAAAAAGGATGCACAATCGGAACGACCGCAATGGGTCGTTCTCTGCCTATTGCTATGCAATATGGCGAGCGACTGGTTCTCGCTCCTTACCAGCCGCTTAGTTCAGGATTTCTGATTTCTGAAATTGAGCCACTGCTTTCGCGGGTGAAGCAGACCACCGCAGTCTACTTTTTATGCGCAGATAAACAGCAGCTCGCGGCCAAAAGCAGCCATCATCGGAATCCTGATTGGCAACAATTTATGCGCGTGGAACTACAGCCACTTGTTAGCTTGCAGCACGTTTGTTCGCCAGCACGAATGCACCCTGCGTAGCAACCAAGAAACCGATGCCACCGATTATACCGAGCACGTCACTTTGCCGGCTTGCCAGATAGACGATCAAACCTGCAAAGACGCCATTTATAACAGCGAGAAACCGTAAAACATTAGGCGAAAAAAGCCCACCGTAGCGATTCGGTTTGTTAAACAGCAGGCGCACTCCAGCAACGAGTAAAGGGGGTGATATAGCAAGTGCCAAGAGCCCCACAACGAATAGATTGTTGGCTCGAGTTTCTGGGCGGAGAATCATGTCAAACGTCATAATTGCACTGGTTGGCAGAGCGGTTCCGCCGCTAAGTATGCACAGAATTGCTATATAGATTGAACGGAAACGCACGAAGACAGCAACCTAACGCCGCAAATCACCGGCAGTTTAAAGCAGAGCGACGAGGAACGAGGAGCGGCGCTTTAAACTGTCCGAGTGCATTTGCCTTGTTAGGTGTTTTCCTTTTCGAAGAACTTACTAGCTCCATTTGAAATGTTTTCAATCTGACCGAGTTCTGTTTCCAGCCCAACCTGAAGATATGCCTCTTCATCCGCTCCAGGTAATATTCTGAGCGATAACTCAAAATGAACTTGCCCCAAAGAACTACATGTTGCAGATATTTTAAATTCACCCTCTAGGGATTCCCATAATTTTGCTTCATCCCAGCTAGTATCCTGTTCTCCAAGTTCAGCAAACCAATGGGCTAAATCATAGGTATGAGGCGCATATCCGTAAACCTTTATAGTTGAAGTTACGTTGCCTCTTAATTCAACAAAGAAATCTTCACCATCGTATTTTGAGAAGAATATTTCTCTATCAGATGATGTGGATTTAATCGAGAACGTCCTATTCATTCTTACACCTAACGGCTTAATCATGCGCCAACGCGCATGTTTTAGACTTTATGGTCGCATATTTCGGCTGCTTGCAGATGTCGGCTATGGGTCGTTTTGAGCCTGACGCCATGCAACAAAGCGAGCGGCGGCTATTGAGTGGGAAGCAGACGAATTATCACCTCGAATATCGCGCAGGCATCAGGCAGAAATCGGCCAATAGCCGTCATTCACACGCAAAGACAAACCGGCGCGAAGCTGGTGTTCGATCGTGATGTTAAGAACGTCATGCAATTTTTCGCCGCCTAACAGTGAATCAGGCGCGCGCTCTACAAACGAGCTGTTGACTGGCA
>PVMK01166769.1_pt1 | contig 15001 bp, 14 predicted proteins | sample 1853481 | NCBI WGS metagenome assembly PVMK01 (sample SAMN08533507, study PRJNA380276) | Marine sediment metagenome, whole genome shotgun sequencing project.
CATCGGGTACCGGCTCCAGGGCGATCACGACCGTCGCGGTCGCGCAGTCATCGGCGAGGGCGCGGCTGTCGTTCACCAGGGCGACGAGCTGCCCGCGGGCCTGAAACATGCATCCCAGGCTGTCACACCGCAACTGCCCTGCCGCCTGGGGTTCCTCGGATTCAGCTCCACGGGTCGCCCAAACCCGGGCCGCCGCGACGCCGGCGCGCCGCGCCCAGGTCTTAGCGGTGTAGCGCGCCTTACGTCCCGACGAGACCCAGAGTTCGCCCTCGGCGCTCTGAACGCCTACGAGCTTGGCATCGCCGGACACCAACACGATCCGCCGGGCGCGACGACGGCGAGCCAGAACGTCCCGGCGGCGATCGCCACGAGACCGGCCAGCCGCCAGGGCCGACGCCAGATGCAGAGCCAGAGACCACCCGCCGCCACGAGCGCCAAACCGGCCATCGGCAAGGCCTCGACCGGGCTTACCGCCCCCGGCCAGGACGAGACGGTCTCGGCCACGGCGATCACCCCTCTGACACCCCAGGCCATGGGTATGAGCGCCAGATGATCCAGGCCGAACGGCATCAGGATGAAGGCCATCAAGGCCAAGGCATGATCCACAGACCGGTGAGAGGCACCGCGATCATATTGGCGGCGAGGCCGAACCAAGCCATGCGATTGAAGTTGTAGATGGCGAAGGGCGCCGTCGCCAAGGTGGCGATGACCGAGGTGAGGAGGACGCTGGCCAGGTAAATCCCGGCCCGCCGGACCCAAGCCGTGCCCGGCGAGGGTGTGCCCGGTTGGGGCAATCCGCCGACGCTGGCCCCGATCCGGAACCATCCCTTTTGTGCCGCATACTCATAAGTCGCCACCAGCGCCACCACCGCCGCAAAGGACATCTGGAAGCTGGCGCCGAGCAGACTTTGCGGCGCCACGGCAAGAACCGCGAAGGCCGCCCAGGCCACCAGGCGCAGCGATATGGCGGTGCGGTCCAACAGGACCGCCAGCAGCACCAGCAAGACCATCACGAACGCCGCTGCGCCGGCACCGTCGCGCCCACCAGCAGGAGATAGCCGCAGCCCCCGGCCATGGCCGCGAGGGCCGTCCATTTCTTGATCGGATAGCGCAAGGCGAGCGCAGGAATGAGCGCCAACACGGCCCTAAGACCGAAGAATAGCCAGCCGGCTATCAGCCCCATGTGCAGACCGGAGATGGCGAGCAAATGCGCCAAGCCGGAATCGCGCATGGCCGAAATTACCTCGGCTGGAATGGCCCCGCGATCCCCGGTCATCAGCGCCGCGGCGATTCCACCCGACGCGCTCGGCAGAACCTCCAACACGCGCCGCGCGATCGCCTGGCGCCAGCGGGCCCAGGTTGTGTGCCAGGATGCCATCAAGGCGCTCGCCGAAGTGCCGGCTGGGGTCGCGTTTTGCGCTTCGCTCCGGTCGACCGGCGTGACTTTGCTGACCGCGTATCCGACGGCGCCGATGCGCTGGAAATAGGCCTGGCGCGCGAAATCGAAGGCGCCCGGCGCGGCCGGACTCGGCGGCGGTTGCAAGACCGCGCGCAGTCGGACCCGGTCGCCGGGTTTCACACTCCCGGGAATCTCACTGGCGACCCGCAGTCGCACCCGCGCCGGCGTCGCTTCGGGCGCAAGCCCGGTGATCTCCAGCCGGCGCATGATCAACCGCGTCCCACTGCCGGGCGCCGAGAGGTCATGAACTTCCCCGATGACAGTGGTGGGTCCCAGACGCTTGACCAGCACCGGCGCATCGATCCGCGCGCTGTGCCATTGGGCCATGACAAAGCCGACCGCGATGGCGCCCAAGGCGATGGCGAGGATCGGCAGCTGGCCCCGATGGCGCAGGCTATAGCCGGCCACCAGGGCTACGACGATTCCCAATGGGCCGATGATTGCGCTTGGTTCCTCGGGCAGCCAGAAATAGACAGCAGTGCCCAGGCCGTAGGCCACCGGTAGCCAGAGTACCCAGCGCTCCCGTTCTCCCAACAGCTGGCAGGCGAGCCAAGCCGTCACCCGGCCGGTGGCGCCGGGGTCGGCTGCAATATCGGCGTCTTGGCCGTTGCGCACGAGGCGTTTGGCCCCCGTCATGGGTTCATCCTCCGAAACCAAGATGACCGATCTCAACTCGGCGTCAACTCCGGCGGGCTAACCCAAGCTTGCCGCGGGAAGCCTGGCGCGAAGTCGTGCGCCCGCTTCCGCAATGTGCTAAAGGGCCCGCGAGCGCGTAAGCATCAAATCTCGGGAAAGCGCCTGCCGATGTCCGTGGTCACTCGATTTGCCCCCTCGCCGACCGGCGATCTTCATATCGGCGGCGCGCGCACGGCTTTGTTCAATTGGCTATACGCGCGCCATAACGGCGGACGCTTCGTTTTGCGGATCGAGGACACGGACCGCAAGCGCTCCACCCCGGAAGCCATCGAGGCGATCATCTCCGGGCTGCGCTGGCTGGAGCTCGATTGGGACGGCGAGGCCGTCTACCAGTTCGCCCGCGCCGCGCGGCACGCGGAAGTGGCGCGTCATTTGCTGGCCGAGGGCAAGGCCTATCATTGCTATTGCACGCCGGAAGAGCTGGAGGCGATGCGCCAGCAGGCACGGGCCGAGGGTCGGCGCATGCTCTATGATGGACGCTGGCGCGATCGCGATTCCTCTGAAGCGCCGGCTGGGGTCGAGCCGGTCGTCCGCTTCAAGGCCCCGCGTGGCGGGGACACCCGCATAGACGACCTCGTGCAGGGTCCGGTGACGGTGGCCAACGACCAAATGGATGACATGGTGCTGCTGCGCGCCAACGGCACGCCGACCTACATGCTTTCGGTCGTAGTGGACGACCATGACATGGAGGTGACTCACGTCATCCGCGGCGACGACCACCTGACCAATGCCTTCCGGCAGTTCCATCTTTACGAAGCTCTGGGCTGGGAGGTGCCGGCCTTCGCCCATATTCCGCTCATTCACGGTCCGGACGGCGCCAAATTGTCGAAACGGCACGGCGCGCTTGGCGTTGAGACGTACCGGGACATGGGATACCTGCCGGAAGCGCTGCGCAATTACTTGTTGCGCCTAGGTTGGTCCCACGGTGACGAGGAGATCATATCCACCGAACAGGCTATCGAATGGTTCGACCTGGACGCCGTCGGCAAGGGAGCGGCGCGCTTCGACTTCGCCAAACTCGACAACTTGAACGGCCATTACATCCGCGCCGACGACGACGGCCGGCTACTTGATCTCCTGTGCCCGGCCTTGGAAGCGATGCTCGGCAAACCCGTCGACGAAGTCGGCTGTCAGCGCCTTCGCGACGCACTGCCGGGCCTCAAGCCGCGTGCCGAGACCCTGCGGGCCTTGGCGGAGAACGCCGCCTTTTATCTGCGCGCGGCCCCATTGCCGATGACCGACAAGGCAGCGAAGCACCTGACACCGGAGGCCCGGGCATATCTCGACCAACTCCAGGGAGTGCTCACCGGACAGGACGATTGGAGCGAGGCCGCGCTCGAGGCGGCGGTGCGCGAATTTGCCGGCTCCCGGGAGCTCAAGCTCGGCGCCATCGCCCAACCCTTGCGTGCCGTGCTGACCGGTTCGACGGCCTCGCCGGGGCTCTTCGAAGTGATGGCCGTGCTAGGCCGCGCAGAGTGCCTGAACCGGCTGGCGGCCGCCGGCGAGGATGGTTAGAAACCGCGCGCCTTATACCAAAGGTCCTTTGGTATTACTTCAATCGTCCCGAATCATCGCCGAGAAGTTCGCTTCCGCCACCAGCGTGCCCTCGACGCGCGCTTCGCCGCGGAACTTCCAGAAATTGCCCCGGCTGCGGAGCTTGGTGACTTCAACCAGCAATTGGTCGCCCGGAAAGACCGGCTTGCGAAAGCGCGCATTCTCCACCGTCATGAAGTAGACCAGCTTGCCGGCGGCGGCTCCTTCCAGCGTCTCGACCACCAACACGGCGGCCGTCTGCGCCATGGATTCGATGATCAGGACCCCCGGCATGACCGCTTCACGCGGGAAGTGGCCCTGAAAATAGGGCTCGTTGATGGAAACGTTCTTGAGCCCGACGCACTTCTCGTCGAGCGCCAGTTCCACGATCCGATCCACCATGAGGAAGGGGAAGCGATGCGGGATCAGTTCCATGATCCGCATGATATCGATCGGAATCGGGCTCGTTCCAGCCACCGGTCGTTCCGTCATCGCTTACCGTCTGTCCTCTGCAAAAGGCGATCCGAAGACCGCTCCACCAAACACCCGTGCAGTTGTGCCCGATCCGCTCCGGTTTATCAATCTTGCGGCTTCGGACCGCCCGGAGGCGTCACCGCAAGCGAATGGGGCGCCTCCCCTGCGGCCATTGCCGCGATGGATCACGGGGAGTTTTCTTTGTGAACCAGGATTATTTGGCAAATGCGCCTAGTTGCCCGAGGCTGCAAAGTCCACGCTTGGCAGTCTTTCGTCGAGGCGCCGTAGCGCCTCATCGGTGATATCGAGCTCGCGACTCGCCAGCACGATCGTCTGCTTCAGAAGAATCAGGCCAATGCCGCGTTCATCGGCAATCTCTTTCGCCACCTCTGCCAAGGCTTTGCGAACCTGGCCAATACCCCGCCCAAAGAGCTCTTCCATCTCCCTCTGACGGGAGATGAACTCCTGCTGCAATCTGTTTGCTTGCTCCTGCAACTCCTTGCGCTTGGAGGTGAAAGCTTCGGCCGAGAGGACGGCCCTCTGGCGCGCCAACTCCTGATCCGCGGTGCGCAGGGCGTTTTCCTGATCACGCAGCGTGGTTTGGTGTGCCAGGCGCTGATTGTCGATCTCTTCCCGCAAGGTGGCCGCTGCTTTTGAATCCCCGAGGATGCGATCCATATCCAGGATGGCAATAACCGTGCCCTCTTGCCCCAGCACCGGGGCCCGGCTCGACGTCAGACAGACGGCGAACACCAAACACAGACCAATCGCGAGCAGGCGGCGAGTGTAAGTCACGGCTAGAACCTAGTTCCAAAGCTGAAATTTATCAATTCGGTCTTATCGTAGCTCTCTTTAAGTACCGGCACGGCGACATCTATCACAACCGGACCAAAGGGTGAAATCCATGAAAATCCGGTGCCCACCGACATCCTTGGAGCGCTGTCATCGTCGACGTCGGAGTCATCGCCGTCGATACCCCAGAGCGAACCTACATCGGAAAAGAGTCGGCCGCGAAAGTTAAGCTCCTCCGGCAACCCGACCGGAAAGCTAAGCTCCAGGGTGGCTGAGTAGTAATGCTTGCCGCCCAGAGCGTCATTCGTCAGGGCGTCGCGCGGGCCAATACCGGAGGTGTTGAAGCCGCGGAGCGAAGATCCGCCCCTGAAAAATCGGTCGCTGACCTTGGTATCGTAGTCAATGCCGATGATGTTCCCCACCTCGGCGGAAAACCTCCCCGTCACATCCTCCAGAATGGGTTGATAATAGGCTCCGCCGAGGGTTGTACGCAGGTAGCGTACGTCACCGCCAAAACCGGCCGCGGTGGTGCCCAATCGAATAACGTGTCCTTCGCGCGGGTCGAACCGTGCATCGCGGGTATCCCAGCGCAGGGTCTGACCGATGCTGGATTCCACATCCGTGCCTTCATCGCTCTTCACCAGCGCGGAGGCATCGGAATCGACATTGGTGACTTCCTCACGCTTCAAAGTGTAGTTCCAGACCTGTCTAACGCCTTCGCGAAAGCTGTATCCCGCACGCAAAGTCCCGCCTATGCGCTCCGAGTCGAAGGAACTTTCATTATTTTCCGTGACCGTGCGGAACAGGTCAAAACCCGCTGAGAGGTCGCGATCCAAGAAGTACGGTTCTGTGAAACTCAGGTCTATCTGCGAAGACACGCCTGAAAGCGTGAAGCCCATCCTCAAGTCCTGACCACGCCCCAAAAGATTGCGCTCACGCAAGGTGATCGATCCGAGAGGACCGGAATCCGATGAAAAACCTGCGGCAAACGAAAGGTCGCCGGTCGCCTGTTCCTGAACATCGGCGGTGATGACCAGTTGATCGGGCTCGCTTCCCGGCTCGGTCGCTATATTGACGCTTTGGAAGAAGCCCAGGCGTTCAATTCTTTGGCGAGAACGCTTCAGAAGCGAACCGTTGAACGCGTCCCCTTCCACGAGGCGGAACTCTCGCCGGATTACCCGATCCAGCGTGCGTATGTTGCCATCTATGTCGATTCGCTCGACATAGACCTTCGGACCCTCGCGAACCTCGAAGTCCAAGTTTATGATTCGCTGATCCCGGACGCGTTGAACCCGCGGCCTCACATCGACGAACGCGAAACCCAGATTACTGGCGCTCTCCGTCAGATTGGTGACGGTGTCTTCAACCAGGGAGGCATCATAGGTTTCCCCGGTCTCGGCTGTAACCTGATCGAGCAGGATTTCCGGATCGAGGTTCCTGAGCGTTGTGGTGACGTCGATTTCACCGAACTCGTATTGAACCCCCTCCTCCAGAGTGAAGGTGATGATGAAGCTTTCACGGTCCGGCGTCAGCTCCGCTACAACCGACAAAATCTGAAAGTCGGCATAGCCTTCCTGTAAGTAGAATCGCCGCAACAGCTCACGGTCAAAGGTCAGGCGATCGGGATCGAAGGTATCGGTCGTGCTGAGAAATCGCCAGAAGGCCGTTTCCGACGTGGCAATCTCGTCGCGCAGGCTACCGTCGGAGAACTCTCGATTGCCGATGAAGTTGATCGACTGAATCGTCGTGGTCGGGCCTTCGTTGATCTCAAACACCAGGTCAACGCGGTTCTGCTCGAGTTGTATGACCTTTGCGTCGACCGTCGCAGCAAAGCGGCCCTGGCGACGCTAGAGTTCGAGAATGTGCTGAAGATCGCTTTGGACCTTTGTACGGGTAAAGACCACCCTCGGCCGCAACTCGACCTCGGCGTCGAGGATCTCGTCATCGATCCGCAAGTTCCCCTCGAAGCCGATCTGATTGATGATTGGGTTCTCGGTGACGACAACGATGAGGGCGCTACCCTCGCGCCTCAAGGTCACGTCTGCGAACAGACCGGTCGCGAACAGGCTCTTCAGCGAAGAGTCGATTTTGACCGGATCGAAGGGTTCGCCGGGATTGACCCGCATGTAGGACCGCACGGTGGTGGCATCGACCCGCTGCGCCCCTTCGATGCGAATCTCCTCAATCATACCCCCTGAGAGAATCGACTGCGCCTCCGCCGTCCACGACAAGACCGAAACGGCAAGCAGGTTAAGGGCGATGAGAAGCCATGAGACGTTGGGCGCGCGTCGCATGTTCGAAGGCCCGGTCATATCCCGTCCCGGTCACGTTTAGCTCAGGAAGTGGATGAGGTCGTTCCAGGTTACGAAAACCATCAGCCCCAGCACCAGCGCCAGCCCGATCCGGAAGCCGTACTCCTGGGCCCTTTCCCCCAAGGGGCGGCCCCGCACGGCCTCGTAGGCGTAGAACAGCAAATGACCGCCGTCGAGTATCGGGATGGGGAACAGGTTGATCAGGCCAAGGTTGATCGAGATGATGGCCATGAACTGTACGACGGCAAGAATGCCCGCCTCCGCGGCCTGGCCCGAGATTTCCGCGATTCTGAGCGGACCGCCTAGCTCATCGGCCTTGCGGGTCCCGACAATGATCTCACCGACGGCCTCGAATATTAGGCCGACCATAGAAACGGTTTCCTTGGTGGCCAGCCAAATCGCAGTCGCCGGGTTGCGCTTCACGAATTCGGGCGCGCTGCCTTGTATGCCCAGCAGTCCGATTTCGTGCTCGTTTCCGAAATTGTCCGTAAATGTTTCCAGCCGCGGCGTGACCGTGACACCGATCTCGCCACCGTCCCTCACAACCACAACTTCCAACGGTTGATTGGCGGCGATCCTCACGATGCGTTGGATGTCCTCGAACCGCTCGATCGACCGGCCGTCGATGCGTACGAAGACATCCCCGTCCATCAGGCCGGCGGCCTCGGCGGCCGAGCCCTCCTGAATCGCGCCAACCACCGGCGGCGTAAATGGCTGCCCCACGAACACGTAGAGCCCGGCAAACAAGAGGATGGCAAAGATAAAGTTGGCGAGCGGCCCGGCGGCGACGATCCAGGCGCGCTGGCCCAGACGCTTGGTCGGGAAGGCAACCGCCCGCTCCTCGGGGCTCATCTCCGCGATCGCGCTATCCGGCATGCTGGCGGCATTGATGTCGCCGAACATCTTGACATAGCCGCCCAACGGAATGGCGCTGATCTTCCAGCGCGTCTGAGCCTTATCCGTCCACCCGAAGAGTTCGGGGCCAAACCCGATTGAGAAGACCTCTACCCGCACCCCATTCCAGCGGGCCACAAGGTAATGCCCCAGTTCGTGCACGAATACCAAAACCGTCAAAACAAAAAGAAACGGTACGGCGTATTCCAGGACCCACTCGAACAAGTTTATCTCCAGTCGAAGTTGTCACACCACTATGCTTCGGATTGCCACGGAAGGGGGTTTCATTTCCGGGCGACGCGGAACTGCTGGATGGCGGCCAAAGCGATCGCAGTAATACTCCAAATTTCCTAATCCGCAAAAAGTCTTTTTCTCAATTCTCCTCCGCAAGACCGGCCGCGCCGGACGCCAGGCGGCGGGCCTCGCGATCCAATTCCCAAACGTCCTCGATGCTGCCGGGTGGGCGCGCCGGCATCGCCTCCAGGGTGCTCTCCACCACTTTGGCAATATCCAGAAATCCCAGCTTTCCAGCTAAAAATCCCTCAACCGCGACCTCGTTGGCCGCATTGAGTACGGTCGGCGCGCCGCCGCCCGCCCCCAAGGCCTCACGGGCGATCCTGAGGGTCGGAAAGCGGACCGGATCCGGGGCTTCGAAGGAAAGATGGCCAACGGCCACCAGATCCAGGCGTTCGACCGGGACCTCCATTCGCGTCGGCCAGGCCAGGGTATAGGCGATCGGCGTGCGCATATCGGGATGGCCCATCTGGGCCAGGACCGAGCCATCTCGATAGGCGACCATTGAATGGACGACCGATTGCGGGTGAATCAGGACATCGATCTGCCGCGCCGGCATGGCGAAAAGATAATGGGCCTCGATCAATTCGAGGCCCTTGTTCATCATGGTGGCGGAATCGACGGAAATCTTGTCGCCCATCTCCCAATTCGGGTGGGCGACAGCCTGCTCCGGCGTCGCTTCGGCCATCTCGGCCAGCGACCATTCGCGAAACGGGCCGCCCGACGCCGTAAGAATGAGGCGTTCGATGGCCTCTTTGCGATCCTGCTCCAAGACCTGAAAGATCGCATTATGCTCGGAATCGACTGGCAGCAGGGTCGCTCCGCAGCGCGTGACCTCGGCCATCATCAATTCGCCCGCGCAAACCAAGGTTTCCTTATTGGCCAGCGCGATCATAGCGCCCCGTCGGACAGCCGCCAGCGTGGGCGCTAGACCCGCCGCGCCGACGATAGCCGCCATAACCCACTCCGCCGGGCGCATGGCCGCTTCGATCAAGGCCTGCGGGCCGGCGGCAACTTCGATTTCCAGGCCGGCGAGAGCGGATTTGAGGTCGTCGTAATGTCGCTCATCGCCGATTACGACGAGTTCCGGCCGCAACCGCCGCGCCTGATCGGCAAGCTTTTCGGCTGAGTTGTAGGCCGTCAGAGCGACAACCCGGTAATCATCGGGGTGACGTTCAATCAGATCGAGCGTATTGCACCCGATGGAGCCGGTAGAGCCCAGGATCGTGAGTGATCTAGGTTCCGGCGCCGTTTGCGGTTTGATTGAAGGTACGGCCATTGCCCTGCCTATTGTCCCGTCCACCAGTAAATCAGGCTCACCGCCAGGCCCACCGACAGCACTCCATCGACCCGATCCAACAAGCCCCCGTGTCCGGGGATAAGGCGGCTCGAATCCTTGGCGCCGAATCGCCGCTTCAAACGCGATTCGAAAAGATCGCCCGCCTGCGCGATGAGTGCAAGCCCCAGGCTCGTGAGCCCCAGCATGAGGCCGTCCCGCCCGGGCCAGAATAAACCCACCGCCGCACCGACGACACCCGCCGCGAGCATCGCCCCGGCCAGTCCCGACCAAGTCTTGTTCGGACTGAACGTGGGCGCCAGCTTCGGGCCACCCAGCGTCCGGCCGGCGACGAAACCTCCCGTATCGGTGGCCCAGACCACCGCCAGCAACCAGAATATAATCTGCCATCCATCCTCGGGCCGGTCGCGGAGAAACAGCAGGCCCAGACCGGCAACCACCAGATAGACGACACCGCTCGGCAGCCAGACCGCCGCGGGCGGGCGTCCATGGATCAACGACCCGGCAAGCCCCAGCGCCGCCAGGACGGCGATCGTCGCCGCGACACCATAGTGCCCCAGGCAGCCCGCGAACAGGCCGCCGACGATCGCGCCGACGGCAACCCAGCCGTGAAGAGTCAGCTGGCCGCCGCCACACAGGCGGGCCCATTCCCAGGCCACGATCGCACCCGCGGCCAGGATCAAGATTTCCATGTAGGGGGTGCCGAAGTAGATCGCCGCCAGGACCGGCGGAGCAATTATGACGGCCGAGGCGACCCGAACCCTCTTTCGGGTGGTGTCAACCCGAGTTGGCCACTGCGCCATATCTACGATCGCGCTGTTGGAATTCCCGAATGGCTTCGGCCAGGTCCTCCGTATTGAAGTCGGGCCAGAGTTTGTCGATGAAGACCAGCTCGCTGTAGGCCGATTGCCACAAGAGGAAGTTGCTGATGCGCTGCTCGCCGCTGGTGCGGATCACCAGGTCCGGATCGGGCATGCCCGAGGTCATGAGGCAGCTGGCGAAGACCTCCTCGTCGATGGCGTCCGGATCGATTTTTCCAGCCACGGCCTGAGTCGCCAGATAGCGCGCCGCCGCGGCGATCTCTTGACGGCTACCATAGCTGATGGCAATCGCCACGGTAATCCGGTGGTTGGACCTGGTCCGCTCTTCGGCGTCGCCGATGAGGCGGACGATGTCGATCGGCAGTCTTTCACGCTCGCCGATCACGCAGAGCCGGACCCCTTCCTCCGCCAGTTTCTCGATGTCGTGCTGGAGGTGCCGGCGCAGCAGGCCCATGAGGTCGTCGACTTCGGTGAGCGGTCGCTTCCAGTTCTCCGAGGAAAAGCCATAGAGCGTCAGGTATGACAGGCCCAGCTCGGCGGCCCCGATCATGGTCCGCCGCACGGCTTCCGCCCCACGGCGATGGCCGGCCGTTCGTGGCAGCCCGCGCGCCTTCGCCCAACGTCCATTGCCGTCCATGATGATGGCAACGTGCGTGGGCAGAGCCCGGTTGGGAAGGGTCAGAAACTCCGACATGGTTACTCAGACCTGCATGATCTCGCTATCTTTTTGCGCCAAGGTCTCATCGATCGACTTTATGTGGCGATCGGTCATCTCCTGGATTTCGTCCGACCACATGCGCTGCTCGTCTTGCGATAGTTCGTGCTCGCGCTCCATGCGCTTCAACGTGTCCATCCCGTCCCGCCGCACGTTGCGCACGGCTATGCGCGACTGCTCGGCATATTTGTGCGCGATCTTGCCCAATTCGACCCGGCGCTCCTCTGAAAGCATCGGGATCGGCACGCGGATCAATTGGCCTTCGGTCTGCGGATTGAGGCCGAGATCGGACTCGCGAATCGCCCGTTCCACGGCGCCGACCAGGGATCGGTCCCAGACTTGGACCGTGATCATGCGCGGTTCCGGCACGCCAATGGTCCCGACCTGGTTCATCGGCGTGGCGGTGCCATAAGCCGCCACGTTGATCGGTTCCAACAGATGGACCGAGGCGCGTCCCGTGCGCAGGCCGGCAAACTCTTGCTTGAGAACATCGATCGCCCCGTTCATCCGCCGTTCGAGATCTTTGAGATCTGGATCAGCCACTCTCATGCCTCGCTGGTGATGATAGTGCGGCGTCCCTGGCCGCGAACGACTTGGGCGAAGGCGCCTGCCTGGTAAATCGAAAACACCATGATGGGAATAGCGTTCTCTCGTGCAAGCGAGATCGCCGCATGGTCCATAACCGCCAGGTCCTGGCTCAAAACCTGATGATAGGTCAGGCTCTCGAAGCGCCGGGCCTTGGGGTTCTTGACCGGGTCGGCGTCATAGACCCCATCCACCTTGGTGCCCTTCAACAGCAAATCACAGCCCATTTCCGAGGCGCGTAACGCGGCCGCAGTGTCGGTGGTGAAAAAGGGATTGCCCGTGCCGGCGCCGAAAATCACCACCCGGCCCTTCGCCAAGTGGCGCATCGCCCGGCGCCTGATATAGGGCTCCGCCACGGTGGCCATGGGAATGGCCGATTGGACCCGTGTCGCCACGTCCAGCCGCTCCAGGGCGTTTTGCATGGCGAGCGAATTGATCACCGTCGCCAGCATACCCATGTAGTCGGCCGTGGCGCGTTCCATGCCGCTCGCAGCCCCGGCCAGGCCGCGAAAGATGTTGCCGCCGCCGATTACGACGCAGATCTCGACGCCCAGGTCCCGTACCACTTTCACGTCGGCCGCGATCTGCTCGACCATTTGCGGGTCCAGGCCGTAGTCCCGGCCGCCCATGAGGGCTTCGCCGGAGATCTTGAGCAGGACCCGGCGATAGCCACCGGCTACAGGGTCGGCTGGGGATGAGGGGCTTGACGACATAGGCTGGGCGGCTCCGGCCATTTGCGATCCTCAATGACTCGGCTGCTGGGTCTTTTAAGGGCTGACGGCGGCGCCGTCCAGCCATCGACCGCAACAGCCCGCACATCAAGCTGCCGTCCCCCGGCCAAAGGGTCGTCGGCAACCGGATGCACTGCGACTCGGGCCCGCCGCCGGGCCCTCCTTCAGACGACGTCGATCGCTAGCTCAGTTGCGCCGCGACTTCGGCCGCGAAATCGCTCTCCCTGCGCTCGACGCCCTCGCCCAGAAGGAAACGGACCATCCCCATCACCTTGACCTCGCCGCCCAGGTCCTTGGCCGCCTGCTCGATGATCTTGGCGACCTTGGTCTCGCCGTCGATGACGTAGGTCTGCTCCAACAGGCAAACGTCTTCGTAGTACTTGCGCAGCCGGCCTTCGACCATCTTGGCGACGATCTCTTCCGGCTTGCCGGACGCGCGGGCCTGATCGGCCAGGATCTCGCGCTCGCGATCGAGAACCGACGGGTCGACACCGTCTTTGTCGACCGCCGCCGGGGCTGCGGCCGCCACGTGCATAGCGAGTTTCTTGCCCAGATCCGCCAGCGCCGCGGCGTCGCCCGCCGATTGAAGCGCCACCAGCACACCGATCTTGCCCAGGCCGGGCGCGGCCTGGTTGTGGACGTAGCCGGCAACGACACCCTGATCGACCGAAAGCGCCGCGGTGCGCCGCAGAATCAGATTTTCGCCGAGCGTCCCGACCAGGCGAGCCAGATCTTCGCCGACCGTGGCACCGCCCTGGATCGCTGCCTGGGACAACGCGTCCACATCGCCACCGGCATTCAGCGCCTGTTCGGCGGCGGTGCGCACGAAGTCTTGGAACTGCTCGTTGCGGGCGACAAAATCGGTCTCTGAATTGACCTCGACCAGGGCGCCGCGCGGTCCCTCCAGCGCCAGGCCGATCAAGCCCTCGGCCGCCACTCGGCCGGCCTTCGTGGCCGCCGCCGCCAGGCCCTTCTTGCGCAGCCAATCAACGGCGCCCTCGAAGTCGCCGGCGGTCTCCGTCAGCGCCTTCTTGCAGTCCATCATGCCGGCGCTCGTCTTGTCGCGCAGTTCCTTGACCTGACCGGCCGTGATCTGAGTCATGACCTAACTTTCTCTAGATATCTTTTTGATATCGCTGGAATTACCTCCGCCTCGCTCGCAGAATCCGAAGTCCCTCAAGAGGTCTTTTCCTCGGACTTTTCCTCCGCAGCTTCCTCCGCGACTTCCGCCGGTTTGGCCGTTTCACCCTCAGGAGCGGCGTCCTCCGCCGTTTCGCTGGACTCCTCGGCGGCGGCCTCTGCAGTCTCGGCCGGAGCTTCAACCTTGGCCTCGGCCGGTGCGTCGGGCTGGCTCCCTGCCGCCGTTTCCGCTGCTGGCTCTGCCGCCGTTTCTGCCGCCTGTCCAGCCTCTTCAGCAGAGGCTTCCGCAGTCGATTCTGGGGCCTCCTCTGTGGCCTCCTCTGTGGCCTCCTCTGTGGCCGCCTCCGCCGCGGCCTCAGTTGCGGCCTCAGTTGCGGCCTCTGCGCCGTCTGCCGGCGCCGTCCCTGCCTGCTCTGCCGCGGCTGGCAGATCCTCGGCTGGGGCCTCCTCGGCCTCGCCAACGTCGGCGCCGCTGCTCATCAGTTCCTGCTGAATACCGTCGAGCACGGCGTCGGCCATAAGATTGCAATAGGTAGCGATGGCGCGGAAGGCGTCATCGTTGCCCGGGACGGGATAGGTGATGTCGTCGGGGTCCGAGTTCGAATCGATGACTCCGATCACGGGAATGCCGAGCTTGGTCGCCTCGGCTACGGCGATGTGCTCCTTGTTGGTGTCGACGACCACCAGGACATTCGGCAAATCGCCCATGTCCTTGATGCCGCCGAGCGCGCGTTCCAGCTTGTCGCGCTCGCGGTTCAGATTGAGCAGCTCCTTCTTGGTCAAGCCGGTGATCTCTTCGGCGTTCACCTCAGATAGCCGATCATCCAAATCGCGCAACCGCTTGATAGACTTGGAAATAGTCTTCCAATTTGTCAACATGCCGCCGAGCCAGCGGTGGTTGACGTAGTACTGCCCGCAGCGCTTGGCGGCTTCCATGATGATATCGCTCGCCTGCCGCTTGGTGCCGACGAACAGCACCCGGCCGCCGCCTGCCGCCACCTCGCGCACGGTGACCAGCGCCTGGTTAAGCAGGGGCACCGTCTGCTCCAGATCGATGATGTGAATGCCGTTGCGTATCCCGAAGATGTAAGGCGACATCTTGGGGTTCCAGCGCCGGGTGGTGTGACCGAAATGAACGCCAGCTTCCAACAGCTCGCGCATGGTAAAGGTAGGAAAGGCCATCTCGTCCTCTTCTCCGGTTGGACCTCCGCAGGCAATCATCCGGGATAGCCCGGACACCGGAGCGGTCGGCAGGAAT
>PVMK01157572.1_pt1 | contig 15000 bp, 17 predicted proteins | sample 1853481 | NCBI WGS metagenome assembly PVMK01 (sample SAMN08533507, study PRJNA380276) | Marine sediment metagenome, whole genome shotgun sequencing project.
GCGGTAAGCTGCGACGGATTGGCAGTCAGTCCGTCTATCGGGAAATCATATTAAACTGATAAGCTGGCAAATAATAAGCCGGTATTTTGTCCCGTCCTAAAATACGTTGACGGGTTTTAAAGAAGCCAGTTGCATCGTGCAACTGGTTTTTTTTATGGCCGAAAAACCACCGGATTCGCCAGTGCAAATCAACCCGCCCGGCGAAACAGTGCCTGGATTTCGGAAATCACAAGGGGTAGTGCCTCCCCATCGCTTTCATCACGTCACGGCGGGAGATCACACCAACCAGGCGGCCGTTGTCCACCACGGGATAGCGATGGAACCGGCCGTTGATAAACAAGTCGGCCAGCGTCAGGATACTTTGTTCAGGGCTGACCCACTGCGGGTTGTTGCTCATGAAGTCCTTTACAAGACCCGCCGGTGTCCCGTGGTAGTCACCCTGCATGGCCACCTGCATACAGTCGCGTTCGGATAACACGCCAACCAGGCGTCCATGCTTGTCCAACACCGGAGCACCCGATATATCGTGCTTGATCAACTCGTGCGCCGCCCGCAGAATTTCCAATTCCGGAGCCAGTGTTACCACATTTTTCGACATATGATCCTTAACGAATACTGACCTCATCATCCGGATTCTCCTTCTGGGTTTCCAGGCTGTTTCCGTTTTGGGCAGCCCTCGCATTTAGGTGTACCTGCCGGTTTGCTTCCGCAACCACCTGCAAGCGGTCTGCCCGAAATAAGCAAACCCAGGCTCATAGCCAGGCAAGAAAGGCCAACAATGATCAGGGTTCCCAAAAAAATCGTCATCGCGTCAATCCCCAAAATCGTCAAGCAGTATATTCTCTTCCTCAACACCCAGATCATCAAGAAGCCGGATGACTGCGGCGTTCATCATGGGCGGGCCGCACATGTAATACTCACAATCTTCCGGCGCCGGGTGATCTTTCAGGTAGTTCTCGTACAACACCTCGTGGATGAAGCCGACCAGCCCCGACCAGTTGTCTTCAGGCATGGGGTCAGACAGCGCCAGGAACCAGCTGAAGTTTTCATGCCGGGCCTGCAGTTCATCGAACTCTTCCACGTAAAATGCCTCGCGCAGGCTGCGTGCACCATACCAAAAGGTGATTTTCCGCTTGCTGTCCAGGCGTTTGAGTTGGTCGAATATGTGCGAACGCATGGGGGCCATCCCCGCACCACCGCCAATGAATACCATTTCGGCATCCGTGTCTTTGGCCAGGAACTCGCCGTAAGGCCCGGAAACGGTAACCTCGTCTCCCGGCTTCAGATTGAAGATATAGGAGGACATCACGCCGGTCGGAACCTTGCCGCTCACGTTTGGTGGTGGCGTGGCGATCCGGACATTGAGCATGATGATCTCGTCCTCTTCCGGGTAGCTGGCCATGGAATAGGCGCGCACCGTCGGCTCAGTGACGATTGATTCCAGTTCGAACAGGCCGAAGCGGTTCCAGTCTTCGCGATATTCTTCGGCGATATCAAACGTCGAATAGCTCAGTTCATGCGGCGGACACTCGATCTGGATATAACCGCCAGCCTTGAAATCCAGTGTCTCGCCAGCTGGCAATTCCAACACCAGTTCCTTGATGAAGGTTGCGACGTTATCGTTCGAACGAACTCTGCATTGCCACTTTTTAACGCCGAACACATCTTCCGGTACGAGTATTTCGAGACTCTGGAAAACGGTCACCTGGCAGGCGAGTCGCTCACCCTCGGACGCTTCAAGTTTACTGATCAGGGAAGCCTCGGTAGGAAGCAGCGACCCGCCGCCCTTGAGCACCCTGACCCGGCACTGGCCGCAGGTTCCACCACCGCCACAGGCTGAAGGCAAAAAGATTCCCGCGTCAGCCAACGTACCTTGCAACCTCCCTCCGGTGGGTGCCGTGAGGACCAGTTCTTCATTCACCCTGATGTCTACGTCGCCCTGCGGCACCAGCCGGGCCCTGACCCACATGATCAGCACCGCCAGCAGCAGCAATATGCTGGTGAAGATGATGACGCTGAAAAATAATCTCCTGCATTGGATTCCCTAGAAACTAATACCTGCAATGCCCATAAACGCCAGTGAGAGCAGTCCGGTGCTTACGAAGGTGATCCCCAATCCCTGCAGCCCTTCTGGAATATCGCTGTATTTCATTTTTTCCCGCAGACCCGCCAGGGCCACTATCGCCAGCGCCCAGCCGAATCCCGCACCGAGACCATAGGCCACGCTTTCAACGAAACTGTAATCGCGCTGCACCATGAACAGCGAAGCACCCAGGATGGCGCAGTTCACGGTCAGCAGGGGCAGAAAGATACCCAGCGTGTTGTACAGCGCAGGAAAAAACCGGTGCAGCACAACTTCCAGGATCTGGATCATCGCCGCGATGACAGCGATCTGGGTGAGCAAACCCAGGTAACTGAAATCCATCTGGCCAAGACCGGCCCAGTCCAGCGCGCCCTGCCGCAGCACCAGGTTATAGATCAGGTTGTTGAGCGGTACGCTGATACCCTCCACGACAATTATGGCCACCCCCAGTCCCAGCGTCGTCTTGATCTGCTTGGATACCGCCAGGAAGGTACACATACCGAGAAAATAGGCCAGCGCCAGATTCTCGAGAAATACCGAGCGGAAGAAGATTTCGATGAAACCACTCATCATCGCTCCTCCTGGTGTGGCATCGGTATGGGCTCAAAGTCCGGCTTTTCCTTCTGCTCCGGCTTCCAGCTGCGGATTCCCCAGACCAGGAAACCGATGATGAAAAAAGCACTCGGCGCCAGCAAAAACAGGGCGTTCTCCTGGAACCAGCCACCTTCGTGCGCCAGCTTGAAAATCCGGTAGCCCATCAGGGTGCCGTTGCCGAGTAATTCGCGGATCGTCGCCACGATGATCAGGACCAGGCTGTAACCCAGGCCATTGCCCAGTGCATCCAGGATGCTGATCCCGACTCCATGCTTCATCGCGCATGCCTCGGCCCGCCCCAAAACGATGCAGTTGGTCACGATCAGGGCGATGTAGACGCTCAAGGTCCGGGCAGCTTCGGGCATGAATGCCATCAGAAACTGGTCGATGACGGTCACGGCCGAGGCAATGATCGTAATCTGTACCATCAGCCTGACGCTGGAAGGAAGGTAATTACGGACCAGGCTGATGGCCGTGTTTGAAATAATCAGCACCGTGGTCAAAGCCACGCTCATGATCAATGAGGACGTCAATGAGTTGGTGATGGCCAGTGCCGAACAAATACCCAGCACGTGCAGGGTGACCGGATTTTCTTTCAGCAAAGGAGCGATGAATGTCTGTTTGGCGCTCATCCGGACCCCTCCGATGGCCTTTCGGGCGGTCGTTCACGCAGGGCGCCAGAAATTCTTTATAGCCGTGCGGACCGAACCAGTAGTGCATCATGCCGGTGACGGCATTTCCCGTCACCGTCGCGCCGGTCATGGCATCCACCTCGTAGCCTGACGTTGCCGACCCGTCCGCAACCGCTCCCTCGCTGACCCTGAAGCGGGTCTCACCCTGTTCATCGTATATCCGCCGGCCCTTCCATTGCTCCAGCCAGTGCACATGCGTTATCTGGTCACCCAGGCCGGGCGTTTCGTTCTGCTCGTAAAACGTCATACCCGCGATCGTGTTCAGATCCGATTCAAGCGCAATATAGCCATACAGCGCCGACCACATCCCTGCCCCCCGAACCGGCAGGATCACCCGTTCCAGCCCGTCTTCATTCCAGACGATGTACACCGGGGCAAAACGGCTGCGGCGGCCCAGGCTCGCCACGTCCATTCCGGCAGGAATCTGCACGCCAAGTTCCGGATCGTTGACCGCCTTACGCTTGTCGAAGGTGTTGGGGTCGATCACTTCGTCAAAAGTGGCTTCATCAATGTTGACGATACGTCTATCCACGCTTTTGTAGAGCCCGAGCATTTCATCGTCGTCCAGCTCATTCCCCTCGGCCAGCAGGCCGGTCAGTTGCATGATGTTCCGGCTCTTTTCCAGTAATCGGTGGTTGAGTTGTATCGGCCGTAACAGCACCACCGCCGCCGACACCAGGGAGGAGCAAACCAGGGCCGTCACCAATACCACCAGAAGGGCATTTTTGGGGGAATCCTTATTCACGATCCGCACCCTGCAAGCGAAGTCTGCGCCGGCGAATGTTCATTTCGGTCACCGCGAAATCGATCAGCGGAGAAAACATGCTCGCCAGCAGAATCGCGAACATCACACCTTCGTAGTGCGAGGGATTAACCAGGCGAATCAGCATGGTCAGCACACCTACCAGCAAACCGAAACCCCAGCGGCCCGCCCTGGTCATGGGTCCTGCGACCGGATCTGTCGCGATAAAAACAGCGCCGAAAACAAAAGCACCCAGCACGAATTGCCAATACCAGGGTACCGCGAAGAGATCATTGCCGGGGGCAACCGCATTGGCCAGTAGCGCCATTCCCACCAGGCCAACCAGGGCTCCAAGCATTACACGCCGGGAGGCCACGCCTGTCCATACCAGGAACAGCGCGCCGAGCAACGCGCCAAATGGAGAGACCGCGCCTATCGCACCGGGGCGGTCACCAAAGAACAACTGCCAGTAGCTGTAATCGACGGCGGCTATGACCTTCAGGCCACCTTCGTCGGTAACCAGTTCCAGCACCGTTGGCTGGTCGTAGCCGGCTACGGGCACCCAGGCCCCTTCACTGTACAAAAGGGCGGGATAGGAAAACACCAGGAAAGCCACACCCAACAGGGCTGGATTTACCAGGTAACGGCCCGAACCGCCATAGATCAGTTTGCCCACCACGATACCAAACGTCATGCCCAGCACAACCTGGTACATTGGAACGGTGGCGGGCATCAACAGGGCAAAAAACCACGCGATGGCCAGTAAACCCTCGTCTAAACGCTTTTTGCGCAAGGTCGCAAACACCGCTTCCCACAAGGCGCCAATCAGCAATGCGACCAGGAAAATGGGGAGAAAATACAAAAAGCCGTGTACGAAACAGCCCATCACGCTAAATGCGTCGAAGCCTATACCGGACTGGCTCAACAACCAGGCGCGCCAGCCCGGTACTTCCTCCAGCTGAAAATCCGCGATCGCCAGGTTGGTCTGGTGGCCAAGACTCCAGAGTCCGATCAGCCAGGCCGGCAGGCTGGCAAAGACGAAATAGTTCCACAAGCGCTGCACATTGTTTGCGTCCCTGATGTGTGGCGCTGACCGGGTCACAGTGTTCGAGGACCAGATGAACCGTTGTACCAGGGTGGTCAGTGACTGGACCAGTTCTTTCATCACCCTTCCCGCTCGATCTGGTCAAGGTTGATGCGGAGCACTTTACCGTAGTCGTATTTTGCCGGGCATACAAAAGAACTCAGGGCGAGATCCTCTTCGTCCAGTTCCAGGCAGCCCAGGGCTTGCGCCTGGTCGGTGTCTTTTACCATCAGGGCGCGAAAAAGCGGCGACGGCAGAATATCCAGAGGCATCACCTTCTCGAAAATCCGGATCGGTATCATCCCGGTGAAACGGCCATTCTGGGAGGTAGAAAATGATTGTTTTCTTTCCTGTCCAATTCCTGGCAGCCGGGCCGGCGCAGCCGTATACCGGCGCAGAAACAGACCCGCCCAGCCGAACAGATGTCTGTCGCCACCTTCGCGTAGCACGGCGACCTGATCATGGTAACGACCGAGATATGCCAGGCCACCAATGGCGTTGCGGCCACCCAGAACCGAGCCGGAAATGACACGGCAGGCATCCGGACAACCAATTTCACCATCAAGCAACTCATCGATCGATGCCCCCAACCGTGTTTTGACCAGTCGTGGCTTTTCCAGGCAATCGCCACCCAGTGCAATGATCCGCGTGGTATGGATTGAGCCGGAAGTAAACAGTTTGCCGATGGCAATGACATCCTGGTAAGCGATATGCCATGCAACCCTGTCAACACCCACGGGATCAAGGTGGTGAATATGCGTGCCTGGCAGCCCGGCGGGATGCGGCCCTGAGAATTCCACGGTCTGGAGCCGTTCAATATCCGGGGTTTCGATATCCCAGCCCGGACCGGTACACAGGTACACGGCTCCGGCCGTCAACAAAGGCAAAACCCGCAGTCCTGAAACAAAAGCCGCGGAGTCATCACGGGCCACCAGAGCAGGGTCAGCCGAAAACGGGCGCGTGTCGATCGCCGTAACGAAAATGGAGCATGGACTGCTATCCGAAGGCGGAACACGGCTGAACGGCCTTGTTCGAAATGCCGTCCACAGCCCGGACTGCTGTAACCTCCCGGACACCTGGTCCCGGCCCAGGGTGCTCATCTGCTGATCAGAAAGCGGCTCGAAGCAGACGTCGTCCGCACCCGGGTCTCCAAGGTGCACCACCACCGATTCAAGTACGCGGCGCGCACCCCGGTTGATGGCGGTTACCGTACCCTGTCCCGGGGAGCAGTACTGGACCTGTGGATCCCGCTTGTCGACGAACAAGGGCTGCCCGAGCCCTACCCGGTCACCCACAGACACCAGCAATCTCGGCTTCAGGCCCAGGTAATCAGATCCGCACAAAGCAAGGTGTTGCAACGCCGGTCCTGGATGAACTGACTGCTCCGGTTCACCGGCAAGGGGTATATTCAGTCCTTTCGTGGTGCGGATTCGACGGTCCAATTAAAAACCTCACTCTTCCGGAAGAACAGCATAGTGGACATCGTGGCAAGTCGAGCAGGATAGCGCATCATAATCGATACTTTTGCCTTCGAACCGCGGGTGTTCTTTTTTTTGTTTGCGATGACAGCGATAACAGGTTTTCGCCTGCTGATCCTTGTCAGTGATTGGATCGGTTTCGACATGGAGCTTGTGGCAGGTGGAACAGTTGATTCTTTGCTTGTCGTGCACACTGCCAATAAAGCCGATCCTCTTTGTGCCTGTGTTTTCATCCGCATGACAGTCCAGGCAGGCGTGGATCTGTTCTTCCCTGGGCGAGACACCCTCACCGCGTCCGAACGTGGTCAGCGGCGGAAAACCGCGGCCACCATGCGCCCGTGAAACGTGGATGCTGCCCGGACCATGGCAGGACTCACAACCGTGCTCAGCGAAGGGAGAGCCCTGGGTTTCGTTATCCCCGTGGGGGCTTGAAACGATCGCACGCATTTTTTCGCCCGAATGACAGCGCAGGCACGCTTCGTTGCCCCCTTCGGCAAAGCTGGGCGTACGTTTGGCCGCCGGACTGCTGTCCGCCTCCCCGGCATATGCAGGGGAGCCCTGGAAAATAAAGAGCAGTAGAAAAACACTGGCTAATTGCGCAAACATCGTGGCCTCTTTATAACACTTTAATAACGGGGATTGCTACTTCGGCTCGCGCGTTCTTATAGCCCGGCTTCATTAACGATAAACCTGTCAGGCGTCTCCTGCTTCAACCGGCCTGATATGACTTAACTCATCTTCGGTAAAAAGTCGTGAAATGGCCATGAATCTCAAACCGAGCGGGATTTCCAGGGAGAAACTCGATCCCCTGCCCTCTGAAACATCAACCGTAATATGCGTGTTCTTGTAGTATTCAAACTGGTCCGCTGCCATGTAAAAACGGCAGCCATGGATTTCACCCAGGCACAGGTCCCTGGAACCAATCAGAAAATCACCTTTGGCAAAACACATGGGAGCGGAGCCATCGCAACAGCCACCGCTCTGGTGAAACATCAAATCCCCATGCTGTTCCCGCAACCGGTCTATGACAGCCCGGGCTTCGCCAGTAACTGATACCCGCTCTACAAGCGCTTGTTCTGTCACCGCCTCGCAGGTCCTAAAAGAAACCCAGTGGGTTCTTGTCATAAGACATCAACACATTCTTGGTGTGGCGATAATGACTCAGCATCATTTTGTGATTTTCCCGCCCGATGCCGGACTTTTTATAACCGCCAAATGAAGCGCCGGCGGGATAGGCGTGGTAGCAATTACACCAGACACGCCCTGCCTGGATGCCACGAGCGAAGGTCTGCATCTGGTGCACATCGCGGGTCCATACACCGGCGCCCAGTCCGTACAGGGTGTCATTGGCAATTTCCATCGCCTCGGCTTCGTCTTTGAAGGTCGTCACACTCAGTACCGGGGCCGAATATCTCCTCCTGGAAAATGCGCATCTTGTTATTGCCTTTGAAAATGGTGGGCTTGATGTAAAGGCCATCCGGGTAAATCTCGTTTTCATAGGCCTCACCGCCAATCAGCAGATCCGCACCTTCCTGTTTGCCGACATCAATGTAATTCAGTATTTTTTCATACTGATCATTGGATGCCTGGGCGCCCATCATGGTGCTCATATCCAGCGGATCACCCATCTTGATGGCCTGCAACACGCTTCAGGCACCGCGCCATAAATTCTTCGTAAATGCTTTCCTGGATCAGGGCACGGGACGGGCAGGTGCAAACTTCACCCTGGTTAAATGCGAACAGAACCAGGCCCTCAATGGCTTTATCGAGGAAACTGTCGTCCTGCGCCATGACACTTTCAAAGAAAATGTTGGGGGATTTGCCACCCAGTTCCAGGGTCACGGGAATGATATTTTCGGAGGCATATTGCATGATCAGCCGGCCGGTCGTGGTCTCGCCGGTAAATGCAATTTTCTTGATGTCCGGATGGGTCGCCAGGGGTTTACCGGCTTCCGGGCCAAAGCCGTTGACGATATTCAACACACCGGGCGGAAGTAAATCGCCAATCGCTTCCATTAAGAAAAGAATGGAAACAGGTGTCTGCTCGGCAGGTTTGAGGACCACGCAGTTACCGGCTGCCAGTGCAGGCGCCAATTTCCACGTTGCCATCAGAATCGGGAAATTCCACGGGATTATCTGACCTACAACACCGAGTGGCTCGTGGACTTCCATCGAGACCGTGCCCGCGTCCAGATCAGCCACCTGTCCCGTTTCGGCACGGATGACACTGCCGAAATAACGAAAATGATCAACCGCCAGGGGGATATCGGCCGCCATGGTTTCCCGGATCGCCTTACCGTTATCCCAGGCTTCCACCAGGGCCAGGTTTTCCAGGTTCTCCTCAATACGGGCAGCAATCTGGAACAGAATATTACTGCGCTCGGTGGCTGAAGTTTTACCCCAGGCATCAGCCGCCTTCCCAGGCAGCTTTGACGGCCAGGTCAATATCTTTGCTGTTGGATTTCGGTACCCTGGCGATGAGCTTTCCATCAACGGGGGAAGGGTTATCAAAATATTCCCCGTCAACGGGGGCTACCCATTCTCCCCCAATGTAATTTTCGTATTGCTCCTTGAATGCAGGCTTTTGATATGACATGACAAGCTCCTGTAATAGTTAAGTGATTTCCAGATGTAACGTGACTGCAGGTACTTGAATACCGCCCTCAAACCCAGCGCCTCGCCACCCTGCGGTCTCCCGGGCTGATCAGCCTGGTTCCAGGCAAAGGTGTCGATGTGTACCCATGGAATTTCTGCTTCGACAAAATGCTCCAGGAACAGGGCGGCCGTGATGCAGCCACCGAATGAAGTCTTGCCGGTATTGTTCAGATCGGCAATGGGGCTCTCGATCAGCTTCCGGTAGGGCTGGTACAGGGGCATGGTCCACATCGGATCTTCGACTTCGTCTCCGGCCTCCTGGATGGCGCGCGCGACTTCAATGTGATTACTGAACAGCGGCGTCAATTCGGTACCCATCGCAATCCGCGCCGCGCCGGTCAGGGTGGCGAAATCAATCACCAGGTCAGGGCAACTGCTCACTGGCATAGGCCAGGGCATCGGAGAGAACGACCCTTCCCTCCGCATCGGTGTTACCGATTTCGACGGACAGGCCTTTGCGTGTTTCGATCACGTCCCCTGGCCGGTAGGCGTTACCGGCCACCGAATTCTCGACTGCAGGAATCAGCAGCAAGAGGCGTACCGGCAATTTGTGTTGCATCACCAGCCTGGCAAGCGCCAGCGCATGGGCCCCGCCGCCCATGTCTTTTTTCATATGCGCCATGCCGGTGGCGGACTTCAGATCGAGTCCGCCGGTATCGAAACAAACGCCTTTGCCCACCAGCGCCAACAAGGGGGCCGCCTCATCGCCCCAGGTCATTCTAATCAGCCTGGGCTCACGGTCCGATGCACGGCCCACAGCATGAATGGCGGGATAGTTACGGGTCAGCAGGTCCTGGCCCACGATCGTATTGCAATCGGCGTCATAAAGGTCAGCCTGGCCGGTCACGGCATCAGCCAGCTCTTGCGGGCCCATATGCTCGGTCGGTGTGTTGACCAGGTCACGGACCAGGCACTGTGCATCGCACAGGGCACGGACTTCGGCATCAATATCTTCGTCAAGCAACAGCTCTGCCTGCCGTTTATTGTTTTTCTTGTAGCGGTCAAAGCAGTAAGTCGCCAGGCCCCAACCGAGGCTGGCCTGCAAACGCTGCTCCTGGTCCCAGTCACACTGGAGCCGGTAAATACCTTCCGGCAATTTTGCAGCAGCGCTGCAAGCTGGGTCAACCAGCCGTCTTTCTGCATCCCGAATACACAGGAAGGGGCACCTTCTCCTTCGCCCGGAATGGTGCAAAACTGCCCAGCTTTGGCCATGAAGCCAGAAACTTCCACCCACTGGCGATGGCTTTGCGGCAGCGCCTGCCGCCAGTGTGCGAAATCGCTCTTTTTCAGGGGAATGAGCGTAATAACGATTTTTGAGGAACTATCTCGGGATACAGACTGGTAAGCCACGGTGACTCCGCTTGAATGATTAAACAATATGATGATGGATCAGTTTACCCAATATCGGTACCGCTCCTCAATCAATCCGGGCTCTGTAATCCCCGCCATTTCTGTGAATATGCAGGTAAAAGCTCCCCCTGACAGAGAGAACGGCCTCCTGGAAATCCGCCAGGTCACTAATGCCCTGGCGGTTCACGCCGGTAATGATGTCACCCGGGCGCAGGCCGTTGCGGGCCAGGCGGCTGCCGGACTCCAGGGCTGAAAGCAGCACGCCCTTGATCCGGTCAGACCTCAATTTTATCGGCAATTCCTCAAAGGTTGCACCTTTCAGCCGGCCATTGATGAGCTCCCACCATCGAGTTCCTTCAGGGCTTCGGCGTTGAGCCTGGCCTGCATTTTCTCCTGGTTCCGGAAAAACTCCAGGGTAATGGATTCCCCCACGGGCAACTGGCCTTCGACGTTATGAAACTCCCGCGCATTATTCACCGGATAACCGGCAATTATTGTGATCACATCGCCGGCCTGGATACCAGCCCGTTCAGCCGCAGATTGCCCAACCACTTCCGCCACCAGCGCGCCCTTGCCATTTTCCAGGCCGAAGGCGCCTGCCAGCTCGGCGGTCAAATCCTGGACATAGATGCCGAGTGTGCCGCGGCGAACTTCACCGAAGCTTGCAAGCTGATCCATCACGTACTTCGCCATGGCGGATGGAATAGCAAATCCAATACCCACATTGCCACCGCTTGGCGTAAAGATCGCGCTGTTTATTCCCACCAGTTCACCCCGCAGATTGATCAACGCACCGCCTGAATTTCCCGGGTTGATCGAGGCGTCGGTCTGGATGAAATTCTGGAACTCAAGCCCGCGAAACCCGGCCCGGCCCAGTGCGCTGACGATCCCGGAAGTCACCGTCTGGCCTAGCCCGAAGGGGTTACCCACTGCGACCACGAAATCTCCGACTCGCAATTGATTGGAATCTGCCAGCGGCAGCGCCCGGAGATTGTCGGCCGGAATCCGGATCATCGCCAGGTCGGTATCGGGGTCGGATCCAATAACTTCTGCTTCGAAACTCCTGCCGTCAGCCAGCGTCACCGAAATTTCGGTCGATCCCGCAATAACATGATTATTGGTCAAGACGTAGCCCTGCTCCGCATCGACTATCACGCCGGAACCCAGGCTTTGTGAAACCCGTTCGCGGGGCGCGTCCGGCACATTGAAAAAGCGCCGGAAGAACGGATCGTCCAGCAGGGGGCTGCGAATACGCACCCGGGTTTGCGTGTGAATATTCACTACAGATGGTATGACGCGCTCCAGAACAGGAGCAAGGGTTGGCAAAGGTTCACCTTCAACAGCGACGGGAAACACCCCCGGCACCCCTTCCGCCGGAACGAGCATCCCCGCCAGCCCCAAAATCACCAAGACCAACTTGAAAAATTGCTGCACAAGCACTCCAAAATTAATGAACGATTATTTGACCGGAATCCCTATAGTTGGTTCTGACCTGCCGCGAATCATGATATCAGCACCTCATTCGACCGAAAACTTGCCATTTCATCAAAAACCGGATATATAGCCTTAAAAGAAAGAGATTGGCACTATACCTTGAGTCTGAACCGCATATTGCAGAGTGAGAGGGACATGGACCTGCAACAACAAGTGTTACGGACTGACGTAGCTGGAATGCCGTTGGAATGGATCGGTTACCAGGAGGCGGTTCGCCTGATCTCCCTGGAACAGGTCTGCTATTCGCTGGGCAGAACTTTGTACTGCATTCATGGCGGCATCAATGCCATCAGTGGCAAACAAAGCGTGGTCGAAGTCAATGCCATCATTGCCAGCTATGGTCACCATTCCCACGCCCACCTGTTTTCGGAAGCCTATACTCCGCCCCTGAGTAACAAGGCGCTGTTCCGCCGCGACCAGTCCCTGTGTTTGTATTGTGGCGAGCAGTTTCCGAACTTCCTGCTGTCGCGGGACCATGTAAAGCCCCTGAGTCAGGGCGGCTCAGATAGCTGGGTCAACGTTGTCACCGCATGCAAGCGCTGCAATAACCACAAGGCTGCCCTCACACCTGAGCAGGCCGGAATGGAATTGCTGGCCATCCCGTTCACACCCACGCACGCCGAATATGTCTACCTGCAAGGCCGCGGCATTCTGGCTGACCAAATGGAGTTCCTGCTGGCGCACTTCCCCCGCAAAAGCGTGCTGCGCCAACGGGTTGAGCAGGGAGTGGACTTGCTGAACTGATGTAAGAGGTCGTTAACTTCTCAAGCAACGCTGCCGCAACATGCCGCCGAAGTCCAGTTCATCGAAAAGACGGTTAAGCCGTGCTTCATCTACCGCTTTGCGCCTCACTTCCGGCGCTGCCAGGGCGGACTCCACGGAGGTTACTACGCCCGTCAGTCTCCTCGCCAGATCAGCCGCATCCCGGTTATCCGCCAGTTTTTTCTGCAACGATTTTGCACCCCTTATTTTCAGGTACTGCACCTCATCGAGCCGGTCATACAGACTGTTGAGATCTCCGAAGTGTCCGAGCAAGGCAGAGGCAGACTTGGGTCCGACCCCGGGCACACCCGGAATGTTGTCCACGGAATCACCCGTCAGCGCCAGGTAATCGGCCATCTGTTCAGGCATGACGCCGAATTTCTCAGTCAACTGGCTGGCGTTGAGCTTTCGATTGCGTGAGTAATCCCACCAGTGGTCATTCTCACCGATCACTTGCGCCAGGTCCTTGTCACTGGTCACTACGCAAATGGAGTGTCCGCGTGCCTGCCAGTACGCCGCCAGCGTGCCGATCAGATCATCGGCCTCGTACCAGGGATCGGCAAAACACTGAAGCCCCATGGCCTCGGCAACGGACCGTGCCCACTCGAACTGACGTTTGAGCTCAATCGGCGCCGGCTCACGATTGGCTTTGTACTCCGGGTAAATTTCGTTCCGGTAGCTGGTCGTCAGGGACTCATCGAAGGCAATGGCGACATGCTCGGCCGTGGTCTGTTCAAGCAGGCTGCAAAGAAATCCCGAAAATCCGTAGACGGCGTTGGTGGGTTCACCCGCGACGTTGACGAATTCGTCCGACATGGAAAACCATGCCCGAAAAATATAGATGCTGGCATCAACAAGGTAAACGGGTGAAAGACTCACTGAGCGGCCTCAATTTCCCGCTTCATTTTCCGCATTTCCGGCGTTTCGATTGAATCCCCGGGATCCAGTGGCGTCATCATCACTTTCACCGGCTGCTGATCATCCGGGTTGGCAAAATAATAGACCTCTTCACCCTTGATGGTACCAAAAGCGGGCCGGTCAAATTCTTCAAGCGCAATGGCCAGTGGAATGACTTTGACGACATTAGTACCATTGGCATCCAGTTCGAGACGCAAGATACGCTGCGGCTGAAAACCATTCTGGATCATGATCAGGTTGCCGTCGCTGTAGAACAAACCTGAAATTGCACCAAGGTTCAGATTTTCCGGACCGGTCAGCATGGCGGACGTCTGTTGCGCAGGATCCACTACCATTATGCCCATGGCGCTGTCTGCAATATACAGTTTGCTGCCGTCGGGCGAGACCGCAAGATCGCGCAGGCCGACGAGGTCTTTGTTTCCGACGAATGCATTCAGCTGTTCACCCTTCGCGGTCTTGCGAAAAACAACCGGCTGAGCCAGGTCGGCGACGTATATGTCACCATCATCTGATACCGTGATCGGCCCCAGTTCGTGAGTTTGACCATCCGACGGCATATTGTAGCGGCCCTTCAATTCCAGCGTCTCGAGATCAAATTCAAACAAGGCTCCAAGCCCTTTATCGGAGGCCTGGTATGCGGAAAAAGCCGGGACAGCGGCGCTGGATACCCACAGGCGATTGTTCTTGTTGTCAGCAAAAAGTCCCCGGATGGCCCACAGGCCATTTTCATCATTGGCCCTGATCAGAACTTTTGTCGAACCGTCCTGCGCTACCGCAAGCACGGTACCGTCATTTTCGGTTCCCACCAGGAAACTTTCCCGGCTTTCATCCCAGCTGATGGCGGCCGGGCTGGAGAATTCAGCAGGCAATGTGAAAACTAAGTCTCCTCTGCCATTTGGCACGCCGGCCTCGATCATGAGGTCGTTCAGGTACGTCCAGACTTCGGTACTCCGGATACTCTCGGTGTCCGGATTTTTGCTGAGATCATTGGAGAAGCCCTGCTGCTGCATTTGCAAAAGGAAGTGATAGGCTGTCGTGGGCCTGCCCACCAGCGCGCAGGCAGCAATAATATTTGCCATGTAGCTGGGTTCATAAGGCCGCAATTCATGTAACTTCATATTGGCGGCATAAAAACGCACGTATTTGCC
>PVMK01175311.1_pt1 | contig 14999 bp, 17 predicted proteins | sample 1853481 | NCBI WGS metagenome assembly PVMK01 (sample SAMN08533507, study PRJNA380276) | Marine sediment metagenome, whole genome shotgun sequencing project.
TTCTAACATTTTTCTTGCTGAAATTGGCGAATATCCTTGAAATGCATTTGGAATAATTGCAAAAGCTCGTCTAGATGACATCCATTTTTCCATCAAATCCTTGAATGGGGTTGTCTTTTCTACAATAGGTAAATCCTTAGACATTATTTCTTTGACTTTAGTTTCATACTGAGAATCACGAGTAGGGTTTACTCGTATGTGATTTAGTAAATCATAACCTCCAACAATTCCTATGGGATTACGTTCATCATCTCTGATCACAATAGAGTCAATAGATGACTCGAGATATTGAACACACATTTCAGTGGCAACGCCTACTTCTCGTTCTTGGTTGAGATAAACACAGGGAGTATCAGTCAAACTATTAGAAAATATTTCCTCGAGGGTTAGTTCACAAATATTACATTTTGTAGGATATTTCCAAGGCCTCATAATATTATATACACACTTGTGATATTTCAAAGGTTTTTTGATTATTATTTGTGAGAATACCAAAATTTACAGTACTTTGGATTTCATAATACTGTATAGATTACAAAGTAAAATCAATTTTGATAATACAAAGATGGTTTAAAAGAATGAAATGATGAGATTCATTATGGGTACACGGATTACTGTAGTGCTAGATGATGATATGGTAAAGAAACTACGTGAAAAACAAGCAAAACAAATCAAGGAATCTGTAAAATCAGTTAGTTTTTCCCATGTCGTAAATGCGACGTTACGCAAAGGTGTCAAATAGTTATGCCAACTTGGGATTGTGCGAATTGTAAAATGCCGATGACTTTGGTAGAAAACCTTTCAAATGTAACATGTCCAAATTGTGGTAAGAGAATGATTGAGATAGCGAACTAAATGCTATTAAAACAATGTTACAAATTAGGAATCTATTAAGGCTTGAACCATTCTTGGGAAAGAAAAAGATTCAATTTAGAATCCACAGGGATTCACCTACCAAATTGGGGATAAAATGAGACGCAGATAGGTGTGAAAATTAATTTTAGAGTTTAGCTAATCTAGCATAGCTTTGAACCATAATCAGTCTAGTTGAAATAATTTCTAGATTCTTTTTATTTTGATAAATCTCTCTTTGTATTTTGTGTAACGAGAAGTTGTTCGTAGTCTTACATTACAGCAAGGACAGAACAGACCATCCCATTCTAAAAAGATACTACAGGTGTTACATCTTTTTTGTCCAACTAAATATCTACTCAATTGTAGAGGCTTGAGGGCCTTGTATTTTATGCATAATCCTTTACAAGTCATTGTTTATCATAAAAAAATAAAAAAAGGAAATTTTTGAAGTTATACTTTTTATGGATTTTTTTGTTCAGGTTCTAAAAGAGCAACGTAATCTGAGACCACGCCACAAGGATCGCCTGCAACATCACATTGTGAGACAGTGTTTTGAATCCAACCACTATAGACATTTGGAATTGCTAAAACTCCTTGTCCACCAAATCCATCATAACCAATGACTGGATCATCAGAATCTACATTGCGGTCAGCAAGAATAATTCTGCCAACAACAGTTGCATCTGTACCGTCATCGTCACCATTTGGATCTGGATCTACAACAGTAAGTGAGTTTGAGAATTTGCTAGATACATATGCATAGTATCCACCGCCATCTTTAGCACCCCACTGTACACCGTGGCATCCAGGATCACAATCTAAGATTGCAGTCACAGTGCCAGGAGTAGTTGTAACATCAACTACACCTACTAATCCACCAAGTGTAAGGGCTGTAACCATCCACTTGTCATCAGGACTAATTGGTGTTTGTATTGGAAGTCCTGCAAGACCTTTTCCAAAGGACGCACCTTCTGCTAACCAATCAATATGTCCTTCAATAGAACCATCTGACGGATCTATTGCAGTATTGGAATTTCCAAGAAAGTCAGCAGTGTAAAATAATGAAGGGATGGCTAAAGCTAGATCATCACTTTTCATTCCAATTGCAATTGGAGCATACAAGATAGTGTCTGAACTGTCCACAGTATTGGTATCAAGATCAATTATTGATGCTTTCAAACCAACAAAGTCTGGAGTTACAACATATTTTCCATCGCTACTAATCCAATGTCCATGTGGGTGAGAGCGGAATCCTGTAGAAATTTGTCTTGTCAATTCATATGTGTCAGGATCAAATTCGTTTACAACATCCTCACCATTTATTGCTATGTAGATTTTGTCTGTCTCAGGTGAAGTCATGACATGTGATGGAGATTGACCTGTGAAAACTTCTTTGATGAGTTCACCGCTTTCCCTATCAATTACTGCCATTTCATTTCCAAACCATTGTGTTTGGTAGATGACTTCGTTCTTTGTGTCAGTCCACATGTTGTGTGGATGGTTCATATTGATTTCAGGAAGAGAGATCTTTCTTTCAATCTCCCATGTCTCAGCATTTACTACAGTAATTGTACCAGGTTTATCAGCTGGAGTTCCATCAAAGTTCTTTCCAACAGTTCTCTCAAACTGAGTGTTTATCCAAACCTCACCAATTCCTTCAACTCCGGGATTAAATGCTGCAGGAATTGGTATACTCTCACTGCCTAATTCTAATCCTACAATAGTTGCAGGTGCTGTGTTATCGGATTTTGTTAATCCGAGTTCAGAAACTGCAAATTCGGTTGTAGCTGTATCATAAGGCAAAGCTGCGACCAAATCTTCAGTATCAGTAGTTACCAATACGGGTGGCAAACTTACATTCCAAGTAGATAGTGTATAGTCTTTCCAGTTATTTGGATCTGTGATAACATAGAATGTTGTAAGAAGAGTTGTTACTAGAGGATGTGTAGGTGGAACACTTGTTGGGAAAGTTCCTGGGAAAACATCACCTGTCCTAGTTAGAACAGTCAAACTTGGTGACAAGTCTAACAATGGGAATGGAAGTAAATCTTCCTCAGGAATTGGTTCTTCTTCTTCATCTAATGTTCCGCCAATAAACAAATTGGTTTCAGGATCATCTACAATGACTGCGCCGAACATGTATGGATGAATCTTACATACAAAGACATACAGTCCTGGAGTATCTAATCCTGTTGGAACACCAAATGTATCAGTAAGTATTGCTGAACCTCGAATTCCTAATTGTTGATCATAGTGACCTAAGCCAGCTGCTCTAAGAATACCATTTCCTCCAATAGGAGTGGCATCTTCAGGATAAATCAGAGTAGTGACAGTGTGTTTTGTCTGTGAATCCTTCATTCCAAAGAGTACTGTTTCACCAGGGTTGATTATTGCAAGTGAACGTCCTTCTGAATTAGAGAAGAGAGTTCCAGCACCAGGTACTAGAACTTCTAATGCATCACTAATGTAACCTAATGGGAATCCTGTTCCATCTCTTGCTGCAAACACCTCTTCATCATCAATAATATCAGCTAGATAATTATCCAATTCATCAGCTACGCCTGCATCAAGTGTTTTAAACCAAAGTCCTGGTTCATCACTAATAGTGAATGTAGCACCAATTACAGGAAGATCATCGCTTTGAAATTCTGGTAGGACATTCATCATGCCACTCATTCCTTGTTTCATATGATCAAGGACATGGCAATGGTACATCCAACCTTCAGCATCATCATGAGTTGTATCAGCGTCGTCATTATCACCTGCCTGAATCACGAAAGTGTGTCTCTGTAATGGAGCAATTTCCTTTACATCAATAATGTCTTCTACCTTATCTTTTTCATGAATGTCTTCAGTCCATCTATGACCGTGTAAGTGGAATGCATGAACATCATTTCCTAATCCTATAACATGGAATCGGTAGATTTTACCTTCAGTGGTTACGAGATTAGGATTTGTCCAAAGAGCAGTTTCTCTTATTCCAGAATCACCAGAATAATCAGTTGTGTCATAATCAATCTCATTTCCGTAGAAAATACTTTCACCAAGGGTTTCAGAAGAGACCATCCAAAGTATGAATTCTTTTTCAATATCTTTAACATCAACGTCTGTGATTTTTCCTTTATTGCCATCTACAAGACCATTAACTTTTCCATTCTGAGGATTAACAATCAATGTTCCAAACAAGCCCAATTCTTCAGCACCAATTTCGTTTATTGCAAAAGTGTGATCATGGTATGGCCATGCTCCTGCTGTACCTGGAGCTGCTACCCAATTGTATACAATAGATTCACCACACAATGCTCCTGAATCTTCATTCATGTTTACTCTTGCATATGTTGCATCATCATGAATATCATAGTGAACACCATGTACATGAATTCCAAGCATTGATGTTTCAGAATATGTGGGTAGAGGGGTTAATGGATGTGATGGTCCATCAACAAAGTTGTTTTCACAAGCACTGTTGATTAAAGTGACATTTGCTTCATCACCTTCTGTCATAATGATAGTAGGTCCTGGGATTGATGGCTTGCCAGAATATTGAGTTCCAACTAAATCATCACCGCCATTAATGTTGTATGAGACCATACGATATGCATAAAGACCGTCAGGCATTGCAACTGCCTCCATTGTGATATTGTGAGTATCACTTTTTTTGGCTTCAGCTGCAAACGGAATTTGAGTATCCATAGAGTTTATGTCGTTAGTTTGTAAATCAATTGTAAAAACTGATGCCAGTGTTATTGATAGTATAACAGTAGTTAGTATCATTATTTGTGTTCGTTTCAAGTAATTGTAAGTCCCAAATGTGGGAAATTTAAACTATGAACATGATTTCTGAAATTGTGACAAGCATAGTTTTGATCGCAATAAGCTATGAATATCGCAAAATATGGAATTCTCAATTTGATAATTGATCAAAACTTGCAATTTTATTTCTGATATTTGATCGCAATCTCTCTCCATTGTTTTACTTTCTCTAATTCCATAGAAAGTGATTGAACTTGGTCTTGTAGTTCATCCATTGTTTTTTCTATTTTTGTAAAGTCTGAAATGGTCAGAAATTGCTAGGTAGAATCTATTAAGGCTTGAACCTTTCTTGGGATTACATATTTCACAGTCCAGTAAACATTTGTCTTCAGGACAATAACCACAGAATTGCTTCTTTTTAGACTCTGACAATACTTTCTTAATCTACCTTAATTGAGATTGCCAAAAACTCACCTTTTCTTCTAGTTAGGAACTTGCCAATTTTAGCCATAAATCCATACTTTTTGTCTCTCCACTTTACTGCATCTTTTGTTTCCTCTTCTGCTAAAATTTTAGCAGAACCTGATACCCACTCCCCTGAAACTTTTCCTTTCAAATTGCATGATGCAATTTTTACTTGCTGATTATTTCTAAGACGTTTGGCTTTTCCTGTTTGGTCTCGTGTTACCACATAAATCAAGTCATCTTTAGTTACAAACCAAACTGGAGTTTTAACTGATTCATTGTTTTTTCTATATGTTTCAAGTGAAATACATTTTTCTGATTCTAACTCTTCTAAATTGTACATGTGGTGTTGTATTTTTAATCTCATTAAAAGGATTTACCCAAATCGATTTACTGAATTTACTTGCAGTAAATTTGGAATCTGTTAAGATTCAGCTACTATTTTGGGGATAAAGTGAGACGCAGAAATTTGAAACATGTTGTAAGCTAAGAGCTTTGAATGTACGAAATATGTCTAAAATAGGTGTGTTTTAGTTCAGGACTCCTGCCAGTTTATTTCGCATACATCGCATGTTGCTCTGATTCCATTGTAACGTGGTTCCCAATATGGTTTGATTTCACGGTTACAAATCGGACATTCAACTATTTGGTGATCATTGATGTTTTCATGTACAACTTTGTTTTTAGAAAAAAAACGGAGATTCATGCAGAACCCTTTACAACCTGCCAATTGTGAGTTGAAGGCACATATTTGCAATAGATGCAGTTTTTCTTGTAATACATCTCATGTGTTTGACAGAATTTCGCTTCCATAGTTATAATTTAATTTTAGAAAATATAAGTTGATTCCCAAATTGAAACAAAATTTTTCATGTTTTAAAAAAAAGAAAAAAAGTTATTTTGTTTTGACTTTTTTTGAAATCAAGGAATCAATTCCAAATTTGCCAGAACCATAAATAACAAGGCCTATGGCCACTCCTAACATGGTAGGATCTTTCCAGATTGCAGGTCCAGTGGTAAAATCAAATCCAAACATTACCATAGCACCAATTAGAATTGTTGTTTGAAATATTGCAGCGGGTCTTGTCAATAAACCAGACAAAACTAAAGCGCCAGATATAATCTCCAAAATTCCAATCATCAGAGCCATACTTGTTGCCATTTCAGGTTGAATACCAGCCATATTTTGTAGCATCATTCCAAAGCCTGCAGGATCAGATGCTTTACCATAACCTGCCCAGAAAAATGCAAAAGCCATGCCTATTCTTATCACAAGCAAACTTGCTGCAGATTTATTTTCTGAAACTGGTTTTGCAAATACTATTGACATTAATGATGTTAAAATAAAAAATACATTTAATTAAATTCCCAAATTCATGCCAAATTGTTTTTGATTTATTTTTCCCAAGAGATATTACAAGACTATCAAGTGTTTTTAGTTCAAGACTCTAACAATTAGTTCGGCAGGATTAGAAGGTTTTTGGGGATTATATTGGTACCAGTTAGGCGTAACAGTTTTGGTTCTGGATTGATTCCATCAAGAGATTTTCATGATAATGTATTGGATCATCAACAAACACATTACAATCATTACATTCAAAATGTAAAGGTTGATCACAATTACTACAAAGTTTCATTACTTGTAATTTGTTTCCACATTTTCTACAAGAATCAATACGCATTGAACCCAACTTCTAGTTAACTCCGTTTACTGTAGTTGGATTCAACCAAGAAGAAAATAATTTCGAGGTCTTTGGTATAATGAATGTCATGTAAGTTGGGATTACTATTACATTGATCATAATTACCCCCCAAACTGGCATAAATGATACTAAAGAGTTGAGTGGAATGTTTAATCCAAAAGCCACAGGCATTACTACAATGATAGCTACAAGAGCTCGTTTAGAATAAGGTGGAAGAGTTGAATTTGTTTTAGAATTTGTTCTAAAAAAGAAAAAAGAGGGTGTGGACATCATTTCATCACTCTATACTTTGAAGGTACTCCACAATATTCTCTGTTGTTCTTAATGGTACAATTTTGGTTGTGTTGAATTTTGCAACTTTAGTTTCTACCATAAGATCCTGAATTGCATGTGCTCCTGGGGATTCTACAATCCACTCAAATGTATGCTCTAAACCAGAGTGATACATTGATAGGATTTTGATTCCTTTTGCGTTTGCGTCTTTTTCAAAAGTAGATGCTACTTCTAAAAGCAATTTTTTGTTTTCTTCATTAAAGAGTGGACATGCTTCAGTTGTATGGGAACCATAGATTCCATAGATTTCCAATGTTTGGTTTTCTGTTTGTTGTGTTGTCATGTAATAGGTGTATATACACCTATTATTAAGTGTATATACACATATTTTATATATAGTGAAATCTTAGGTTAATTATGGAAACAGAGAAAAGCGATCTGAAGAGATTTTTTGATTTACCTGCACTATGTCCTGCATTCAATATTCGTGCAGCATCTCGAATCATTACTCAGTTATTTGATGAGATTCTCAAGCCTAGTGGATTGCAAATTACACAGTTTGCAGTACTAGTTGGAGTCCAAATTTTAGATTCTCCAAGTATTAGTAAATTAGCAAATGGGCTTGTAATGGATAGAACTACTCTAACTAGAGGTCTAAAACCTTTGGAGAATGAAGGATTAATCAAAATAGTATCGGGGGAAGACAAAAGGACACATTTTGTAAAAATAACTCCTAAAGGAATTAAAGCATTACAAAAAACACTTCCTTATTGGGAAAAAGCAAGAACAGTTGTATCTGAAGAATTTGGACAAAAACATCTTGATGGTTTACTAAAAGATCTTGCAAGTGTAAGAGAAATTAAAAATTAGGAACTGCAATGGTTAGCAGATAACGATATCGTAAGTTACAAAATTTGGTAAAACTGTTAATTAATAGAAAACTGTTTGAATCTTATGACTAATGTTTCAGTTAAAGGAACAATCAATGCATCAGCTGATGATGTATGGAAAACTATAAGCTCATTTAGAGATATTGAAAAATATCTTCCTTTTGTAAAAAGCTCTGTCACTGAAGGTTCTGGTTTGGGTGCAAAAAGAATTTGTACAATTGCAACTCCTGATGGTAAAGAAGCAAAACTTAATGAAGAAGTTACAAATTTTGATGAAAATGCCAAATCACTAACGTACGAAATTACAGGATTTGTTCCATTACCAGTTGAAAACTACAAGGGAACTGTAAAAGTGGCAGATGCTGGAAACAACACTTGTGAGATTGAATGGTCAGGCACATTTGATGCCAAAGCTCCAGAAGATGAAGTTACAAAAATGATGAATGATGTTTACACTTCTGCAATAAACGGATTAAAACAACTGTATACAAGTTAATTCATAATGGAAAAAGAAGAGAATAATTCCAAACCTGACAAACCAGAAGAAAAGTTGTCAATCTGTGACATCATGAAAGAGGATACATCTGAGGTAATTAAGAAAATGGAATCTAAGATGCCATCCATGTTTCAAAACTCTTCTGATATGTACACCAAATATCTTCACACATTAGACGACATTTTTGGAACCTGTTATATCGCAGAAAAGGAATTTTTTGACAAACTAAACATAGATCAAGATACATTAAGGCAAATCAAAAATAACTCTGAATCAATGAAGAAAAAACATATTGAAAATATCGATATGACTGCAAAACTCTTTAATGATTATGTCAAGATGAACATATCTACAATCAAGTCATTTGACGACTATGTTCATGTGATGATGGAGTCGTATGCTAAAACGTTGTCACAATTCAACAAATCAGTAAAATACTGACTAATTTTTTAGGCCATCAAAGGCTCTTGTTGTTTTAGATTATATCCAAATTTTCAATTCGTATCAAACGTTGGACAAAATTTGATTTAATTTTTCTAAATCATAATTGATAGGCAAGATCAGAATAAGAATATAGTTATTCAATAATGACTTTGACACCATGATTTTATCTTTAAATCTATTGATAGTTATTTCCAGACCTCCAAACAATTGTGCAAATTCGCCTATTCTAAACCTCAAGGAAACTAAACTAGTAAGATATTCAGTTGAATTAAAATCATTTTTACTCAAAAATCTTTTTGTAACATCATAATCCAACAATTCCCCATTATCTGTTATAACTAAGACAGCTTCAATTTCAGGAATTTTCTCCATCAATTTTTTCTGTATCAACAATTTAAAATAATTATAATCCAATTTTATTTAAATCCATTTCCAATTCATTGTTTTCAAAAAAATTTGTCATAGATTTGGTAGTAATTTGGGAATACCGATAAATGTTTTTTCTAAATTATATCAGTCATGAAGAATTCGTGTAATTCATGCTCGTCTTGTACTAAATTCCCGCTATGGGTTCTAGTTCCATTCTTAACAATTTTGGTTATTATTTTTGTTGCCAATTCAGTCAATGCTTATGCTGAAACTCAAGTTACAATACCAGTTGATGCATCAAGCCCTAATTGTGCAGATAACCAAACGTGTTATTCACCTTCCGAGTTTACAACTTTAGCTGGAAGTGAAGTCACATGGTTAAATGATAGTGGAATTATTCACACCGTAACAAGTGGAACTCCAGGAGATGGTCCAGACGGAAAATTTGATAGTAGTATTATCATGTCAGACGATTCCTTTTCACATACATTTATCGAAGCTGGTAATTATCAATACTTTTGTACCATTCATCCTTGGATGACAGGAACAGTAATTGTTGGGTGAAAATAATCATGAATCTGTTAAGACTGGAACCTTTCTTGAGGAATAATCTAGTCAGTTAAAGGGTCTTGGAAAATTAGTTTTATATTCAAAATAAGCAAGTAATCATCATGCCATTTGATTCCTTGTGTAAAAATAAAATTTTCAAAGATGTTCCAAATTATGAAAATATCAAAGTTGACAAACAGATGAGTGATTTGTTTTCCTCTGTTTTTACTGGAATGAGTGGTAGATATACAAGACTAAGAATAATTTGTGCTATTACTGAAGATCCTATGAATACATTGGAGCTTTCAAAAAAACTGACTATGGATTATAAGACAATACAACATAACATCAAAGTTCTGGAAAAAAATAATTTGATAGCCCGAGAAGGGGAGGGGTATGGAGACTTGTTTTTTCCTTCTGAACTTATATCAGCAAACTTACCTACATTATATTCTGTAATAAGAAAAGTAGAAGCAAAACTTGACAAGTCTGAAAAAAAATACATCGAATAATCTCTAGACTATATGAAATGTTATTTGATAAAAAAAAAGAAGGGGGTTAATTACCACCCACTAAATTTGTCTATCTCAGGTTATCAATTGTACAACAACTGAACTTCTATCGTTAACTTTGATTATAGTTCTCACGTCAGTAGTGCTTTCTGATGGTATAGCATCAAAATTGACTTCTTTGCTGGAAACATCTGAAGTAACTAGAATTTTACCTGCTGCAAGATCTTCATTTCCTGAAGAAATTAACAAGCGTACTTCATAGAATCCTTGGTTTTTTAGTTCCACAGCTTTTACTTTGACTGAAGCCTCGGCATTTCCTTCAATTGCTAATACCTGAGATGTTGTTCCTGCAATCATTGCAATTGCAATAACAGGAATCAACATTAGTATTTTTGTAGAGTTTTTTGTCATTGCGTTTGAATTGGTTTTTGAAAATATAACAAAATTCCCAACTTATATCCAAATTAAAATTGTAAATTTATTCATTAATTGAGTTCATGATTTAAATTTTTTCTTAAAATGTATTTGGTGTTAATTTGGGAAATCTACTAAATAGTTTAGTTGCATACTTTTTTCATCAGGTCTCAGACACACGTAATAGTCGTCCTACTCTCCAAAGAATTTTTTTGGGACCTGACAAATTCAAATGATTTTTTTTTAATTTTAGAGAATTAGCCCTTCAAAGGGACTGTTTTAGTTCAAGACTCTTGTATCACAGACCAAACATCGTTTTGCGAATATTGGTTAGAATCTATTAAGGCTTGAACCTTTCTTGGGGATAAAATGAGACGCAGATAGACTTGAAAATTAATTCTCAATTATTTGTCTATTTAATGCATATTTGATACAAAAAGTCACTTTTGGAATCTAGTTCTAATAATCCCATTAGGGGAATTGTCGCTTTGGTTCAAATCTCCAATTGAATTTCATAATCGTTAGGAGGATTATCCAACATTTTGATACCTAGAGTTAAAAAAATAATTGCTAATTATTGACTTATTCATTAGAATAATGATTAGTTTCTGTGTCAAAAAGTAATGACTCTTTTCTTGATAACATCATTTTTTGAGTGCAAAATCACTATGAAAGCAATTCTCTTTATGCTAGTTGCAATTGTGGCAACAACGATTTTGTTAGACGTTAGTGCATCACTTCCATTTGAAATTTCTGAAACAGGTGTGAATATAGAATCATATCAATTAGATACTGAAATGAGTTCCATAATATTTGAAGTAGAAGTTAGTGATTCGGAGGGAACACTGGAAATGACGTTTGATCGAGAATTTTTTGATGCAGTTTATCAAGGTCAAGATGATGAGTTTTTGGTTATTGCAGATGGTGATTTGCTTGCTTACGAGGAAACTAAAACTACTCGATCAAGGACAATCACACTAAATCTGATTTCAGACGTTGATGAAGTTGAAATATTTGGAAGCCATCTGATGGTAAAATCTGTTGATGATAACAATATAATTTCAGAAATACAAGAACAAAACGTGCAGTTATTAGATGAAAAAGAACTCCTCACAAAACAAGTTAGTGTTCTATCAACTGAAATTGAAAACATGAAAGTACAGGAAAACTTACTACGAGACGAAAATGAAAAATTAGGGGAGAAGATTTTTGCACCTGATAACTTGGTGAAGGAAACAGAAGCACAGGCTAATAATTTTAGTTCTGCAGTTATGGATCAAATTAACGCTTTTACCACTTGGGTTAATTCATTCTTCTGATAATAGACATTCATAATCCTATACAAGATTATGAGTTATGATACTATGACTGAATAACCCTGTATAGATTATCCAAATTCTTTAGGGAACTTGAACAGTGTAACCATTACAATAATTGGTATATCTTTCTCTCACTTCAGGCAAAGGAATACTTGATAATCCATAATAGGATGTTTTTTCTTGCACGTACCAATCAAAATCTACTGCAGAGCATTTTGTATATTTGTGCGTAAAGAGTATGGTGCCATCACCTGTGAGCAAAGTTAAATCTACATCATAAGGTTCTGGAGTTTTTCCAGGATTGATGTACCTTGATAAAAATTGGTAAATCTCTAACTTGTCTTTGCTTGGATTAGATTCCACCAAGAATCCATATTGATATTGATTAGGATGATTTGCAGGTACAAGTGAATTTTTCCATGAAAGAGATTCAACTTTGGAAAAATTTTGGGAAATATAGGTTTGTTCCATTTCTCCACCAAAATATCTAATTTGGTATGTCATTGCACGAACATCATCAGTCAAATCAACACTTTCAAAATCAGATTGTGAAACAAGGTTTTGTTCAAAATTGCTTGTATGGATTGGAACTTTTTCTATTTTGTCGTAATTGTGGATCTGTAGATGAAGGCCTGCACATTCAAAATCTATCATTTCTCTATTCTCAGAAAACTTTTTTCCTGAAAAAGGGTATACGTGTTTGTAGTCTTCCAAATAAACCGTAGAGTCACTTACATCGCATTTAACATAATTCCATCGTTGAAGAATAGTTCCATCTCCAGTAATGGAATCTATACTTACGTTAAATGGTTGTGGGACTCTGACTGGATTAATATAATGTGAAAGTAATTTGTAGAAATCACTTTTGTCTAAACTTGGTAATGATTCTAAATGAAATTGGGCATTAGTAGTAAAGAGACTTACATCTGAATCAAAAACAGGTGAAAATACTTTGAACGTATTAAAAGAATGCACTTGTTTCAAATCTCCATCAAAGAAATGAACAACAAATGATTTTGCTCTGTCGTTATTTTCTGGGATTACATAAACTATGTCAGGTTTCTGAGAATTTTTTTCATCTTCTGATAATGCGTGTGTTATATCTCCTACATGTGGTCCTCCACAATAAAACAACCCAAGGTCTCGGATTTCTCCTTGTTTCTCTTTAGTAAATTGATAAATGATGGTCGAATCTTGGTAGTATACCGAGTAATCTACAATCTCACATTTTTCATGATAAGACGAAAGTAATATTGAACTATCACTCATTATTCCAGAAATTTTTACATCAAATGGCTGAGGTTTTGCTACAGGATTAATGTATTGAGAGATAATATTGTAATACTCTACTTTGTCCTTGCTTGGTAGGGATTCTAATAGGAAATATGATTGATATCCCAATTCTCTTAGCTTGTTAATTAACGTGACATCCTTCCCAGAATTAAATTTAGAGAATGTATCCATTGTGATAGTATCAGTTAAATCTCCACTGGAAAATTGAACTTGAATTGCTTCTAGAAAGTTTTCATCGGTTGAAACTAAACCATTTTCTGACTCTGCCAAAAGAGGAGGAACTGTTTTTACTTTGATTATTTGATTGTCAATAAGAAATTTTATTGCGTCAAGATATTCTTGCTCACTAATTTTTTCCTCCGACCACCACTTTGCGTTATTTTTTACCCAATCTGGAACATCTTCGGCTTGAGCTGTTGTAACTGTACCTACAATTAACAACAAATTTGCAATAATTATTACTGACTTCATCTAATCCACTATTTTTCTAAATGTAATAAAATGATCAATGATTTTATGCCTAAAAGCCTGTTTTAGGTATATGTTTTAAGTCCGTCAAAGGATCTTTGTGTTTTAGTTCAAGACTCATAATCTTGTATAAGATTATGAAGTGTTTTTGTCAATATCTGCCCCACAGTGTATGCAGAAATATGATCCATTTGGAGTCCAATAATGTTCACACTTTAATTCATCCATAGTTCTAATCTTCTGTATTATCTGAATCTCTTCTGGATGGTCTCACTGGAATGAATAGAATTGTCATGACATGGCTTTAAAAAATTTGCTTAAAACACCTACGAATGAATCGTTCATACAAAGGGTCTGTGTTTTAGTTCAAGACTCTTTGAAGTTCAATGAATTTTCCTCTTTTTTTTAAATAGTTATAATTTAGTATATAGGAAATTGATCATTGAGATTAACTCCCGTTCTATTTTCATTATTTCTTTTGATTCCATTATTACTAATTCCAATTCCTGTATTTGCTCAAATGGAATCATTTAGAATTACAGGAAACCCATATCCAGAGATTGACAGTACATTTAATGTCCAAATAATTGTACAAGGTACATCAAGATCTGCTGGATATTTTGATGTTCAAGCAACAATATATGAAAAAGATAATCCAAATTGGATAGTAGCTGCATTTCCAAAGAGCATTTACAGTGGTACAAACACGGCAACGATTGACATGAAGCAAGGAGATAAACCATTCAAAGTCAATGTTCCCTATATCTTGCAAATACAGCACGCTCTTATGATTACAACATTTGAATTTACTCCAGTAGAGAAATCTTCTGATGCTCCTGTTGGAAAAAACCTGTTTCAGGAAATTCAGGAATTAATTGATGAGAATAAAAAACTCAAAGAAGATCTTGAGAAAAAGGATTTGGTAATCATGGAACAAATCAAAGTAATTCAAAACTTGGCATCAATGTTAAAAAAAACAGTTTTTGAACCTATTATGAGTTATTTTTCAATATTATAGTTATAGACTTTCAAAGGGTCATTGTGTTTTAGTTCAGACAATTGAAGAAATCAGTTCTCCTACACCTGCTTCATTATAATCGATTTATATTTCGTTGTGAGAATAATCTTTCATGAATATGGATGGAATGTATATGCTAAATACTGAAGAATATACAGAAGAAAAAGTACGTCAAGCC
>PVMK01115187.1_pt1 | contig 14996 bp, 22 predicted proteins | sample 1853481 | NCBI WGS metagenome assembly PVMK01 (sample SAMN08533507, study PRJNA380276) | Marine sediment metagenome, whole genome shotgun sequencing project.
TCAAGAAAAAAATAATCTCACCTTGGATTAAAAAAACTGTTAAACTAAAAAAATTCTCAGAAAATGATTTTCTTATAAAATCAAAAAAGAAAGATGTTCTTGCAAACACTATCTTTATGCAAACTGAAATCATTACAAAGATTGGTTCAGCTGAACTCCATTCAAAAAATGGTCATGTCTCTGCTTCTTTTGATTCTGATATATGGAAAGTTGCAGCCTTTGATAGAATTCATGGAACAAATAGACATACCATTGGATTTCTTGAAAACTTTGGAGCCAATATTGGTGCTTTTGCTTCAACTTGGAGTTTTCATGAAAATGATATGATAGTAATAGGTTCCAATGATTCTGATATGGCAATTGCATCTAATCATATTATCAAGAATCAAGGTGGACTTGTTGTAGTAAAATCTGGCAAAATTCTAGCTTCTCTACCTTTACAATTTGCAGGAATTGTTTCAACAGATTCTTTTGAAAAGGTTTCATCAAATTTTCAAAAAATCAATAACACTATTGTAGATTCAGGATGTAAATTTGCTAGACCTCATCTTATTCCTTTGTTTTTACCTTTCTTGGCGTTGCCATCTGTTAGAATTCTTTCAGGTGGAATTGTTGATGTCAAAAAACGAAGTTACATCCAGCCGATCTACTAAGTAATGTTAAAAAGGGGGATTCAGGGGATTGATGCAGAATCTATGGCATCAATACAACAAGGACCAAATGGACCAGTTTTAGTTCTCAAAGAGAGCGCATTACAGCAAAAAGGCAAAGACGCTCAACAAAACAATATTGCTGCAGCAAAATTAGTAGCAGAATTAGTTAGAAGTAGCCTTGGACCAAGAGGCCTTGATAAAATGCTCGTTGATTCTTTAGGTGATGTAACTATTACGAATGATGGCGCTACAATTCTAAAAGAAATTGATGTTCAGCATCCAGCAGCCAAAATGATAGTTGAAATCGCTAAAACCGTGGATAATGAAGTAGGTGATGGTACAACATCATCTGTTATTTTTGGAGGGGCATTATTAGCCAAAGCAGAAGATCTCCTCAAAAAAGATGTTCATTCTTCAATTATTGTTGAGGGTTACCAGGTTGCTGCTGATAAAACTCTTGAAATTTACTCTGAATTATCAAAGAAAATAAGACCTGATGATAGGGCATCTCTCCTTAAAATTGCAATAACTAGTATGCAATCAAAATTAATTTCTGAAGACAGTGGTATTCTATCAAAAATTGTTGTTGATGCAATTCTTAGTATTGTAATCAAAAAAGGTGATGATTATACTGTTGATCTTGAAAATCTCAAAGTAGAGAAGAAGTCAGGTGGTTCAATTCAAGACACACAAATTGTGAAAGGTATTGTTTTAGATAAAGAAATTGTTCATAGTGGAATGCCTACAAAAATTGAAAAAGCAAAAATTGCATTAATTAATTCAGCATTAGAAATTGAAAAAACTGAAATGAGTTCTGAAATTAGAATAACTGATCCAACCCAAATGCAGATGTTCTTAGAAGAAGAAAATCGAATGCTAAAGACTATGGTTGACAAGTTACATGATGTTGGAGCTAATGTCTTGATTTGTCAAAAAGGAATTGATGACATTGCACAACACTATCTTTGCAAAACACGGTATTATGGCAATTCGTCGTGTCAAAGAAAGTGATATGATTAAACTTTCTAAAGCTACAGGTGGACGTGTCATTAGTAACTCTAGATGATCTTTCAGAAAAAGATCTTGGTTATGCTGATTTGGCTCATCAAAAGAAAGTTGAATCTGACAAATGGGTATTCATTGAAGGATGTAAACATCCACAATCAGTCACTTTGCTAATCCGCGGTGGTTCTCAAAGAGTAATTGATGAAGTTGATCGTTCAATTCATGACGCTTTAATGGTAGTAAAAGATGTAATTGAAAAAGCCTGAAATTGTTGCAGGTGGAGGTGCACCTGAGTCATATGCAGCCTCACAACTCAAAGACTGGGCTAACAATTTTGATGGAAGAGAACAACTTGCAATCAAGAAAATATGCTGAAGCATTAGAGACAATTCCGTTAACTATTGCTGAAAATGCAGGCATGGATCCAATTGATACCATGGCTAACCTTAGAGCAAAACAAAACCAGGGTCATAAATGGACTGGTATTGATGCTAGAAACACAAAGATTGCTGATATGTTAGCTATTGATGTTGTAGAACCAATTGTAGTAAAAGAACAGATTATCAAATCTGCAACAGAAGCAGCATGTATGATTCTCAGAATAGATGATGTAATTGCTGTATCTGGAGCTCCAGGTGGCGGCGGTATGCCTCCAATGGGATAAATTTAGTTAAAACTTAAGCCTTTCTAATTTTAATAAATTATTGTTGTACAAAATTGGTGTTGATTTAGGTGGCACTAAAACAGAAGCTATTCTACTTGATGAAAATCTAAATGTTTTAGAGAGAAAAAGAGTTCCAACTCCAAAAAATAATTATCAAGAAATTATCAACACTATTTCATCTTTGGTCTTAGATATTTCTGTAAACATCTCAGACTTTTCTTTAGGTATTTGTACACCTGGTGCAATTTCTAAACAAACTGGATTGATCAAAAATAGTAATACACAATGCTTGATTGGAAAACCACTAAAAGAAGATCTAGAAAATAAATTAGACAAAAAAATATCGATGGATAATGATGCTAACTGTTTTTCAATGGCTGAAACTAAAATGGGTGCTGCTAGTGGATTTGGTGTAGTATTTGGAGTGATAATGGGTACTGGTGTTGGTGGTGGAATTGTGATCAATGGAAAGCTTCATTCTGGTAGAACTAACATTGGAGGAGAATGGGGACACCATACCTTGCATCGCAATGGAAATTCTTGCTATTGTGGTAAAACTGGATGCGTAGAGACCTACATCAGTGGTCCTTCATTAGAAAAACAATGGCGACAATTAACTGGAAAATCCCAATCTCTTCCTGAAATTCTTTCTAATATTGATAATGAGATTGGACAAAAATGGAAAAATGACTTTTTAGAAAATTTTGGATACGGTCTTGCTAACGTCATAGATATTTTAGATCCTGATGTAATTGTTTTAGGTGGTGGTTTGTCAAACATTGATTTTTTGTATACCGAAGGAAAAGAATCAATTTACAACAAAGTTTTTTCAGATTCAGTAGATACACCAATCTTAAAAAACAAATTGGGTGATTCTGCTGGAGTTTTTGGTGCATGTATGCTCTAACTAAAAAATTCCACTTTGGAATCTGATTGTCAAAAAAAATGTAGATTATAGTTATAACCATCAAAATCTAAAGAATTTTGGGGAAAATTGATTTCAAAGATAATACTTGGTTTGTTTTTTGCAATAGTGTTATTTCAAGCAAATCAAGTTTATGGTGCTGAAGAAGTATCTATAATTACAATAGATTTTGTTTCTGTAAATGAAATCGATCTAGATGGTGGTCCACAATTCATTATAGCTAAAGTTCACATTCAAAACTATGATCCACGTGATGGTTATCACTTTATGCAAGTAATTAGATTAAGTAATGGAGAAATTATCAAAGATACTGAAATTATCCCAAAAGAAATCGTTGGTGGAGAAGATGATGATTTTTTTGGTGTTACAATTTCTCACTATCTTGAACCTGGCGAAAATGATCCAAATATGATAGGAGATTATGGACTTAGAATTTATTCCGAATATGGTCCTAGTGAAGCTGTAGAAACATTTTCTATTATAAAATCAAGTATGCCCATAATTATTATTCCTAATACAGTTGAAGAATTAGTAACATCAAATTCTACTTCAGACATTGAAGAATTAGTAACGTCAAATTCTACTTTAGACGTAGAAGACATTGAAGAATTAGAGATTGAAAATTCTACACAATCAGATTCTAAAATTCCTTCTTGGGTACGTGAAATTTTTGTTTGGTATGCAAACGAAACAATTTCAGAAAATGAACTGCTAGCAGCACTAGAATATCTAATTGCCCAAGGAACTATTGATGTAACTCTGATTAACTTATGGAGTATATTTATTTTTGATTTTTAAAATCTTATCAACAATTTTAATTATATCTGCATCTAATTCTGTACTGATTAAAATCAATCCTGCTCCTCCAATAGGAATGGTTACTCGATAAATTTTCTCATATTTTGCCAATGCAAAAATAGTTTTTCCAATTTTTCCTGCAGTTTTTTTACGGGTAGACCATCTGTAAACTGCCTGAGATAAAGATAACTCAGTTTCTTCTTTTGATAAATGACTCTTCAATCCTGGTCTCATCTTATCATAAAGTTCACCATAATCATATGCTCCTACATATCTAATTTTTTTATCACATTCTAAAATTTCATCACAAATTTTTTCGTATTCCATATTATTCACTACTGGGGTTCAATTGTTGCAGGAGGTTTACTTGAAATGGCATAAGTCACCCATGTAACATCTTCAATTTCATTTGTAATTCTATTGCTAATTTTTTCTAAAAGACCATGTGAAAGTCTTGTCCAATCTGCAGTCATTGCATCAATAGAATCTACAACACGTATCATGACAATATTTCCATATCTTCTTTCATCACCAACAACACCTACTGCTTTATCATCTCCAACTGCAGCATAAGCTTGCCAAACTTTGTCATACAAATCGGCTTCCATCAATTCATCTTCAACAATTTTACTTGCAACTTTAGCAATTTGTAGTTTAGTTGGAGTTACTTCTCCTATTATTCTAACAGCTAGTCCTGGGCCTGGAAATGGATGCCTCATGAAAAGTTTCTCTGGAACTTCCAGAATTTTTGCTATCTTTCTTACTTCATCTTTGTATAATTCTCTTAATGGTTCTAAAATTTCCAAATTGAGCCAATCTGGTAATCCTCCTACATTGTGATGAGATTTTATTACAGATGCTGGACCTTTTGAAACTCCACTTTCAATTACATCAGGATAAAGTGTGCCTTGAGCTAACCATTTGAAAGGACCATTTTTTTCAGAAAATTCAGTAAAAACACGAATAAATTCCTCTCCTACAATCTTTCTCTTTTTTTCAGGATCATCTACTCCTTTGAGTTTTCCAAGAAATTCATCAGCTGCATTAACTGCTGAAAAATTTACATTGAAATTGTCTTTGAACATTTCCTCAATTTCTATTTCTTCGTTTAATCGTAACAAACCATTATTTACAAAAACACATTTTAGTCTATCACCAATTGCTTTGTGAATTATTAGTGCAGCTACAGTTGAATCTATACCGCCACTAACTCCACAAAGTACATTTCCTTCTATTTTTGAAATTTTTTCTACAGTTGTATCTATGAAACTTTCCATAGTCCAATCTTGTTTTGCTTCGCATACTTTCAAAACAAAATTCTTAAGAATTTCAGTACCTTGTTCTGTATGCACTACTTCAGGATGAAATTGAATTCCATAGATTGATTTTTCCTCTGATGCAATTGCAGCAGCTTTTGCACTTTCTGTATGTCCTATTACTTGAAATCCTGGTGGAATTTCTTCTGCTTCATCACCATGACTCATCCATGCTCTGACTGATTCCCCTATACCACTTAGAAGATCTTTATCATTATCAATTGTAAGTAAAGATGAACCATATTCTTTGTTTGCTCTTTTTATTTTACCACCGTATTTGTTTACAATTAATTGATGTCCATAACAAATTCCAAGTAATGGCAAATTCATATCAAAAATTTCATTTACTGGAACTGGAGCATCTGAATTATAAACACTTGATGGACCTCCTGAAAAAATTATTCCCTTTGGATTATGTTTTTGTAATTCTTCATAACTTATATCAAAAGGAACAAGTTCTGCATAAACAGAAAATTCTCTAATTCTTCTACAAATCAAATGGCTATATTGTGACCCAAAATCTAAAACTACAATTTTATCCATGTTATCACTTTTTGACATTTTCAAGCATTCGTGTTAATGACCATCCTGCTGTATTGATTAGCTCATTTACTCTTTCTTTTTGCCTATAGTTTTTGATAATAATTTCTCTTATGTCTGAGCCATTTTTGTTTATAATATAATTAATAATTGATTCTTTTTGGATTTTTCCATTTTCTGCTTCTGCAAAATCCTTCTTTTTCATTTCTCCAATAATTCTATCTAAGAAGAATGATTTGAAGGGCGGAGTATCATCACTAATCTCAATTTCATCATTTAAGATTATGGAAACCTGTTCTGGTGTGACATATGCATTGGCAATTACTTTGCCATCACTTACTCTTTTAATTGGAATTGAATTCTCTTCAAGTTTTTTTGTATTCTCTGTTTTGTTTTGAATCTCTACTTTCTTTGTTTCTAACTGTGAAGCTTTTGTAAAACTAGAATCTTTTAAGAATAGATCTAAAACTATGATATTTTTTTCTAACATTTCTATGGATTCTTGATGTTTGTCAATTTGCTCGATCAAACTTTCCTTCAAAGCAACAATATCTTTTACTTGTTCCTCTGAGAATTTCATAATTTGATAAATGAGGGATGTGTATTAAATGCATTCTAGGTAATTATAATATCAACATCTTTGTATGATATTTTTTTAAACCCATTAATTGGCTTTGATGTGGTGAACAATTCTGATTTTGTAATAGTTGCTAGCCATTCCAACAGTGATTTTCCTCTTTGTAATTTCATTAATTTTATTTTTCTCTCTGATTTCTTTGTATTTGAAAATTTTCCGATTCGATCTCCAAAATCCATACCAAATAAAATAATTTTTTTTGCACCAAAATGGTTAGCTAAAAAAACTCCTCTATCACCATCTGTGAATCCTCCGAAATTTTGTATTTTGCTAAAAGATTTTGATTGAGTTGTTCCAATACAATTCTTGAATTTTTTCGAAAATTCTAACTTTTTTATATTATCTCCATGTGCATGTACAACAAATATCGATTTTGTTTTAGCAATTTTTTTTAATGTATTTTCATCCCCATCTAAATCAGTAATGATGATATCTGGAATAATTCCATTTTCTACAAGATGTTTAACTGAACTATCTGCAGCAATTTTTATTGATTTTTTTAAATTTTTTAATTTTGGAATAGCAGTTGATAACGAAGGTCCAGAACCTATCACAAGAACCGTCTTCCCTTTTACCAAATTAATAATTTTTTCATTAACGTTTGATTTTTTTAGAATCAAGTTTAAAAATACGGCTGATTCTTTATCCTTTTTTTCACTATACTTGAATTCTTTCAAAATATCTGAATATCTCTTTCTCCAACCTGAAATCATCATATGACTCAAATTGCATTAGTTTTTGATAAATGATGTGACTAGAATTGGAAATGTAGGTGTAGGAGGAAAAAATCCTGTACGTATAATGAGCATTCTTAACACCAGTCCTGAATCATTTTATAAAAAATCTGTCAATACAACCAAAACTGACATAAAAAATTCTGTAAAACAGATGGAAAATGAAGGTGCAGATTTTATTGATGTAGGAGGAATGTCTACTGCACCATACCTATCTACAATAGTATCTGAAAAAGTCGAATCAAAAAGAATTCTTGATGCAATTAAAATAATCCAAAATATATCTAATCTCCCAATTTCTGTTGATACCTGTAGAGCCAAAGTTGCTAGAGATGCTTTAGAACATGGAGTTGAGATAATCAATGACATTTCTGGATTAAAATATGATAAAAAAATGCAAGATGTTGTTTCAGAATTTGTTCCATCTCTGATTTTATGTGCATATGATTCTAAAACTATTTCTGGGAATGCTGTAACTACAACCAAAAAACTTCTTATGGAAAGCTTGAAAATTGCAAAAAAATCTCATGTTCCCTCTGAAAAAATTGTAATAGATCCTGCTATTGGATTTTTTAGAAAAACTGGACAAGGCCAATTTTTTACAAAAATTAAATCAGATTGGGTAGAAAGAGATCTATCTATAATTAAAAATTTGAATTCTATAAAACAAAGTTTTCCAATTTTAATCTCCGTTTCAAATAAATCCTTCCTAGGACGTCTTTTAAGAAAAGAAAATCCTACTGATCGATTATTTGGCTCTATAGCTGCAGAAGCAATATCTGTCATAAATGGTGCTGACATCATTCGCACTCATAATGTTGAGGCTACAAAAGATGCAATAACAATAGCTTTGAAACTCTCAAAATGATACAAAGGCTTATAATCATTATTTGACTTTCTTAACAAGGTTTCATTGGAATTCAAAGAAGGATTAACTTTTGACGATGTTCTTCTTGTACCTAAATATTCAGATATTACAAGTAGAAGCCAAACCGATCTGAGCACTAAATTATCTCGAAATATCTCAATTAACATTCCTTTTGTTAGTGCAAATATGGATACTGTCACTGAATCTTCTATGGCTATGGCAATGGCTCGTGCTGGGGGTATAGGAATCATTCACAGATTTTTAACCATTCAAGAACAAGCCAACGAAGTTCTCAAAGTAAAACGTTCAGGTAGTGTGATAATAGAGAACCCTTATTCTATTTCTTCTGAAAAGTCTATCCGAGATGCTTTAGACTATGCAGAAGACAAAGAAATCTCTGGTCTTTTAGTAGTTGATTCTAATTCAAAATTGGTAGGAATAATAACTGAAAGAGATTTACTGTTTGCTAATTCAAATGATCATATTCATGATGTTATGACAAAAGATGTTGTAACTGCAAAACCTGGAGTTACAATAGATGAAGCAAAAGAAATTTTACACAAACACAGAATTGAAAAATTACCAATAATTGATGATTCAGGAATTATCAAAGGATTGATCACAAGTAAAGATATTATAAATAATGCAAATTATCCAAATGCATCCAAAGATAAGAAAGGACGACCATTAGTTGGAGCAGCAGTTGGGGTAAAAGGTGACTTTTTAGAAAGAAGTGAATCTCTTTTAGAAGCAGGTGCTGATGTACTTGTTGTTGATATAGCACACGGTCATAGTGAAAATGAATTAAACACAGTTAGAAATATCAAAAAAGCATTTCCAGATTGTGAATTAATTGCAGGTAATATTGCAACTGCTCAAGGTGCTGAAGATTTGATTAAAGCAGGAGTTGATGCAGTAAAGGTTGGTGTAGGATCTGGATCAATTTGTATTACTAGAGTAATTACTGGTTCTGGTGTACCGCAATTAACTGCGGTAATAGATTGTGCAAAAATTGGCAAAGATCATGGCATTCCAATAATTTCTGATGGTGGTACAAGAACTTCTGGTGATGCAACAAAAGCATTGGCTGCTGGTGCTTCATCTGTAATGGTGGGTAGTATGCTTGGAGGTACTGATGAATCACCAGGCACAGTTTTGACTAAAAATGGGAAACGTTTCAAAGTTTATCGTGGAATGGCTTCTCTTGCAGCTTCAATTGGTAGAAAATCTAAGGAGACTGGCTCAATTTCACTTGATGATGATCTTAATGATTTTGTTGCAGAAGGAGTTGAGGCTATGGTTCCCTACAAAGGAACTGTAACTGATATTCTAAAACAACTTACCGGTGGTGTGCGCTCTGGCTTGAGCTATTGTGGTGCACATACAATTCCTCAAATGCAAGAAAATGCAGAATTTATCAAAATGTCAAGAGCTGGATTTGCAGAAAGTCAGCCACATGATGTTTCTTTGATGTAGATAATTTTTTAAACAGTATCTGAAATCATTGAATTATGTTAGCAAAAAGAACTATTATTGGATTAATAGTTGGAATTGCAATTATTGCAATTGGTGGTTATTCTTTAATTCTACATATTGGAACAATCACTATTAATGAAAATTATGTTGTAGAAGTTGGCGGTTCAACAATTTATACAATTCCTGCTCCTAATCATACTCCTCAACATATGGAAATAACTGGTGATGCGTTTGATCTTAAATTTAAAAGTCCAAGTACTGGATTACAGATTCCAAACATGACATCCTACAAAAATGAATTGACCTTAGATTGGGTTCATGTAGCAGATGGTGAAACAATAATCCATATCCAAAATACCGGAAATTCAGAATTAGAAATTACAGGAGTTTTAATTAGAAGTCTCTGATCCAATCTGGTTTACCTATGATCTTATGGTGATTATCTCTGGAATGGTGATCATCGGATTTAGTATGGGCTTTACCTTAAGAAAACCCAAAGGATTTTAGCTTAATTTTGCAGAAGGGTATGAGCCTAAAACTTTCATGAAGAGAGTATCTTGTTTTATTTTATCTACCATTTCTGAAATCTGGGGATTTTTTTCATGTCCCTCAAAGTCTACATAGAAATTGTATTCCCACGTATTTGTTTTAGTTGGTCTAGACTCTATCTTTGTTAGATTGACACTATTCTTGTGAAAATTCTCTATAATTCTGTGTAAAGAACCTGGTTCATGCTATGGAAAAAATAATTGAAGTTTTGTCATTTCCTGTTTCAGGTGATTTTTCTTTTGATAATATCAAAAATCTCGTATAGTTATTCAGATTATTTGCAATATTTTCAGCAATAATAGGCATATTGTGTATGGCTGATGCTGCTCTACTAGCTATACTTGCACAATTTTTCTTGTTTAATTCCTTGACAATTTTTACACTACCTGCTGTGTCGTATGCAGGAATTGTTTTCATGTTGTGTTGTTCAATAAATTTTCTACATTGACCTAAAGCTTGTGGATGTGAATAAACGGTATCTACTTCCTCTAATTTTCCAATTCCGATCAAACAATGTTCAATTCTATGATAAACTTCACCTGTTGCATTTAGAGATGTTGAGTATAGTAGATCATAGCTTTCGCCAACACTTCCTTCCAATGAATTCTCTACAGGTAAAATTGCATATTCTGTTTTATCATTAGATGTATTTTCTAAAACTTCTGCAAATGTTGTAAGAGGGATAGTTTCAATTTCTTCATTAAAAAATGATCTTGCTGCAGCTTCACTATATGCACCTCGTTCACCTTGGAACGAAACATGTATCATTTTTTAATCTCTCAAATTGAAAAAATCACTTTTGCCAAAGTTTGATGAAAGTTTTCTTTCATCAATCCATGAACATTCTGTACATTTTATAGCATCACGCATTGGAACTACTTTACCTCCACATTTTCTGCATTTAGTGAATAAAACTCCTAAACCTGGTTCACTAATTGTTGCATGAATTGTACCATTAAGATGACTAAGAATTTTCAATGTTACTATATCGTTAACTAATGCTATATTTCTTATTCTGATATTTCGCGTTCCACATATGCATTCTACTTTTGATGTAGTAGGTTTACCATTAATGTAATCAATTGATATTGCAATCATAGATGACATTACTGCTGCAACTGTTCCAATAACAATATCTCCATCTTTTGGAATTGATAGAAGTTTTGGATGCTTAATACTAACAACCCGTGTTGTCTTATCCATGATCTTTTTGTCCTACAGTTGCTGCTCGAACCATATTTCCATCATCAAAAGTGTTGTATCCCGCCTCATATTCTTCAATAGATGCTATTTCGTCACCTGGAAATGTTGCATTTTCAGACATGCTGTGATTTTTGCTGTTATGATTATAATTGTTTGTGGTCTGAAACATCTTGGCAAATCATATATCTCCAAAAATTTGAAAAAAATCATGAAAGCTCTTGTATATGATCAATATACTACTGATGATGATTTTTCTAAAATCCTAAAAATCAAAGATATTCCTTCTCCTGAACCAAAATCTAATGAAGTTATTTTCAAAGTAAAAACAGCATCACTCAACTATGATGATATTTGGGGAATGAGAGGCAAACCGTTGGCAATTCCATTACCACACATATCTGGAACTGATGCTGCAGGAGAAGTTACTGCAATTGGTAGTGATGTAAAAACTATCAAAGTAGGTGATAGAGTAGTTTCTCATGGAAATATGTCATGTAGAGTTTGCAAAGCATGTACTGATGGAAGAGAATATGATTGTAGAAAACGAACTATTTGGGGTTTTGAAACAGGTCCACTTTGGGGTGGATACTGTGAAGAAACACATCTTCCTGAAGTTAATGTTGTGAAGATTCCTGATAGTGTATCATATGATCAAGCAGCCGCTGCATCAATGACTTTACTGACATCATGGCACATGCTTGTTGGAAGAGCAAAAATTCAACCTGGACAATTAGTTTTGATTATGGGTGGAAGTTCCGGTGTTGGAAATTATGGAATTCAAATCGCAAAACTTTTTGGATGTACTGTAATTGCTACTGCTAGTCCTGACAAGTTAGAAAAGTTACTGGAACTGGGAGCTGATTATGCAGTAGATCATAGAAATGATGATTGGCACAAAGAAGTTCGATTAATTTCAAAAAAAATTCCAAAACCTTCTGGTGATGTACCTGGAGTTGATGTAATTTTTGAACATATTGGGGGTTCTCATTGGAACAAAGAACTGACTTTGCTAAATTATGGTGGAACAATTGTGACTACTGGAGCCACAACAGGTTATGATGCCAAGACTGACCTACGTCATATTTTCTCAAGGGAATCAACATTTTAGGCTCAACTCAAGGAACTAGAGCTGAACTAGAACAAGGTCTCTATTGGATGTCTCAAGGTAAAATAAAATCTGTAATTGATTCAGTTTATCCACTTGAACAAGCAGCAGAGGCTCACACAAAAATGCTGAAAGGTAAAGGACTTTTTGGAAAAATCTTAATGAAACCAGGATCATGATTGATAATGGTAGATCCTAAAACAAATTCAATTTTAGATGAAGGGAAACAGATTATTTCTCAAGGAAAACTAAAAGAAGCAATTACATATTATGACAAAATTCTAAATGATAATCCCGGAACACATTAGTTCACTTAACAATAAGGGATATGCACTAAGCAAACTCAAAGATTTTGATAATGCTATGAAGTGTTATGATGTGGCCCTTCAAATATGTCCAAACGATCTTTCTGTGTTAGTAAATAAAATCTCCACTATTCGTAAACAAGGAAATTTTATTGAAGCATTGACACTATGTGACAAAATTTTAAAAGATAATCCAAAATACAATATTGTCTTATATCACAAAGAACGAATTTTATTTTCTATGAAAAAATTTGATGAATCTATTTTATGTTGTGATAGTATTTTAAAAGATTATCCCAAATAATGGTGATGTTTTATTTGATAAATCATGTAACTCTTGCAATGCTCTCAAAAGTTGATGAGGCACTTGATCTACTTGAATGTGCAATTTCTCAAGGAATCCAATTCAAAGTTAAAGCACAAAAATCTAAATCATTTGAAAAATTATCAGATGACTCTAAATCAGTTAGTATCTATGATTATAACCAATGTGGAATTTCTAAATATCCTTCAATACTTTCATTTCGTAAAATTTTGAGAAGGGCATTTGCCTGAGGTGAAGATAATACAGGTTTGTCAAACTGATTGTCTGTGGAAATTCTTGGGACATGCTACTTGAACAAAAGCATCAATTCCTTTAAGATTTCTTAATCTTTCATTTGTAATGTCAGTTAGTGCAAATAACTGAACTTCTTTTCCCTCTTTTTCTAATTCTCTTTTAATTTTTAAAGCAAACACCTTGGATAGTTGTCCTTCTTTTAGTCCTATAATTACTCCAAATGATTTTGCTTCAGCTGCTTTGTATATTGCAAGAGTTGCTTTCTTTTTTAATTTCTGTGCAAATTCTGTAATCTCTCTTACTTCATTAAAGTAAGGATCTAAAACATATGTTGGTAAATTTGTTGATAGTGCAATTCCTGCTGCATGGAAATTACTTTGTCCTAAAAATACATAGGCGTCTACTTCTTTTTTTAAACTTGATGCAGGATAAAACTCACAACCAAACACTTGACCATCATTTAGTTGTCCTTTTCCTTTTCCAATTTTAACTTTAATTCCATTTCCTGTTAAAATTTTTTCAACCTTATCTATTTGATGTAAATGTTGACTGTCTGTAACTAATGAAATTATTTTTCCTTTTAATATCACTGCACATTTTTTTGCAACACTATCAAATTCAACATCATCAAAAGCATCAATTAAAACTAGATTTTTTTCTAGTGATTCAGTGTTTATTGTATGTCCAATATTGAATTGAATTTCCGCTCCAAGTACTTTTGAACCAATTGAATTCAGATCACAAGTTCCCCATGTTGTATCTGCTAAAACGTATGCTGGGATTCCCAAATTTTTTTGTAATATTCATAGCAGTTTCTTGAACTTGAGGTAAAATTCCATCAGGACCATTTAATGAAATTGATGCTGGATTTCTATCTTCAATTTCTTTAAAAATTCTTTCTCTCGTCTATTACTATCAATTTAGTTGGAATCGAACTTTATTAATTTAAATCAACTGTACTCTCCAACAACTAAAAATGTCTGAGTAGTTAAACTAATTTGTGATTGAAAAAACTATTCTCAATATTGGATTTGATGACACCGATTCTCCTAAAGGAATGTGTACCACATTTTTAGCATACAAAATTGTTGATTTACTTCAAAAACAGAAAACTGAATTTCTTGATTTTCCAAGATTAATTCGATTTAATCCTAATATTCCATGGAAAACTCGTGGTAATGGGGCAGTTTCAATCAGAATAAAGACTAAAAATCCCTTCTAAGGTAAAAAATCAAATTAAAAATCTTGTTTCAAAATACTCTGATGTTAAAAATGGAGCAAATCCAGGTTTAGTATTTTTTGAAAGTGATGCAATCCCTACTGAATTTACAAATTTTAGTAACTTAGCTCTATGGCAATTAATTAATAGAAACAATGCAAAAAAATTTGCTAAAAAAAATGATCTAGAATTTTTCTATCAAGGAAACGGTCAAGGACTTGTTGGTGCAATTGGTGCAATAGGATATGATTTTCAAGATCACACCTTAGAACTTTTGAGCTATCGTAAAAGAACAAAATTTGGAAAAGAAAGAAAAATTTCTGCTGACAAGTGTAAAAATTATGCAGGAAAAAACTTCTCCAAATACGTTTAATAGTTTTGATACAAAGAAAGGACGAGTTTTAATTACTCCACATGGTCCCTGATCCTGTATTTTATGG
>PVMK01121718.1_pt1 | contig 14996 bp, 12 predicted proteins | sample 1853481 | NCBI WGS metagenome assembly PVMK01 (sample SAMN08533507, study PRJNA380276) | Marine sediment metagenome, whole genome shotgun sequencing project.
GGGCGGCCTTGTCCCTAAATATTTTTATCTGGTTAGCCAAAAAGAACAAGTGGTATTCAATGTGGGAGCGGCTTCCAGCCGAGACAGTTGATTTCGCGGCTGGAAGCCGCTCCCACAGAGGGTTTATCTAATGAAACTTGGACTTTCCAGATAAGCAGAATTTTTAATTAATCAAAAAGAATGGGCCAGAAAAATGGCCCAATCATATTTAATTTGACTTTTTGCCGGTCATACTTTCAATTTCAACCTTTATCACGAGCGCTTTTCCAAAAGCCTTTTCTGAATATTCAAACGCTCCATCGGCATACTGGGCCATAATAACATCGAGTGCCTTGCGCTTTTCTTCTGGATCCTCAATAAGAGTCGCTGTTCCATAACCGATCACACTGCGGTATTTCATCCCCCAGGCACATGCATCTTTGCCGGATTTGATTTCAGAGTCTATATCAAACTCAAAACAAACCGCATTATTCCGTTTTATTATTTCAATCTTTCTGCCCTCTTTCGCAGAATGAAAATACAGGGTATTGTTGTCATAACCAAAACATAGCGGCACGATATAAGGTGTGTCCACATCTGCCAATCCTAGCCTGCACACCAAAGATTTGCGAATAATCGATTCAATTTCATTCTTGTCGGTAATCTCCTTGTCTTTTCTACGCATATGACAACCGCCTTAAATAGATAGTTTTTAATAAAAATGGAGAAAAGCATATTCACAACCAATCCAATGTCACAAAAACGCCAATCATTAACACAAAAACCTTGCTAATATCAATACTCCAATACTCCATCACTCCACAACTCCAATGGTAAAAAACTCCATCACTCCATAATTTTATTTTGATTTGGGATTGCTTGAAATGATTAGTTGACCGAGGCGAATCTACGAACAAGAGGTCGTTCTTCCTGGGGCTGTTCCTGGTGTTGACGTTCAAGGGTTGGAAGGACCGCAATGATCCCTGTAAAGAACCAGAAGGGCTCCATAATGCGAACGATAATGAATGTGTTGGCACCTAAGGAATGAAATAAAAGACCCAAATACCCGGCAATAAAGCCAATGGTCAGTCCCTTGAAATATGGAGACTTTATTTCTTTCAAATTGTTAATAGCCAATTTCATTATTGAATAGAAAAGATAAAGAAGCGCCATAAAACCTAAAATACCAGTTTCTATAAGCATCCTTGGCAATTGGGTATCAGCAAACTTATAGCCGGTGATTCCGTAACCCAGTATCGGATGATTTGGCCAATCTTCCAAAATTTCCTTTAAGCTAACAAGTCTGGCAGAGGTTGAAGTATCAAGACGCATGTCGCCTATTACAATCTGGCCTGAGGATTCAGGTTGCGTAAATGTATAAAGAATTCTATTTTTAACCATGGATGGCAGAAAAAATGGACTCAATAAAATTGCAACCGCCATTAAGCCGAAGATAATAACTCGGCGTTGCATAAATAGTCCTAAAACAAAGCATGCGGGTACAAAACCTAGATAAGAAGAACGCGATTCGGTAAAAAGAAAAGGCGGAATAATTGTAAGAATTAGAAGAATGAATATTTGCTTAAATCTGGAATTTTCAGTTTTTATCAACATTCCGGCAGTAATTGCTCCAATAAATAGAAGATAACCGCCAAAGGTGTTAGGTTCACCGTTTTCGCCTTCAAAAGGCGCACTTACGCGTTCGCCTCCGGGAATCTGAAGAATGCCGATAATGGAAGTTATGAAACAGGTCAATAAGAGGCAAAAAATAAGGCGCTTTATCTGGTCAGTGTCTTTGAGATGATTTACCACCATGAAATAGACGATAAAATATTCAATATACTTGAAAACAAATAAAGACCCTGTTATTGGGGCAACTCTACCAGCCATAATTCCAACGCTTGTTGATATTCCACAGGACAGAATATAAAACAGAATGGCCTTGTTTAATGGTGTTTTTAAAAAAAGACCCAGCTCCTTATTCACAGCATTTTTTAGAAACCAGCTAAATCCTATTACGACTAGCAGAAAATCTTCAAACCTCAGAGTCACACCTCTTTCCAGAGAGGCACCCCCGGTTTCACCAATAGGGATTTCCGGGCTCAAGAGCATGGAAAAAATTAAAATGTAAAGGCCCCATTCGATATTTATAAATGAGACAATAAAAATAGCAAAAGCCAAAGTTCCCAAGATCAAAAAGGTAGGAGGGTATTGCGAGATCAAAAATCCCGAGAGAAGAGCAATAGCAAGAAAAAAAACTAGTAGGAGATGTGTACGCACGGTATTTATCTAATTTTTAGTTTTAACTTAACAGCAGCAATCACTTAGCCCATAGAGTTAAATTTAAACCAGTAAATAATAAAATAATAGATGAAAATTACTCCGCCAAAGGCGGATTGAGTCTTCTCAATTTCTTCCGGAAATTGAGAAGAAAACAGAATCCAAAAAATCCTGCCTGCCGCGCCGAAGCTTAGGCGGAGGCTGGTTAATCCTGCTTGCCCAATAGAATGTTTATCCCATTAAACGCGAAGCCTGTTTTATCGGGACACAGCCTATTCCATCGGGGTCTAAAAAAATAGGTACAGTTAATTGAAATGAAAGAAATTTTTATATGAAGCAAGCCAATCCGGAATAGTAAAACCCATATCTTGCCAAAAGAAACCCAGCAACCCCACAGATAATAGAATAACAAGCATTATAGATCCCGCAATTTTCCGCTTGTGAGCAGGTTTGTTAGATTTATTCTTGTGGGATTTTGACGTTTTAATTTTTTTACCTTTTTTAACTTCAGGCTCATTGCCATAGTAATAGTAAGAATGATACTGATAGTATTCCGGCCCGGCATCCGATTTGACCTTGTTTAAAATCACGCCCGTTAATTTGGCATCAACATTCTCAAGGTTTGTTTTAACCCGTTTTAATACTCCCCGACCGATTTTCCCGATCATGTATACCAGGATCACGCCGTCTGCCAGGGTCGCGATGTCAGATGCATCAGCTACCGGTAATACAGGAGGGGCGTCTATAAATATAAAATTATAATCTTTGCTCGCCTCTTTTAAAAACTGTCGAAATCTAGTGGAGCTTAAAATTTCAGATGGATTCGGGGGTTTTGTGCCGGCAGTTACGATGTGGAGGGTATCCATACCCGGTGTTTTTAGAATGTCATCGATGCCGAACTCACCCAACATGATATCGGATATCGTATTGGTTACTTCATTCCAATGGTAATTGCCCAGCACAAAATCGGTAAGTCCAGGATCTATAGGTAAACCGTAGTATTTATGCACAAGAGGCTTACGTAAATCTGCATCCACCAGCAGCACTTTATTGCCGGCCTGGGCCATGATAAGCGCTAAATTAATCGCACTGACCGTTTTACCTTCTTGAACAAAAGCACTCGTAATCAAAAAAATTTTGCCTTTGGTTTCCAATCGCAAAAATTGCAGATTTGTCCTCAAAGCCCGGAAAGCTTCGGCTCCCATAGATCCGGGTTTATAATGGGTCACCAGATCTCTTGTTCGTGTTCTTTCGGGTTCTCTGTGCTTGCTGCGCTTCTTATCAGTCTCTTCGCTCTCTAAAAGAGGTATAACTCCCAGGACCGGGCACCTGCAGTACTCTTCTACATCTTCGATTCTGCCCATTGAGGTATCAAATATTTCTGCCAGGAAGGCAAATACCACGCCGATAATTAGCCCCATTACAATTCCGGTGGCGACAATAATTAATTTCGATGGCATGTTTGAAGGCTTGTCAGGGGGGACTGCCGGTTTGACAATAGACACTTCTTCTACTTTACTCGACTCCTGGATCAGGGTCTCCTGATACTTTTCCTTAAGCTGAGAGTAAAGGGAGGCCTGTAAATCGACTTCTCGTTGAAATCTTACCAGTTGCAAGGCTTTCTCCGGTAAACGTTTGTTTTCCTCGTTCAATTGATCCAGCTTATCCGCATAATCTTTTTGCTTTAGATTCAAGTGACCGTAATAAAGTTTTCAGCTCTTTTTGCGCTTCATAAACTATGGCCCGTATTTGATCATCAATTTCTCTTACCTGCGGGTGTTTTGCTGTAAAATTGATCAGCAATGTTTGGCGTTTTAAAAACAATTCACTTAACTTCTTTTTATAGGTGTATAAAGGAGAATCCGGGTCCGGTTGAGAAAAACACTTCTTAGATCTCCTTAGGATCCTTTTTTGCGGTCTTCCACAATCTGCATTGAGAGGCAACCTCTTCTTTTCTGTCTTTATTTTTTCATATTCAGTTTCCACAGCATAAAGTTTATCTAATGTATTTTGGGTTTGGGTATCCATCGAGATTAAAGCATAACCCTCTTTAAATGACTGTAATTCCTTCTCAGCTTCCTTGAGGTTACTGGAAGTCAAACGGAGCTGTTCCTCGATGAACGTTTTGGTTTCGTATGTTTTTTTATTTTTCTCCTGGATATTATAATCTCGATAGGCACGCGCAAATCCATTGGCAATCGACGCCGCTTCGTAGGGATCTTTTGAAATAACCAGGATATCAATAATGTTGGTGCCTTCCTGGTGTTCCGCCTCCACCATTGCCTTGAGTTGCTGAATAACAGAAAGGTGGTTTTTATTACTGCGAATATCATCCTGGGAAAGATCTTGCGGGATTTTACCCATTAACTGCCCAACTTTTATCAGGACCGGGAAGCTTTTAATAATGTAGGCATGCGTATCCATATTCTCGGATTGATGCCAATAAGTACCCGTAAGAATGGAACCAATATTTGCAGATCGGTCAATCTTTATAGCAGAAACAGCTTCGTAAAGGGGTACAGGTGCTTTGAATTTGGCAAATCCGAGACTGCAGATTCCAACAATTATGATTAAAAAAATAATATAGGTCTTCCTTTTACGGATAATTCGCCAGTATTCTCTCAAATCTACGTCGTACTGCGCCATTGATAGTTTCCTCTGCTGTGCCGCCAGCGGACTAATATTTCTTAAATACTTATCTTATTAGTTTATGTTCTGAGGCAAAAATATCTTATTCATAAAAAGATATTTGAGTATTTGTGTCAGACTAGAGATAATGGGGTTATGTCAGCTTATAGTATGGAATTATCGTTTATACGATCGATAAACCTGTCCGGGGCCCATAAGCAAATTGAATATGGGCTGCATTTGCAGTGCGAATCTGTTGACATCTCCAATCCAACTTCGAGGCACATAAACGATATCGCCGGCGATCAAAGCCACATTTTGCGACTGATCACCCTTTTCCAACAAATCCTCAAGATCCGCAGATATGATCTCAGGCTTAGTAATATCACCGCGAACGATCTTGGTACTCGATTCGGTGGCAAAAACAGTGGGGCCGCCGGCCTCGGCAATCACATCTGCGAGGCGTATATCAGAGTCCTTGAATGTGTAAGTCCCTGGCTGCGCAACCTCACCAAACACATAAATCCGATTACCGTCTTTAGCTAGAGTAGGAATAAAGATCACATCACCGTCATCCAGTACAAAATCCTTGTCGGGATCTCCCTGATGGATGGCTTCAAAAAGATTCAGGGAGATAGATTGGCCGCTTTTGCGACGAATATTAACACGTTGCAGATTGGCACTCTCAACCGCACCGCCTGCCTTAGTTATTAATTCGAGCAAAGTTGTCTTGCCTGAGAGTCGATATTCGCCGGGTCCCGTACCAGATACACTTCTATAAGCTATAGCTCCTAAAAGCGTAACAGTTTTGCTATTAAATTCCTTTATGATCACATCGATCCTCGGCTTCCTTACATACCGACTCAGGTTTTTGGTTAATAATTTATCTAATTGTGAAGCCGTTAGTCCTTTAGCGGGCACATCCTCAACAAAGCTAAAGGAGATTTTTCCGTTCGGGCGCACTAAAATTTCTTCTTTCGTAGACGTGCTCCCTTCCCAATACGTAATCTCAAGGACATCTCCGGGACCCATTTTGTACTCGACTACGCCATCGATAGTGGTAAAAACCTCATTTTCTATTGGAGCCTCGAAAACGGCAAGGCGATCTGATGTCGGCAATTGCTCAATTTCCATTTGCCTGTATTTAATGGCAGTGCCGGTATTTCCCGGCCATATTTGAATGCCTTCACCAAAGCTGGCGGCACAAAGATCCTGATATCCATCTGCATTCAAATCAGCCACTGACAGACCATAGTATACTCCGGTGGAAGGGAATAGTTTATCGATTTTCTTCCATTTATGATTTTCATCCTTCATCCAGGCCACAATTCCTTTGGAATCAAGCGAGCTGGCAACAACATCCATAATGCCATCACCATTAAGATCAATGGGAATGATTTCCCAAAAACTGCCGACTAATGGTCCCACTTCTCCGGCATTGGAGTTGGCTGCGCCATTTGTCTTAATTCTTTCTCTGGGTCCTCTTATTTTACTGAAGTTACCATTCCCGTCTCCTTTAAAAACTTGAAATCCGGATTGGTAAGTGGCAGCAAAAATATCCAGGTTCCCGTCGTTATAGAAATCGCCAATGCTGACCCCGTAATAGCTTCCTTTCTTTAATGGTTCTGTAGAGGTCCATTTGCCGGTTCCATCTCCAAGCCAGACACGCACAGAACCGTAAGTCCCCCAGCCGGCCCCAATCAGATCCGGAAAACCGTCTTTATTGAGATCCGCCACCTCTACATCCATATAACGCCCAAATGTCGTGGGGCCGGATTCCACAATCCATCCGCCTTTTCCATTTCCTAGCCACACCTGCACACCGGCTTTAACATCCTCGGTGGAGTTGGCGGCAATGATATCCATATGCCCATCACTGTTTACATCGGCTGTTTTTAAGTTCTGGAATCTGTTAATTTTGACGGGGCCATTTGCTTGTTTCCATTTGCGATTGGATTGATTCATCCACAATCGAATCCCGGATGTTTCTTTTTGAGCAGAAAAAACAATGTCGTTAAGCCCATCTTCGTTGAAATCCGCAACCGCAACCGCGCGGACCTCACCATGGACGGGAAGTATCTGGGGTTCGGACACACCCCCCCGGCCGTCACCGTAACTGATCGTGACCATACCGGGCGAGGATGCGCCGCCGACAACATCCAGGTTCCCGTCATTATCCATATCTTCAATCACAACCGAGCGGAATTTACCGGCAACCACCAGGCCAGCCGCTTTCGGACTCACCGGCTTTGCCGGTGGTACTTCATAGGCTTTGTGCTGCGCGCAACCGATTGAAATCAACAGCGTAAGGCATCCTGCCAATACCAATCCAGTTCTTGAATGGGTATCCATTTTTCTATCCTTGTTTTCTTTTATTATCCAACACATTGTTAAGATCCGAGATCTTCTATCGCGTCCTCAACTATTTTGCTGTCCACCAATTTGGCCTTTTGCATCAAACCGATCAGCAGACAGCGATCACTCACGTTGTTTATCCGCAGGGGGATGCCTCCCGAAAATTCATAAAGCGTTTCGATAGCTTCGCGGGTGAAAATCCCCCGGCTTGTCCCGGCGCTTTTTAGCCGAAAGACAACATAACGTAAGGTGTTTTCAATATCCAACGGTTCAAGATTAAATTTTATGCTGATCCTTTCTTTCAACGGCTGAAGCTCTGATATATTTTTCAGCAAAGGGGGCTGGCCCAACAGGACCAGTGTAATAAGAAACTCATCTTCGGATTGAATGTTAAGCAGCATCCGCAGTTCATCCAGCGTCGCCTGATTCGAGATCACATGGGCCTCGTCGATGGCTAATACCGTACTGACACCTTGCTCCGCGTTTTGAAAAAGTAATTTTTGGAGCCGGTCAAGCAATATCGTTTTGGAGCCGTTATCGGAATTCGTATCACCTAATTTTAATAAAATGGCCTTGATGAGATCGGTGGGTTGCAAAGCGGGATTGGAAATAATCTCAAACTGAAATTGATCCCTGTTGAGGTGATTGTTGAGTGCTTTGGTAACCGTGGTTTTACCACAACCGACTTCACCGGTAAGCATAGCAACCCCTTTACGGTGCTCGATTGCATACAGCAACCGGCGCAGGGCTTCTTCATGCTGGGGGGACCGATAAAAAACATCCTGTGACGGTACATTCCCGAATGGCATTTTTTGAAGACCCCAATGCTCTAAATACATAAACACCGTTTCCTTTTTTATGGATGAAAGCGCCAAAAAATACCGCATTTCATCCGAATTTTTATGGGTTACTACATTTTATTTTGAAAATACGTTTTAAGTAATTGAATTAACTAATTTTTAGCGAAATTATTCGTACTTTACTTTTTTACATCTGTAATATCGGCAAAAGTGTGAAAAAACTTAAACTCAATTAACATTAAATTCCGGTTCTTCAGCGAGTTGCCCCTCCCGCTCAGGTCCGCAGTCAGCCTTCAACAAGTTGCCGGATTTGGTTCTCACTGATCGAATCGACAATATGCAAAAGCGGATCTTCAGGAAGAGCTACAATTTTTTCAGTTAATACTTTGCGTTTCTGAGAATCATATATTATCTGGATTTTGGGTCTCATGGGTTGATCCGGATAGGTTTCGATGACTTTGCCGATAGCATCCGAATTCAGCCGCACATAGCTGTGAATCGGAAAGGCCGTAAAGATGCTCAAAAGCGCTTTTAGATATTCTTTCTGAAAATGATTTTTGCTGGTATTAATAATTTCTTTAACCGCCGCGAAAGGCGTATGCTTGGCCCTTTGCGGTCTGGAATGAATCAAAGATTCGTACATATCCAGAAGCCCGATCAGCTGAGCGTACTCATGCATCTCGTTTGCCTGCAAACCGCGCGGATATCCGGACCCGTCTATCCTTTCATAGACCTGCACCGCGCATTCCGCCAGATAGGCATATTTATCACCTAAGGTCCGTAAGATTTTAGAACTGAAATTGGGCCGCTGTTTGAATATCTTGATTTCCGCATCATTGAGTTTGCCCTGTTTAAAAAGGATTTTATCCGGAACCACGGCCATACCCACGTCGTGCAATAATCCCGCTATTCCGATTTCCACCTGTTTTTCTTTATTAAAGCCGAGGTGATCGGCCACCTTTATGGCAAAAATCGATACATTGACCGGATGATGAATGACATACTGACGCCAATTATCATGGTGCAGCGCCATAACAAGGACCGGGTCCTGGGGATGATTCGCACCGACGATTTTTCTAACAACCTCAAAGCCCTTTTCAAGCGTAAAACCTTTGCGACTGCGCACAGCATTCAAAACATCGCTTATGTATCCTGAAGCCTCTTCATAAAGCAGTTTGCGGCTTTCATCAGGAGGAGTCTGAATACCCGTTTTTCCGGCTTTGGGCTGTCCCTCGGTAAGCTTTACAAAACTTAATTTGGCATTCTTAGTGGCAGATGGCCGCCGCAATGCTCCGGGCTTGTCTTCGATATTTCTAAATTGCACCACGTTTTTAATCCTTTAACGTTTAGATTTCAGCGATCCATTTGCGAGCCGTCCACGCCTCTCCAGAACCGTAATCAGCACCACCATTATGCATGCCTGGATAATCAATAAAACGGCATCGGTCGGCCGGGCATTGCGCAGCACAACTGCACTGGTGCCAAGGCCTAGGCCCAGCAGATATATAAAGAGCACGCTTTGCTTTTTCCCGCCTAAAACGTTTGCCAGACGATGGTGAAGGTGATCTTTCCCCACGTACTCGATCCATTGCTTGAAATTCGTCACTTTGCCGGTCAGTATTCGATCGATAGTGATGTGAACCATATCGAAGATTAAAATCCAGAAAATAAGGACCGGCGAAACCAAAGCTACAACCGGACTACTCTCGGACCAATCTCCATATACCGCTACGCATGCTAAAATAAACCCGATAACGATACTGCCGGCATCTCCCAAAAAAATGGCTGCATTTTTTTTGGGCCGAAGATTAAAAGGCAGAAACCCGAGACAACCGCCCAGCATAGCGACCGCAATCCACCCTAAAAAAGGTTGAGCGGTTTGAAACGCGACCACGCCCAGGAAAAATGAAATCAATGCACCCAGGCCCGCAGCCAGACCATCCATACCGTCAAAAAAATTCATGGCATTGGTAATTCCGATAATCCAGAAAACCGTCAAAAGGGAATTCCCAATCGTTGCAATCATACCCAGATCTACCGGCAAAACTCGCAGCACAATTCCGCAACTCATAACCAGCAGAGTACACACCAATTGAGCCAAAAGCTTTATCCCGGCAGAAACTTCCTTAAAATCGTCTAATATTCCGATAGCAAATAAAATCAGAGATGCAATCAGTATGACCAATACCTGTTTGGAGAAAATTCCGTTTGTCAGGATAGCAACACTAAATCCGATAAAAACAGCCGCACCCCCGAGCAATGGGGTCGCTTCCTTGTGGAGTTTGCGCTCATCCGGAATGTCAAGGATATTCAGCTTTTTGGCAATCCAGGCGAAAGCCGGGTTAAAACAAAACGAGAGCGTAAATGACAGACACAAAATATGCGCCCATCGCCAACCGATTTCTGAGAAAAATCCTCGTACCTGGGGCAAAAAGAGAATACAGGCCAAGACCGCCGAAGAGATGTAGAGAAGCCAGTTAATGTTCAGAGAACTTAAGCTGCTCTCGTCTTCCGCTTCATATTTATCAACGATCAGGTGAATACCGGCATTTCCAGGTATTGATTTTTTGGAGAGAATCCCGGGTTTCAGAAAGTTGTTAGAAGTTTGGTCTTTTACAATTTCAACCATAGGATAGTGGATTATCGAGTATTCAGCATATATTTGACGCATTAAAGTAGATGGATGCAAAAATCACCCACCACATCCCTAATTGGATGTCATCAGGTCCTTAGTAAACCGAAAATTGAGCGTAAGCCTTAATATCGTTTGAATTTTAATACACTTAGGTTAATGCAGACTGCACATTTCGTGCCATTTGGAGGGAGAAATAGTAGACATATAACTATCTAAAATTAATCTAAATAATTATCAAATAACTATCGTTTTAGTAACCATTTCTGTCAAAAATCTGGCAAAATTTTCCTTCATATCACCTTACTGCCGATTTTTGCTGCTTTTGAAAACATCAATAAATTCGGTAATTAATCTTTTGATATTTTTGTTGTTAAGAGAGGGATAAATTGGGACAGAAAAAGCAGTTTCCCAGACTTGATCCGTAAGCGGATAACCGTCCAGTTTCAAATGGCGGTGAATCGGCAAAAATATCCGGTCGGGCGCATCCAATCCCCTTCTGCGAAAGTATCCGGATAAACGAATCACAATCGGTTTCTAAACCAATAACAAAACGATAATAGATATGCGCGGAATTTTCCTCAGGAAGCTTTATATTTAATGGTTTTAATGACTTAGCATACTGATGAGCTATACTTTTTCTCTGACCAATAAAATCATCAAGACGCGCAAGCTGCACCTCTCCTATGGCTGCCTGAACATCGGTCATTTTATAATTATACCGAACCTGATCAGCCTCTTTCTCATCATAGGTTTTTAAATCTCTAATGCGTTCAATGATTTCAGTCGAATTGGATGTAACCATCCCCCCTTCACCGGTGGCCATCATCTTGGTTGCATAAAAAGAAAAGATGGCAGCATCCCCGAACGTGCCCAGCGGTTTTTTGCGATATGTCCCGCCCACAGCCTGAGCGCAATCTTCTATGATCGGCACATCCAATTTCAGGAGTTTATCCAGATTGGCAGCTAAGCCAAACATATGGGGAACAATGATGGCTTTAGTCCGGGTAGTAATTCGTTTTTGCACATCATCAGGATCAATATTACAGGTCGCGGGGTCGATCTCTGCTAGAATCGGCCTGGCCCCGACATACTGCACCGCATGCAGCAGGGCCGTGCACACATAACTGGGGATAATCACCTCATCAGCAGGGCCAATGCCCATAGCTAAAAGGATAAGATGCAAAGCCGCGGTTCCGGAACTCACAGCCACTGCATGCCTGACACCTATCTTTTCGGCGAAGGCTCTCTCAAATCTTTGAACGACTTCCCCTTCGGCAATATTTCCTGACTCGATAACCTCCGCAACCGCACGTTTTCTCCTTCTTCACCCAGTGTCGGCCGTGAATGAGGAATAAATCTCAATTTTCGCTCTTTTTGATTCTTCATTTTCTGATGGGATTATGTCGATAGAGAAAATCATGGATAGCGCAGCAAATCCGAAATACGAATCCCGAAATACGAAACAATCTCAAAATACGAATTTTCAAATTTTCTAAACATCATTTACTCTTCTGCAATATGGCGCCAAAGATATTCATCAGCTCAGTTGACTCGTTCACCAAATATTTTCTTTCTTTTTCAAGTTCATCATCATTTTCGGTATCAACCAATCTTAACCAGAACCGACTTTCTTTAGCCTCTTTACGACAAATCTTAATTCTCATTCTAAAATCTTTTTTACTAAGAGCTTCATTTGCTTTTTACCCAGTTAAATAAGATTTGAGCCTCCTTTTTAAAAACATCCTTCCATGGTAAGTTTTTAGATATTTCTCTCTTCTACTAGCATCGTTTTGATCTAAGCAAGCTTCATAATAGATTAATCGAAACGGCCTTCTATTTTTTGTCGATTCAACAAGCCCTTTATTATGCTGCTCAAATCTTAGCTTGAGATCTTTTGTTAGGCCTACGTAAAAGTCCATATCCTTTGTACTCTGTAATACATATGTGTAATACATATCATCTCAAGCTATTTAACCGGGCAGGTATAATTTGCGCCAACCGAGCCTGATGATTTGACTACTTGTTTCCCGTCTTCTATATCGGATTTATTATCAATATTTAGTATTAATTTCTTTACACAGTATTAGGATGATCTCTTATATATTAATAAATAATCGAAGTGAATGAAATGCTTCCGCAAACTTAACTCTCCCCTGAATCCCGCGAAAGTTTGCGCTCGAGCGGGCAACCTCAACGATTGAAAGATCCTCGATGTTGGTTTTCATTACCTGGGACTTATGCGCTTTAAGTGCTTTTATTTTTTTATCGAGGATGTCGGAAATATCCACAAACACATGCGGTTTGAAATTTTGTGTTGTCGGGCCTTCATAAAATAAGACGTTGCGAATGTATCGCGTGGCTGACATGACGGCCTGCGAAAGATGACGATGGTCCTGGTGGGTATCTTCCGGATAGCTGCAGAAAATAAAATCCGGCTTTACTTTTTTGATAATTTTTTCGATCTTCCCGATAAGTTCAATATCCACAACGAGATGCGTATCCTCATAGCCGCCCCAGAAGATATCCTCAGCGCCCAGAATAGCTTTTGAAGCCATTTGCTCCTCAGCCCGTGTTGAGGTTTCAGCGCCAAGTCCGCCCTCGGTCATAATATACAGGAAAAGTCGGTGGCCTCTTTCGGTATACTTGATAAGCGTCCCACCACAGCCAAATTCGATATCGTCAGGATGCGCCCCAATCGCCAAAATCGTCGCTTTTTGCATGCGTAACCTCTAAAAACTTGGTCTAAGGGTTTCTTTAAATTGCTCACATGAAGGAAATTCTTACTCCGGCAGTTGCCGGAGTAATCGAGCTATTTGTAATTTAGATTTTACATTTCGGATTTTGGGTTTAATGCCCGATTAATTAGCTGATCATGAGTTTCCAGCCTGTTTCAATCCGCAATCCAAATTCCAAAATCTAAAATCAGTGGGCCATGCTCTCCATTTGACCAGTGCTATGCCACCAAAATCTCAGGTATAAGATAAGTTTGTATTAAGTACGACAATCGGTCATGGGCCTTTATTCGCCTCACGAATGATGTTCATACTCTCCGGACCGCAGTTAAAAAGCAGATCCACAATGGACAGATGAGAATGAAAGTCTCCAAACAATTGCGGGTAGACCGGATGCTGAAATTCCTGAATAATCAGCTTAAGACCATTTTTTTCAAACCGATCCAGATCCATGTAATCAGCCCCGCCCTGCCCTGCCAGGTATGTATCTGCTCCCAGAGCTTTACATATATCGATGAGCCGGTCGGTGGGTTCCTCTCTAAGCTCTAAATCCGATGAGAGCACGGTGGACTTTTCATGTAAGTCTAATACACTTTTAAGGCGTTCTATCAGATGAACATTTAATTCAGATATGAACTCCCATTCCCTGGAATAAACTTCCTCGAAAATCGGCAGATACTCGCTGTAGCACGGCGCCCGGCTATAGTTTGTAATTAAAGCCTGAAGATGTTTTCTCGTCCAATCGACGCCATTGTTGATATGAACTTCATGGATTTTTTCCGGAAAGTGATAACGAACCGGAACCGTAATCCATTGCCAGTTTTGAGCAGTTTTTACACGATTCCGGTTTTGCCATTCATTTTTTTTATATTGAACATCATTTAGATAGCAAAATACATCCGCCCTTCTCATTTTGTCGAAGTAACCGAGCCATGGCAGATATTGGGGTTGATGAACGGCAACGATCAAAATTGATTGTTCCTTTATCTGCTTATCTGGAAAGTCCAAGTTTCATTAGATAAACCCTCTGTGGGAGCGGCTTCCAGCCGCGAAATCAACTGTCGCGGCTGGAAGCCGCTCCCACATTCAATACCACTTGGGCTTTATGGATAACCGCATTCCTTTATTCTTTTTCTTGACCTAATGGGCCTCTATAATGATAAAATTCTAAATTAAGCGTTTCAAATTTTAAAAAGGGGTCTTTTTTTAATATTAATGAATTCTACCCGTCGAGAGCCTCTGGGTCGAACGATCGATTACTATTTTTTCGCCGCTTACCATAATAATGTTCCAAACTAAGGAAGTGCGGCATAAGTGGTTGTAGAATAAAACGTTTGAATACCGGAACGTGACAACCACTATAGAGGCACCCGTTCCCCTTCCAATAAATATTCCTCGAATTATCCAATTTTTACTATTTTAAAAAAATAGGGGAGAATCGTGCAATTTGATAAAGATTAGAAGCTGGAGTTAATTGGAGCTGCCAGGGAGCCGTTACCATAAATTCTTTATACAATTTTAAATAGAATTAATCTATTCAAAGTTGATGAAATCGTAAAAAGTCCGAATTCGTCATGCCGGTCCCGG
>PVMK01136964.1_pt1 | contig 14995 bp, 13 predicted proteins | sample 1853481 | NCBI WGS metagenome assembly PVMK01 (sample SAMN08533507, study PRJNA380276) | Marine sediment metagenome, whole genome shotgun sequencing project.
GTAGTTGACGTTGCGATCAACGACGAAAGAGACACGCTGATCCGGATGCATGCGCCGGCGCACACCGTCGGCCAACTGTCCCAGGCTGAGGAGGTCCCCTTCGGTCAACAGCCAGAGAGCCTCACCGCGGTCGAGCGCTTGCTTGTTTTCCAGTTTATCTTTGAGCTGCCTGAGCATGTGCTTTCAGCCTGGAACATAAGAGTAAAAAACAAAAAGTTGTCATCCCCGAAGGGTTCTATCGGGGATCCATATTTTAAAGTCTGGATTCCCGATTACACCCTCGGGAATGACTGGCATTATTGCTAAGAGAGCATATTGTGCTGATAGTTAAAATCAGTCACGAGTCAATAGACTCGCAACTCCCGATAAAGCGTATCCCGCTCCACCGGCAGCTTCCCTGCCTTGCGAATCAAAGCAACCAGTTGGTCTTTGCTCAACTGCTGGGGCGAATCGGCCCCGGCATCGTGGCCAATCTGTTCCTCAATCACGGTACCGTCGATATCGTTGACACCAAAAGCGAGTGAGACCTGGGACACCTTCAAGCCGAGCATGACCCAATAGGCCTTGATGTGCAGGAAATTATCGAGATAGATCCGGCTGACAGCCAGGGTCTTGAGTGCATCAACACCACCAACGCCTTTAGCACCCGGCACCCTGGTATTGTCCGGTTGAAAAGCCAGCGGGATAAAAGCCTGGAAACCACCGGTTCGGTCCTGCAGCTGACGCAACCTGGAGAGATGATCAACCCGGTCCGCATAGGTCTCAACATGACCGAAGAGCATGGTGGCGTTGGTCTTCAAGCCGGTCTGGTGAACCTGCTCGGTAACCTCCAGCCAGCGCTCACCGGAAATTTTTTCCGGACAGATCTGCCTGCGCACTTCAGGGGCAAAAATCTCTGCGCCACCGCCCGGCATCGAATCAAGTCCGGCAACTTTCAATTCCGCGACAACCTCAACAGGAGATTGCCCAGTGAGCCTGGCAAAATAGTCAATCTCTACGGCTGTAAATGCTTTGATATGCAATTTCGGGCTGTCCGCCTTGATAGCCGCCAGAATCTCCAGGTAAAAATCGAAAGGCAAGTCAGGATGGAGACCGCCAACCATGTGGATTTCTGTCGCACCTGCGGCGCTTGCGTCGGCAGCGCGCTTGAGGATGTCATTGAGTGCCAGGGTATAACCGCCGTCCTCATCTTCATGTTCACGGCTGAACGCACAGAAGGTGCAGCGGTTGACACAGATATTCGTGTAATTGATATGACGATTGACGTTGAAGAAGACCTTGACACCATTGGTACGCCAGTTAGCCAACGCAGCCAGTTCACCCACAGCGAGAAGATCGTCGCATTCAAAAAGTGCCAGCGCCTCAGCATCGGAGATGCGGGTTCCAGACTTGATTTTTGCACGTATATTTTTAAACAGGTTGATCATAACGTTTTATTAACTACGAAGTTTAGCCCCAAGCCCCCAGTCTCCAGCCCCTAAACCTACCAGGAGTTCATTCCCGCCTCTCACCCCATCTTTCAAAGAGCACATGCTCAACATCCAGCTGATCAAGCACCTTGCCGACCACAAAATCCACCAGGTCATCTATCGTTTTCGGACCATGGTAAAACCCGGGCATCGCCGGCAGAACGACAGCACCGGCCCGGGAGAGACGCAGCAGGTTCTCCAGATGGATGGTGTTGAAAGGTGTCTCACGAGGCACCAGGATCAACCGGCGACGTTCCTTGAGCATAACATCAGCGGCCCGCTCCAGCAGGTTGCCACTTAAACCGGCAGCAATCCTGCCGGCAGTCCCCATGGAACAGGGCATGATGATCATACCATCAGCAGCCGCAGAACCACTGGCAGAACCCGCCCAGAAGTCATCAATGGCCAGACAATCAACCGCAATGCTGGCAAAATGTTCCTGTACCAGATGCCGTTGTTTGTCAATGTCAGAGGACCAGTCAAGTCCGGTTTCATGATACAGAACCTGGCAACCGGCAGAGGTCAGAATCAGACTGACACGTCCACCGGATCGCAGTAATTCACTGATCAGTCGCAGACCATAGACCGATCCGGAAGCACCGGTGATGGCAACGACAAAATGTCTTATGTCATGATTTTCCACAGGCATTTTTTCTTCCCAGGTTACATTCTTCTCAGGTTACATTCTTCCCAGCTCAAATCAGTGCATCTGCAAGGGTGAAGAGAAAAATCGTTACACTGATGTAGCCGTTCATGTTGAAAAAAGCCGCATCCAGCCGTGTGAGATCGTCGGGGCGTACCAGCAGATGCTCATAAATCAACAGGCCGGCCACCACCACAACGCCAAGCAAATAAATAAGCCCCAGCCCCTCACTGAAAACCAGCAGGAGAAGGAAGGAAACCATAACAACATGAAACAAACGGGCAATCAGGAACGAGCGTTCGACACCGAAACGAGACGGAATTGAAAAGAGTCCTTTATCTCGATCGAATTCGTAGTCCTGCAAGGCATAGAAAATATCGAAACCGGCCACCCAGAAGAGGACCGCCAGGCCAAGCACGACAACCGGCCAGCCGATATCACCTCGCAAGGCAATCCAGGCACCAATTGGAGCGGCGGCGAGACAGATACCCAGAACAACATGGGCCATGGACGTAAAGCGTTTACAGTAACTGTACAGAGCCAGGAAGAAGATTGCCACCGGTGCCAGTTGTAAACAGAGTGGATTAAGCATCCATGCCGCCAGCAACAACAGGGCAAAGGCACCTAAAACAAGCAACCAGGCTTCGCCCATGGCAACTTTGCCTGCCGGCAGATGACGTTCGGCGGTACGTGGATTATCTGCATCAATACGGGCATCAATGATGCGGGTCAAACCCATCGCTCCGGTACGAGCACCGACCATAGCGAGACAGATCCAGAAGATCTGGCCAAAGGTTGGCGCGATCCCATTGGCCAGAGAGGCCAGCACTACCCCCATCAAAGCAAAAGGCAAGGCAAAAACCGTGTGAGAGAATTTGATCATCTCCAACAGGGTTGTCAGCTTGGCCCAGGCGTTATTTTTTATCGATGTGTCCATAAGCTAGCCAGTTTACAACTCTTTCACTGCAGGTTCAAGCAAAGCCGGTGTTCATCCATTTCATCGCTTTGCGGGGGCGCCTGATATTACGCAAGTTCAAATTCAGTCCAGATCGACGCATGGTCAGAAGGCTTTTCCATGGCCCGAATATCATAATCAATTCCGGCATCGACACAATGCTCAGCGAGGGGCGTGCTAGCCAAAATCAGGTCGATACGCAGCCCACGTAGCGGCGTAGCTTCAAAACCGCGACTGCGATAATCAAACCAGCTGAATTGATCAGTTGTTTCGGGGCAGCACTTGCGATATGTATCCACCAGGCCCCAGTCACAGAGTCGGCCCAACCACTCCCGCTCTTCAGGCAGGAAGCTGCATTTACCTGTGCGTAGCCAGCGTTTAGCATTGTCAGCACCGATACCGATATCATTATCCTCAGGGGCAACATTGACATCGCCGACAACTAACAACCATTCGTCAGGATTTTCCCGGCTCGTCAGGTGAGAGTACAAGTCTTTGTAGAAACGAGCCTTGTTTGGAAATTTGACCGGGTGATCTCGACTCTCTCCTTGTGGAAAATAACCGTTGATCACGCGCAGTCTCTTACCGTTCTCCAGTGGATAACTGGCAGCAATAAGCCGTCGCTGGGCATCTTCAGCATCAGTCTCAAAACCGTACTGCACCGCATCAGGCTTGTTGCGGCTCAGAATAGCCACGCCATAGTGAGTCTTCTGGCCATACCAGACCGCATGGTAACCGAGTTCCTCGATAGCCTGTTGGGGAAAATCCGCATCCTGCACTTTGGTCTCCTGCAAGGCGATAATCTCCGGTTGGTGCTTATCTATCACCGCCTTGATCTGGTGAAGGCGGATACGAATACTATTGACGTTAAAGGATATAATTTTCATGGCTGTTTCTCTCATTTCATGACTGTTCCCCGGGTCATAGCAATTACCCCAGGTTAAACTCCTGCCATCTCTTCATCACTTTATCCAGCGTACTCTGATCGCTCCTAACGATTTCCTTTTGAGATGACCTTCTTGCATCAATGACCATTTTCTCACCATCGATCCAGACACTGTTTTTCCAGGGATCAGCATTGATGGCTTGCCAGTAAACATTAGACCCTTTGCGCAGGTCACTGTCTCTGTCTAACAAAACCATGAGACGTGAGTTTCGCAAAAGCGTACTCTGCCATAGCACCTTGCCGATCTCTTCCAGAGGAATTTTTGCGGCATCTACAGACACCAACGCGGCACGATGGTAAATCCCCTCCAACGGCATATGTATATCAATAATCCATGGATGGTCGTGTTGCAGCAATGGCAGCATCAACCTTTCAGCAGCCTGAGCAAGATAGATGTTTTCCATTGGCGGAGGGCCAACCACAGTACATGGATAAACAGCGCCCTCTCTCATGTGCACACTTTTGACTCTGACAACTGGAGCGGGAGACGCAGGAACATAATATCCGGTGTGATTGCCAAAAGGTCCTTCGGGTTGCTCCTCTCCCGGCAAGATATCACCTTCTATGACAATCTCTGCATTTGACGGCACATGAAGATCCGAGTCTTGACACTTTGTCATTGAGATTGATTGTCCGCTCAGGTAGCTGGCAAATTCTATTTCAGAAACATTCGCAGGGAGTGAAACCCCGGCACACCATGTTAAAACCGGTGGGCCACCCAAGACAATGGCAACAGGCATGGCTTTGCCTCGTGCATGCCAGGCCGCCATATGTGATCCACCACCAGAACCTGGGTGGCAACGAAGCAACGCCGTATGTTTGTTCTGTATCTGCACACGATACATGCCGCAATTCTGCTGACCGTTATCAGGGTCATATGTGAAAACTTGTCCGAGTGTAAGATAACGGCCACCATCATCTGGCCAGGATTGTAAGGTGGGAAGTGCACCCAGGCCTTGCTCGCTTTTATCGATACTGAAGCACGGCGCGACACCAGAACAAACTGTTTCAGAATTACTATTTCGAATTAACTTCACTAATGCTCGGGCTGAATTATATTCCTTGCTCAAGCTGAGGCCTTCACGCAGCCGCTTTGCATGTTGTTCGATATCGTCCACACCCAATGCCATAGTGACACGTTGTTGTGAACCGAACAGATTGGCAGCGAGGGGAATTTTCGAACCCTTCACGTTCTCGAACAGCAACGCCCGTTTATTAGCGGCACCTTTGCACACCTGATTAATAATGGCAGCTGTTTCCAGACAAGGATCAACTGATGCCTTCACCCTGACCAAGTCATCAACTTCTTCAAGATAAGTTATAAATTGGCGCAGGTCCGTAAAATGCATTCAGAGTCCTTGGTGTCGTTCTAACAATCAATTTCAATCATACTGTGCAGGCGATTGATTACCAAGCATCTTGGACTCCATCAGTCTATTTAACTGACTGCTCACAAAAAAACCCCGACCAACTGGACGGGGTTTTTAAAGGTGCAGAACTAAGGGAGGAAACTCTAGAACACTGCCAGTTTGGCCAGTTCCATAACATCTCCAGGAATGATTCCCAGGTAGAAAACACCGATGATAGAGATTACAATTGAAATTACCGCCGCCGCAGGCAGGGAAACCCAAGAATAATCCTCAACAGGATCACGGAAGTACATGTAGACCATCACCCGCAGATAGTAGTAGAGGGAGACTGCCGAGTTAAGCACACCAATGATGACAAGCCAGATATAACCGGCATCAATCGCACCGGCAAAGATATAGAACTTACCGGTAAAACCAGCTGTTGGCGGCAGACCCATCAACGAAAAGAGGAAGATGGTCATGGCGACACCTAAATAGGGCCGCTTGAAGCCAAAGCCGGAGAAACCTTCCAAAGTCAGGTTCTCTTCACCTTTTTTGCCCGCCAGCGTCAAAACTGCAAAAGCACCAATATTCATGAAAGTGTAGGCCAGCATGTAGAAAAGCAGGCCGGAGTAACCAATTTCATTCGCAGCAACCATACCGACCATTGCATAGCCTGCGTGTGCAATCGAGGAGTAAGCCAGCATTCTTTTGATGTTCGTCTGGCTGATGGCAATCACATTGCCAATAATCATAGTCATTACAGCCAGAACCCACAGCATGGCGGTCCATTCAGGCTTCAGGGTAAAGTAACAGTACTCCATAATACGTAAGAAGGCAGCAAAAGCGGCGGCTTTCGGGCCGGCACTCATGAACGCCGTAATGGGCGTCGGCGCACCTTCATAGACATCTGGTGCCCACATATGGAAAGGCGCAGCGGCAATCTTGAAAAGGAAACCGATAGAAAGCAGCACCAGACTGGCAAGGGTCATTGGATTGTCCAGCAGAGAGCTATGTGAGCTCAGATAGACGCCAATCTCAGTTAATTTAGTCGATCCCGTGACACCATAAATCAGAGCCATGCCATAAAGGAGGAAACCGGTAGAGAAGGCCCCCAACAGAAAATACTTAAGTCCAGCCTCGTTAGAACGTTCCTGGCCTCGGAAGAAACCGGCCAGAACATAGAGGCTGATCGACATGACTTCAAGACCGAGGAAAATCGTCATCATGTCAGTACCGGAAGCCATCCACATGGCACCGGCAGTTGCGAAGAGGATCAGCGGGTAATATTCACTGATCGGATAACCTTCACGATGCAGATAGTTATCCGACATTAGAATTGTCAACCCAGCAGCAAACAGGAAGATGACGCTGAAAAATGCGGCGTAATTATCCATCGCAACAGCATCATTGAACCCGTATTGCGGGTTCCCCCAACCGCTAAAGACAAAGAATCCTGTTACCACAAGGCCGATGATACTGATCCAAACGGCATGCCGCGTGGTGCCACGAGGCAGGAATACGTTGATCAGCAGTAATCCCATGCCGAAGCAGGTCAGTATCAGTGACGGCAGGACAGCCGCCATATTTACATTCTGCAGGGCAATTTCTACCAGGTTTTCCATTGAATGGCTCCTCAGACGCTATAAAATTTAGCTTTAATCGTTAACCGTAATTTGCGTAACGGTTTGGTCCATATCCTCGATCATCAGGGCAATTTGCTGTTTAGCCTTGACCTGTTTGACCAGATTCTCTACGGAAGGGTTCATCTTGTCCAGGAAGGTGTTCGGATAGACACCAATCCAGAAGATGAACAGAATCAGCGGCAGCATAATTGCCATCTCACGGGCTGACAGGTCCTTCAAGTTTTCGTTCTTAGGATTTGTCACCTTGCCCATCATGACTCTCTGGAACATCCACAGCATGTAGACAGCCGCCAGGATGACCCCGAAAGTGGCGACAACTGCAAAGACACGCAGACCACCCTCAAAAGCACCGATCAAAATAAGAAACTCGCCGACAAAACCGTTCGTCCCCGGCAGGCCAACTGACGATAAGGTGACAATCATGAAGACTGTGGCGAAAACCGGCATGACTTTGCTCAAACCACCGAAATCGGCAATCAGACGTGTATGCCGTCGCTCATAGAGAAAGCCGACGATAAGGAAGAGTGCACCAGTCGAAACACCGTGACTGATCATCTGCAGAATCCCGCCGGAAATACCCTGCAGGTTCAAGGCGAAGATCCCGAGCATGACAAAGCCAAGGTGTGACACCGAAGAGTAGGCAACCAGTCTTTTGACGTCATCCTGCATCATCGCGACCAGAGCACCGTAAATAATGCCGATCACAGCCAGTAGCGCCAGCAACGGAGTAAATTGCATGGTCGCTTCAGGGAAAAGCGGAATGGCGAAACGCACATAACCGTAGGTACCCATTTTCAGCAAGATAGCGGCCAGAATAACAGAGCCTGCTGTCGGCGCTTCCGTATGAGCATCAGGCAACCAGGTATGAACCGGGAACATCGGCACCTTGATGGCAAAGCTGAAAGCAAACGCCGCAAACAACCAGGTCTGCAGATTCCCGGGGATATCCATCTGGTAGAACTGGATGATACTGAATCCGTTCTCGAAAGGAACTCCGGCTTTTACTGCAAAATAGTAAACATAGATGAGAGCAACCAGCATCAGCAAGGAACCGACTGCCGTGAAGATGAAAAACTTAACTGCTGCATAGATGCGATTCTTGCCACCCCATATGCCGATCATGAAATACATCGGCACCAGCATCAGTTCCCAGAAGACATAAAAGAGGAACAGGTCTAGAGAGATGAACGCACCGAGCATGCCCGTTTCCAGGAGCAGAGCCAGGGCCATAAAGCCTTTGGTGTTCTTGTCAATTGCATTCCAGGTCGAGAGAATGGCGATCGGCATGATAAAGGTAGTCAGCATGACCAACCAGAGGCTGATGCCGTCAATACCGACGTAATAGTTCATCTGGAAATACTGGCCGACGCTGATCCAGTTGACAAACTCTGTATAGTGCATCGCCGACGAGTTCAGAAAAACATCGTCGAAGGCCAACGGCAAACTGATGAAAAAGACAATGAGCGTTACAATCAATGTAACAGTCTTGATCAGTTTGTCGGCTTCCCGAGGCAGGAAGAGGATAATAATCATCCCCACCAGAGGGAAAAAGGTCATCAGGCTAAGAAGATGGTCTGTCATGGGTCCTTGCTCCTTATATCAACGCTTGAACGTGCTACCCTTATTTGAGGATAAAAATGGCCAACATGACCACTGTGCCGAGTACCATAGTCAGGGCGTAATTGTGGAAGAGACCGGTTTGCGTATGGCGCAACACTGACGAAAGGCCACCGACCACTTTAGCAACACCATTGACAATACCGTCAACCACTTTGACATCAAAGCCCCTCCAGCAGAAAGTGCCGAGCTTCTTGGTGCTGTTGATGAAGAGCACATCATAAGCTTCATCGACAAACCACTTATTGAAAATAAACCGATGGAACTTTGGAAACTTACTGGTGAACTTGGCTGGCAGTTCCGGGTTTTTCTTATACATGAAGTATGCTGCACCGATACCGACACAAGCGATCAGCACTGACAAAACCATCAAGCTGATTTCAGTACTTGCCGAACCATGAGCTTCGATCTTGTAGAGATGTTGGGAATGCTCGAAGACCGGTGCCAAAAACGCTTCCATTTTATTCCCCACGTGAGCAATATCAATCGCGTGAGGAATGCCGATAAGACCACCGACGGTAGCCAGGCCGGCCAGAACAATCAACGGTACAGTGATCGTCCAGGGGTGACTCGTGAACATGGTCCTTGGCTTTGGCGTTGGTTTTCTGCTCACCATGAAAGGTCATGATGAGGCAGCGGAACATGTAGAAAGCCGTCATGCACGCCGCGACAACTACAATTCCCCAGATCAGCAAGCTGCCACGACTCGAAGCAAATGCCCACCAGAGAATCTCGTCCTTTGAGAAGAAACCGGAGAAGAACGGCAGTCCGGAAATTGCCAGACAGGAGATACCGAAGGTTGCCCAGGTGATCGGCATCTTCTTGCGCAGACCGCCCATATTACGCATATCCTGCGCGTCATCATCGAGATGTGCGTGGTGAAAGGCGTGGTGCATGGCATGAATAACGGAGCCTGACCCGAGGAACAGACAAGCTTTAAAGAAAGCATGAGTCATCAGATGGAAAATACCGGCTGTAAAAGCACCCTACACCCATGGCGACGAACATGAAACCAAGCTGGGAAACCGTCGAGTAAGCCAGAACACGTTTGATGTCGTTCTGGGCAAAACCGATACTGGCGGCAAAGATTGCCGTCAGAGCACCCACCAGGGCAACCACAGCCATGGTGGTCGGGCTCATGGCAAAGAGCACATTCATCCGTCCGATCATATAGACACCGGCGGTAACCATGGTCGCGGCATGGATCAGTGCGGAGACGGGGGTTGGGCCTTCCATCGCGTCAGGTAGCCAGGTATAGAGCGGCAACTGTGCTGATTTACCAGTGGCACCCAGGAAGAAACAGAGGGTTGCCACTGTGGTCACTCCGAGACCCAGCATCATATCACCCGATAACAGATGAGCGTTTTCGCTGATTTCCACGAAATTTAGCGTCCAGACACCGTGATTGCTACCCAGAGTCCAGAAGATGACGAACAGGCCAAGCAGGAAACCAAAGTCTCCGACCCGGTTCATGACAAAAGCCTTCTTCGCCGCATCACCAGCACTCTTCTTCTCAAAGTAGTAGCCGATCAGCAGGTACGAACAGAGGCCAACGCCTTCCCAGCCGACAAACATGACCAGGAGATTGTTACCAAGCACCAGCATCAACATGGCGAAGATAAAGAGATTCAGATAGCTGAAGTAACGGTAGAACCCCTCTTCGCCATGCATATAACCAATGGAGTAGAGATGGATCAGGGAACCGACACCAGTGACCACCAAGAGCATTATGGCCGAGAGCGGGATCGAGCAGGAAACCCCAGTCTATGTGCAGGTCACCAACTGTTATCCATGAGGCAACAATGTTCTCGTGAGTCTTGACGGAGTCACCGAGCAGTTGGAAAAAATACTTGCAGGAGACCAGGAATGAGAGGAAAACTGCACCGGTGCCGATGGCGCCGATCACCTTTTCATTCTTGATGAACCGCTTGCCAAGCAACCCGTTAATTATACAACCAAGTAACGGGAAGAAGGGTATAAGCCACAGTTTATCGTACATCTATCTCTCCTCCAAACGAAGTAAGCTTCTTAGGGGAAAATGGGAGTAAAAGCGCTCACAATTTCAGCAAGTTCATATCATCGACGTCGATCGATTCTCTGTTTCTGTAAAAGGTAATCATCAGAGCCAGACCGACAGCAGCTTCAGCTGCCGCCACTGCCATGATAAAGAAGACGAAGATCTGGCCGTCCATGTTTTGCAGATGACTCGACAAGGCGATAAAGGTCAGGTTGACTGAGTTAAGCATCAACTCTATACACATGAAGATGACAATCGCATTGCGCCGAGTCAGGACACCATAGGTCCCCATGGCAAAGAGAATTCCAGCAACGCCCATATAGTGGTAAACGCTAATCATTAGTATGTCTCCCGTAGTCCGCTACGCTTCAAACTTCTTTTTTGGCAAGTACTACCGCACCGACGATAGCCACCAGCAAGAGGATGGAGGCAATTTCAAAGGGCAGTATGAACTCGGTGAACAGTCGTCCTGCCGATTAATTCGGTATGTCCCGACACTTTCGACCATAAAAGCAGTGACATCTCCCTCGGCACCGGTGACACGACCACGTTTGAGAAAGAAAATCACATTAACCAGGACCATCAGGCTGGCGAGTGCCGACCAGACAATCCCCTGGGTATAACGCTTACGCGCTGCAGTGCCGAGATTAAGCAACATGATGACAAACAGGATTAACACCATGATCGCCCCTGCATAGACCATGATCTGGATTGCGGCCATAAATGGGCGCATGCAGCATGACATAAAAGATTGCCAGGCAGAAAAAGGTGTTAACCAAGCCAAGAGCGCTGTTGATAGGACTTTTGCAGAGGATCACCAGTAATCCCGGAGACCACAACGAACAAACGCAACCAAATAGAAAAAGATTATCTCCATGAGTTTTATGCTCCTCTTGACTTACTTCAGCAGCCGCTGCTTGGTAAACTGAAAATCGTCACGGTTGTAATCAGCCAGTTCATATGTACCCGTCATTTCAATCGCCTCTACTGGGCAAGCTTCCACACAATAACCACAGAAGATACAGCGCAGACAGATCGATCGTGTAAATTTTCGGGTACTTCTCGCCTTTCTCGTTTTCCGCCGATTCAACAGTTATACACTTGGCCGGACAAACTGTCGGGACAGAGATAACAAGCAACACACTTTTCGCGGTCCTGAGAAGGGAACCAGACGGTGCAACCCACGGAACCGGTCGGACATCTGGAGTTTGACTTTCGGATACTGCACGGTCGTTGAATGACCTGGCAATAAGTGTTTGAAGGTGATACTCAACCCTTTGGCAAATTCTAGGAACATGATACTTGACCTCTTAAAGACTCAAAGGTAACGGGTTATTGCAGAATCACGACCACAAAGCCGGTGATCAACACATTCAGCAGGGCTAACGGCAACATAACTTTCCAACCCAAGGAACATCAACTGATCGTAGCGAACACGGGGGAAAGTCGCACGCAGCCAGATGATGAAGAACATCAGTGCGAAAACTTTCGCCAACAACCAGACAAAACCGGGAATCATGGTAAAGATGGCGATGTTGAGCGGCGCGCTCCAACCACCAAGAAAAAGGGTCACAGTAATAGCTGAAATGACAGTCATGTTCGCATATTCAGCCATGAAGAAAAGTGCATATTTCATGGAAGAATATTCGGTACAGAAACCGGAAACCAGCTCGCTTTCCGCTTCAGGCATATCAAAAGGAGTCCGGTTGATCTCGGCCAGGCCGGTTATAAAGAAGAGACCGAAGGCCAAGGGTTGAGAAAATACATACCAGTTAGGCACGAACGAACAGACTCCCCAGAGGTCCTGCTGCTGCAATGAAACGATTTCACGCAGGCTAAGTGTTTCAGAGAGCATGAAAATAGCAATAATTGACAAGCCGGCAGCCAATTCATATGAAATCATCTGGGCTGTTGCGCGTATGCCGCCAAGCAGGGAATACTTGCTGTTGGAAGACCATCCCGCCAGAACGATGCCGTAAACACCGAGGCCGGCAAAAGCAAAGATATAAAGGACGCCGATATTCAAGTCAGTAATCTGCTGAGGAATCAAGAAGTTACCAAAATGGAGATCAGGACCAAACGGAATGACCGCAACCGTGATCAGGGCCGGGATCAAAATCATCAGCGGTGCCAGCAAAAAAGGTACTTTACTGGCCTGGGCCGGGATGAGGTCTTCCTTGAAAAACAGCTTCATACCGTCGGCAATCGGTTGCAAAAGGCCGTGCCAACCAGTGCGCATTGGTCCGAGGCGGGTCTGCATATGGCCAATGATCTTGCGCTCCCACCAGGTTGCATAGGCGACAATAAATATAACCACGGCGAAGACAAGCAGGAGTTTCACCAGCATTACGCCGATAAATATTCCAGGACTGTTAGAGAGGCTCAGCATTTCAGGCGTCATGATCTTCCTCTTCCTCGTATCAGATTGATCTTACAGTTGCTAATTCTATTCACACCGGACTCGGGACCATCCACCTGACCGGGTTTGCTTCAAATAGTCTTACTTGCTAACTTTGACTGCAATAACGGCTGCACCTTTATAGAGGCGATTGACCTGAGCCTCGGCAAAGTGATACGGCGCGAAGAGCACTCCCTTCGGCAGGCGATTATCCACTTTGGCTTTCAACTTCAGCTCAACGCCGTTGCCGGTAACCTTGACCAGATCACCATCAACGACCTCAAGTGCTTGGCGTCTTCGCGGCCAAATTCAACATAGGCTTCGGCGAGCACGGCCATCGGGCCTTTTGCCTTGGTCGAGACCGTCCACTGTGGTACAGGGCACTACCCGTTACTAACTGGAAATCGCCTTCGACAGCTACACCACCACCCACGGCAACCAGCTTGCGGGTTGCAGGTTGCAGAGTTTCACCACCCCAAACCACACCCTGCGGGCCGATCTCATTGAAGTTAAATTCAGCATAAGCAGGAGTTTCCTTGCCGATTTCAGCAAAGATCGCTGCAGGGCCGGTAAACGAGAGGCTGTTGCCAAGCTTGCCGGCCAGGGAGGCAAATATTGCACCGTCCGCCTTTGCTTCGCCAGGGCTGGGGATTCCACGACGAACTCTTTGGATTCGTCGTTCAGCATTAGTGAACGTACCATCCTTTTCTGCGAAAGACACAGCAGGCAGAACCACATCGGCCTGTTGGGCCGTAGGCGACAGGAACAGATCCTGAACCACCAGGAAAGGGACGCCTTCCAGGGCCTTGGCGATCTTGTCGCGATCCGGATAACTGCTCAACGGATCTTCAGCAACAACATAGAGTGCGTCCAGTTTACCTTCCGCAGCAGCAGCCAGCATTGATTGCGCACCCTGACCATTACCCTGCGGCAGAATACCGAGATCAATAGCACCCTGACTGTTCGCTTTCTCGCCACAGAGATACAAACCACTGCCCTCACGTCCGGGGATCCCGGCCAGCAGTGCCAAGTTGGCCGCAGCTGTAGCCAACTCTTTATTGAGACCTTGATAAGGAAGACCATAGGCCAGCAGAATGGCAGCATTCCCGGCACCAGCGAGTTGCCGCGCACTGGCTTGCAACAGCTCAACATCTACTCCGGTGCGCTCAGCAACCTGTGCGGGACTGAAGTCAGACAATGCCTTCTTCAGTTCTTCGACTCCTTCCAGGCCTTCCGTCTTGGCCAGACCTTCGTCAAGGAGGACTTTAGCCATGGCGTTGAGAACATCAAGTTCCAGACCGGGCTTACTCAGCAGAGTTTTAGCCCTGGGTAGCTTATCCAGCTTGCCACGCTTGTCGGCAACGACAAAGAGCTGAGCGTTATTACGACGAATGGCCTGGTTGACCACCATGCCGACAACCGGATGGGTTTCATAGAAATCAGAACGAATAGCCAGAATGACATCGGCTTTTTCAATTTGCGGGAAGGTTGCGGTTGATGCCGCAACACCGAGTGTCTCTTTGAGACCTTCAGTGACACCTTTGTAGCACTCGCCACCGGAATGATCGAGGTTCTCTGTGCCAAGAGTTTTGGCAAGCTGCTTGAGCATGAAGAGCTCTTCGTTAGTCAGACGAGCACCGGACAGAATGCCTGCTCCCTGACCCTTCTGAGCCTTTGCCAAGCCGTCGGCAGCAACCTGTAGGGCTTCATCCCAATCAGCCTCAACCAGCTCACCGTCTTTGCGTATCAGGGGTTTGGTCAGACGATCTTTATGATTGACATAGGAATAACCGAAACGGCCGCGGATACAAAGGTTGCCGTCGTTGACACCGATCTCGTCATTAAAACGGATCGTTTCAACCTTGTCACCAAGGATTCCGAGAGTTACGGTGCAGCCGTTGCCACAATAGCCACAGACCGAGTCAACTTGCTTGAGTTGCCAGGGACGGGCCTTG
>PVMK01133494.1_pt1 | contig 14994 bp, 16 predicted proteins | sample 1853481 | NCBI WGS metagenome assembly PVMK01 (sample SAMN08533507, study PRJNA380276) | Marine sediment metagenome, whole genome shotgun sequencing project.
ACTGGTCGGCAACAATTGCCGAACACTGAATTGCACCGGCTGCGATGTGTTCGGCAGGGGACCGGGCAAAGAGTGGTGCAAACTGTTTGTGTCCGGTGAGGTCAAGGCCAAGAAATGTTTGATCTCCGACAAACAAAGACGGGCCGTGCACGTGGTCAAAAATGCATCCGTATTAAAAGATCCTGAAGGCAACATACTGGGGGCGGTGGAAACATTTACGGATATATCTGAAATAGTGCGCCAGCAACAGGAAATTGCGACCCTTCGCAAAAGCTGTCACCTGGAGGAGGGGCATCACGGGCTTCTGGGTGAATCACCGCCCATGCAGTATCTGTTTGAACTCATCGAAAATGTAGCCCAAACAGATGCCCCGGTATTAATCCATGGGCCAAGCGGCACCGGCAAAGAACTGGTTGCCAGGGCCATTCACGAAGAAAGCCCCCGTAATAAAAAGCCCTTTATCAAGGTCAACTGTGCCGCCTTAAACGAAAACCTGCTGGAAAGTGAGCTTTTCGGCCACGAAAAAGGCGCTTATACCGGTGCCGATCGCACCCGAATCGGTCGTTTTGAAGCGGCCCATGAAGGCACGATATTATTAGATGAAATTGGCGACATCCCCCTGTCGACCCAGGTAAAGCTTCTGCGGGTGCTGGAAGAAAAAGAAATCGAACGGGTGGGAGATCACAAACCGATCGCGGTTGATGTCAGGATCATTTCCGCCACCAATAAAGATCTGGAGGCCATGATCGGCGAGAAACTGTTCCGGGAGGATCTCTTCTTCCGCATCAATGTCTTTCCGCTGAACTGCCCGTCCCTGGCCGAGCGCCTCGAGGATATTCCTCCGATCGTTCAAAATTTTATTGACCAGAATAGAAGCAAAGGCGTTAAAGAGATTATAGGCCTCACCCCTGAGGCCATGGAGGCCCTGTTGGCCTATCCCTGGCCGGGTAATGTGCGTGAGCTGCGCAATGCCGTCGAATACGCCTTTGTGCTGTGTTCGGGCAACTGGATCGGCAAAGAACATCTGCCCCCCAAAATCGCCACCGTCGGCAAACGACCGTCTGCCAATCACACCATGGGCTCAATATCATGGGAAGAAGAACGCACCAACCTGATCCAGACCCTGCGTCGCGTAGCCGGCAATCAATCCGAAGCCGCCCGTATTTTAGGTGTCAGCCGGGTGACCATCTGGAAGCGTATCAAAAAATACGGGATCGATCTCAACTCCGATTTAGGCCGGGTTGCAGCGACGCAGCCGGCTAACACGTCTGTATGAAAGAAAACCCCGTTTATTTGAACACAAGCTTCAATGGCTCCGAATTGTAGCTGTTGTGTTCATGGGCGTTGTCGAATACGGCAACCGCAAAAGGGTATTTCTTGCGGGTGTTAAATTGGAGGTCATCGTCGTATCCGGTGTCCAGCTTGCGCGACATCATCAGGGTCCATTTGCCGTTTGCCCAAACACCCCTGGTTTTAACATCGGCAAAGCTGCCCTTCCAGGGCGTGTTCACCATGTAACCGGGAATTTCATCGCCATCTTTAAATATCGAATAATCCTTGATCTCAGCCGCCTGGCTCACCAGAAGTGAGCCGGGGATTGAAGCTGATTTTGCAGGATCCTGCCTATACATGGGTTTGGATTTGTCTTTGGTGCGGTTGCTCTTGGCTTTGCCCGAGCCCGCATCCCGCTTGCGCCCCGCTTCCGGCTTTTTGCTCGGATTGGTGGTGACGTAACCATCTTCGGTATACCCCACCGGATTTGACCTGACGGCTTTCCAGTGCCACATCTCGGCCTTTTCTCTGGCTGAGAACTGACGGCATAGTACCAGTCCTTGTCGCTCTTGGATTCGTTGTGGCATAGAACCGCACATCCTTGGTGGCAACTTATGTCGACCGGTTGATCTCAAAGACAACCCCCAACCGATCTTCGTCAGCTTTTATTGGTGCCCATTTGCCGCCGGTATAGTGCCAGCGCTTTTTGTTCATGCTTTTATCTTTATCCGGCCACTCGAAGCGGAAAAAAATTTGGCCCCCTGTGTAAACGGATTTTGCTTTGAACTCCAAGGACTTGCCTTCAACGCTTCCTGCCCCGGTAAGGACAATTTTTGCTTCCTTGGCCTTGTTCCATTCGGAACTGCCGGCATCGGCGGGGGCCGATTTTACCTTCTTTGAAGTCAACACCAGATCCCCGGGGTTGGCTTTGGCCAGCGAGGCCTGATGCACTGCAAAGGTGCCGATTGCTAAAACAAGCAAAATAATCATAAATACTTTTTTCATTTTTTCCTCCTTATATTTAGTTATTGATTGAGCTAAAAGACGGAGCGCCGTCGACTCCATCACTCGACATTCTGACGTGCGATATTCTACGTTCTACGGTTCGCTGTTCACCCCATGGAGATTTCATGTAGGGGTTCATGTAAAGTCCGAACTGGACAGCCCTGAACGGCTATACTAATTCTTTTCGTTTTTATCCCCCCTTTCCGTTAAGATAGAATACCGATCAGCGTAAGCCCGATAATTGCCGCCAAGGTCAAAAACATCAGAACCATCGCAATCGGTCTTTTACGCGGTCTTTTTTCAGGGTTCTTGTCAAGAAACGGTACCAGAAAAAGCACCACAATGCCGCCGGCGGGGATGACGGCCGTAGCGATGACTTCGAATTTTCCGGGGAAAAATTTCAGCAATTCATACAGGGACATGAAATACCACTCGGGCTTGGGAACAAACAGATTGTCGGTGGGATCGGCCGGGTCTCCGAGTCCAACGGGGAAAACCAGCGACAAATGATGGCCACCAGAATAAAAATCAGCATCATCACAAAAATTTCTTTGAAAAGAAAAGACGGATAAAATATTTCATCCGAGGGCTCGATCTCTTCGGTTTTTGCCTGCTTGTCCATAGCGATTTACCTGTTTCCTTTAGTTTAAAGTGGTTTTGAAATCCCCTGCTTGCGGATCATCACGAAGTGCCCGATCATAAAAACCATAGTGGCCGCCGGCAGAAACAACACGTGCAGGGCATAAAACCGGGTCAAGGTCAAGGCGCCGAGAGTCTTGCCTCCACGCATCATCCTCAACGCGTATTCGCCGACCACCGGAACCGTACCCATAATACTGGTGCCGACCTTAGTCGCCCAATAGGCTTTCTGGTCCCAGGGCAAGAGGTACCCCGTAAAGCCGAATGCCATCACCAGACAAAAAAGGCACACGCCCGTCATCCAGTTGATTTCCCGCGGGTTCTTGTAGGCTCCGTAAACAAAGACCCGAATCATATGGATAAATATGGCCACCATCATGAGATTGGCGGACCAGCTATGAACACCTCTGACGATATAGCCCAGAGGGACCTCAAAGGTTAGATAATCCACCGCGTCATAAGCCTGCTCGGGTGAAGGCACATAATACAGGGTCATGAAATATCCGGTCACGGCCAGCATCACGAACAGAAAAAAAGTGATGCCGCCAAAGCAATAGGAAATATTGAGCCCTTTGGGGATGGGTTTGTCGAGGACATCCTTTTTTAAAATTTCATGCATTTCCAGGCGCTCATCGACCCAGAAATATATGCGCTTAGGCAGGTTCATGGGAATCACCTCCGTAAGGAACCGTTTCGGTGGCCAAAAAGATTTTGCCGTCTTCAATTTTGGTTTTATGCCTTTTTAACGGCCGGGGAGGCGGTCCGCTGATGACCCTTCCCTCCATGTCGTATCTGCCGTCGTGGCAGGGGCATTTAAATATTTTTTGCGCTTCATCCCAGGTCACAATGCATCCCAGATGAGTGCAGGCAGCGGAAATCGCTATCACTTCATCGTGGTTTACCCGCTTGACATAGACCAGTGACTTTGGCGGTGGATGTCAGCCAGCCGTCTTTTTGGTCATATTCCAGAACGACTCTGGCAAAGCCTTCAACCGCATCCTGGACGTCTTCGAAGTCCAGCTCGATCCATCTGGATTTCTCTTTATTAAATGACGGTCCGACGGCAAAACGTGCCAGGGCCACGCTGCTGACAGCCGCAATGGTACCGGTAATCGTATAAATCCCGATCTCCATAAATTTTCTCCGATTCAAATCGGTTTCTTTTTCCACTTTTCCCATTACGGCCTCCGGTTGATTAAGCGCTAACCTCTATCGGTTCACAACGAACAACCACTACCTGATCCGCCCCCACGCAACGAATTGAGCTTCAATCAATTAAGGTTTTATTATCATTAGATTTACTTTTTTCCGTGGGGGTCAGCCTTTTGTATATCTCACATTTTGTAAAATGATTCTGGCAGTAATAAACCGCCATCGATATTTTGTTACTGTTCATGTCCAGGAAATAACAATCCTTGTGGGGAGATCGAACAAAAGGGCACAATATTCTCTTCTTGATTTTTTTTTCGGCTGCGGGTCTTTGGGGTCAGCCTGCTGCATAACGGCACCTAAGCATCATGGGTTGCGGTAGGTTTCGACAGTTCTCTATTGCCACATTGTAGTATATTCTAGGCAAAAGATATGCCAAACAGGACTTCGTGACTGTAAAAACAATTTATTATTGTAATTTCAGCAAGTTATATTTTTAATGGAGTTATTTCGGGAAACCGCTCGATGCGGCAAATAGTGTGGCATGTCACATGATTGTGACGTCACACTAGTGTGGCGTCACACTAGCCGGCCTGTCACACATTGCCTGGCTTAGTGCTTCGATTCGCAATTACAGTGACATATAATTATTGACCCATCCAACATAATTGCTTACTCAGCACTAAGTCCTGAGTGAGTAAATACGTCATCGTATTTACGAATCGATGGACTTAATTGGAATTTTCAGCTTGAGACAATTTTCGATAAATTGTCCGGCGGTTTATTCCCAGCAGCCGGGCGGCCTTGGCTTTATTTCCCCCGGTCTTCTCTAAAGCCTGGCGAATAGCCTGAAGGTTTATGGAGGATTCTTTTTCAGGGGTTATTTTTTGATCTCGATGGGATTCTCTAATCTCAGGCGGAAGGTGATCAACTGCAATAAAAGGACTGTGGCAGAGCACGAATGCATGTTCAACGGCATGTTCCAGTTCCCGGATATTACCGGGCCAGGCATAATCCGAAAAGATCCGGAGCACATTGCCGGAAACGCCTTCGATATTTTTATTAAAGCGTCGGTTGAACTGCTTGCAAAAGTGATCGACAAGCAAGGGAATGTCACCGATGCGCTCACGCAGCGGAGGCAGGGGGACCTCCACAACTTTGAGACGGTAGTACAGATCCTGCCGGAAATGATTTTGCCTGACGCTCTCTTTAAGATTGCGGTTGGTCGTGGCGATGATCCGAATATCCATTTTTATTGGTTTGGATTCCCCGACCCGCTCAAACTCCTTTTCCTGAATCACTCGGAGCAGCTTCAATTGTACAGCGGGGGAGATCTCACCGATTTCATCGAGCAGGATGCTGCCCCTATCAGCCATTTCAAACCGGCCTATTTTATCTCGCAGGGCACCGGTAAAGGCCCCTTTGACATGACCGAACAGTTCACTTTCAAGGATAGAATCGGAAAGCGCGGAACAGTTTACTTTAACCAGAGGATTGGCGGCCCGATTTCCGCTATAGTGCAGGGCGTTGGCCACGAGCTCCTTGCCGGTGCCGCTTTCCCCGGTAATTAGAACGGTTGTATCCGCATGCGCTAAATCTTCCAGTAATTCGTAAATCTGCTGCATCCTGCCACTTTTGCCAATGATATTTTGAAACTGGCGTCGTTCTTTCAGCTCACGTTCAAGATCGCTCTCTCTGGTCACATCCCTGATGACCAGAACGGCCCCGCTAAAATCATCAGCTCGATCTTTAAGAGGGGAACTGGTTAAAACAACCATCTGTCGTCTGCGCTCGTCATGGCGGCATTCCACCCGCACCGCCCGGACTTCTTTTTTTGTTTGCAACACATCTCTCAGAACATTGCTGCAGGCGGAATTGCATCGGTGCGCAATTTCATTGAAGCGTTTGCCAATGATATCCCGGGAGACCGGATCACATATACGTTCAAATGAATTATTGGCCTTCATGATTCGCATTTGAGAATCAACGGTGACAATCCCCTCCTGAACGCTGGCAAATATAGTCTCCAGGTCGCAACGGTATTTCTCTTTTTCGGCTTCAATTCGATCTTTGTCTTCCAAAACAGCCCGGTACCGCAGGGCCTGGCGGGTGACTTTTAGCAGGCCGTCTTTTTCCACGGGTTTGGTCAGGTAATCATAGGCCCCCAGGCGGACAGCCTCCGAAGCGGTCTCGATACTCGGTTTTCCGGTTATCATGATGACCGGCGCCCGCATGCCGTTGGCGCGAACTTCCTTTAAGATGTCCAGGCCGGTATGGCCCCTCAAAACAATATCGGCAATAATCAAGTCGGGTTCTCCCTCAGAAATGACCTTTAAGGCAGCATCATAATCCTCAGCAGTTACCACTTCATGCCCTGCCCTGGAAAGGAAGGATTTGAATGTAAACCTTAAAATCTCTTCATCCTCAACCAGCAAAATCATAGTTCTTCTCCATATTCTTCCGTTGCCGCCGGCAACTCGATAATAACTTTGGCGTATTCACCTTCGACGCTGTCAAAATAAAGGTTACCCCCATGATCTTTGATGATTGCCTGGCTGATGCTTAATCCCAGTCCCGTACCCTCGCCAAACGGTTTATTTGAAAAGAAGGGGGCGCAGATCCTATCTAAAATGGCGGATGATATGCCGGTACCGTGATCAAAAAAGATCACCCGGACATATTTATTACCATTGGTATTGACCGTCTCCCCTTTGATATCAAGAATTTTATTTTCATGGGTCCGGGAGAATTTTTGATTGAGTGCGTATCTGGCATTGCTGATGATGTTTAAAAAGACCTGCTGAATCTGATGACCGCGTACCTTGATCATGGGAATGCTCTCGGGAAGATCAACTCTTAGATCGATGCCGTCTTTGCGAATTTGAGCTTCCGTCAGCTCCATCGCATCGGACAGAATCCTTTGAACGTGGACCAATTCCGGCTCCTGCTCATGATCACGCGCAAAAGATAAAAGATTGCGTACGATCATGGCAATTCTGCCGCCGGCCTTCAAAATTCTCTGGGAAATATCCGTCTGCTCGCCGGAGTCGCCTTCTTGATCGAGCAGCATCTGGGCACAGTTTATAATACCATTGATGGGGTTATTAATCTCGTGCGCAACACCCGCCGCCAGTTCCCCAATGGAAGCCAGCTGGCCGGCCCTGGCGGTTTCGGCTTGCAATCGTTTTTTTTCCGTTATGTCGCGATATACAACCACCACCGATTTGGCAACACCATTTTCAGCGCGGGTGGCCACACTGGCGGTGCACCAAAGATCTATGCGGGATCCGTCAGCCCGCGTGAGTTCCAGCTCATGCTCATCCCTCAATCCGTCTTCAAAGCTCTTTTGAACGTTGCAGGCTTTACACGGCTCGTCACAGAGATTAAAGGCATCGAAACATTTCTTTCCGACCGGATCAGAGTCGAGCAATTCGACCGCAATCCGGTTGGCCCATGTGATGTTCAGATCGTTGTCCAGCACCAGGATCATATCCGGAATCGAGTTGAGAATTCCGGAGAGTTTCTCTTCACTCTCCCCGCAAGGCCACTTCAGCGCGCTTTCGTTCGGCGGTGGTTTTATACTCCTTGAAAAAAATTACCACAAACGCGAATAAGAGACCGATGGTTAGCGCAAACAGTACGGTGGTGGACTGAGACGATAGATCATCGAGCTGGTTTTTTCTATCCGTGATGTCGTAGTAAATTTCAAAAGCCCCCAGAAAATTGTCGCCACTCATCAGCGGCACGTAAGTTTCCACTACATCAGCCGTCACTTTCCTTCCCTCAAGCGATTCGGTATCTTTGAACACCACCTCAGTTCGGACTCGTCCTTGGGCCACAATTTCGTGAAAATATCTTTCTTTATTGATGGTGCCCACGTCATTCGGATCGGTAGAAAAAAGTATTTTACCGGACCTTGAAAAGACTTGCAACTTCATCAATTCGAAATCTTCTTTGATTTTCCCTATCTCGATCAATAGATCCGGCTTGAAGGAATTTTTTGTTAATTCAGATTGTCCTGTATTAAGGGCTGAGGCTAAGTGCCGTGTTACCCGCACCGCATCTTCCTTGGTGGATTCAATCAGCAGTTCGGTAAACGAAGGGTAAATAAAAAATACATTGTAAAGCGACAACAGGGTGACGATGGCCAAAGATACAATTAAAATGTTTCGCAGCAATTTAATTTTGAAAATATTATTTTCGGCTATTATTTTTTTCATTAGTTGCAACCTGTGAAAAGAAAATAAGATTCAGGCGAAATTGTGTCAAGTCGTTTTACAACCGGGACAAGGTGCAGAAGAACAACTCCCCTAAGCTTGCCTTGCAGATAGCCGGTTAGTGCTTAATATTGAATTTATACCGCTTTCCATAATTATGTTCCGAAATAAGGAATTGCGGTATAAGTGGTTGTAGAAAAAAACGTTTGAAAACCGGAACGTTTTTTTGACAACCACTATATATATGGATTAAAGCAGTTTACATAAATGGCCGATTTTATACCGGAGAGATTTAGATGAAAATAAAAAATATAACGGCAACAGGCTTCTTAATACTTACTGTAATCTTAATGGGAAGTTTTGTGAACCCGGCGCCTGCCGCCGAAACTTACAAACTGGACCCGGACCATACCTCAATCATATTCCGCATAAAGCACTTGGGAGTTGCCTATGTGTATGGCCGATTTAGCGGACCCACCGGCTCATTCGTCTTTGATGAGTCATCGCCCGCTAACAGTTCTATCGAAATCCAGGTGGATGCCAAAAACGTCGGCACCGCCGTGGCGAAAAGAGATAATCATCTAAAGAGCCCCGATTTTTTTGATGCCGACGAACATCCCCTGATTAAATTTAAGAGCACTTCGGTAAAAAAATCAGGCCCGGATAGTTACGAAGTCTCGGGAAATCTGACGCTGCTCGGGAAAACACAGCCAGTTACCGTCAAAGCCCGTCAAACCGGCAATGGTAAAGATCCCCTGGGGCAATTTCAGGCAAGGATTTGAGGCCTCATTTACCATTAAGCGCAGCGATTTCGGCATGGACTTTATGATGGGCGTCGCAGGTGATGACGTCCTGCTGACCGTGAGCGTTGAAGGTATTCGCCAAAAATAAATTTGATTTCTTATGCATCAAGGAACATCATGGATGTACATAGATATAAAGGCTCAGGATTACTTAAAACGCTGATTGCAGGGATATTTCTGTTTAGCCCTTTGCTTTCAGAGGGTGTCCTTGCGGCATCCGAATCCGAACAGCTCATTGTGTTTACGCAGCCGGATGTTTCAGCGGTTGAAAAATCGTTTCGGAAAAACCACCTGCCGCAGATTCGAAAAATTGCACAGGCCATGGGTGTCAGCGTTCATGAGGTGGATGCCCGCAAAGGATCGCCCGGGACAGGTGGCCATAACGCCTTTGATCGTGTACCAGAACCATCGCGGAAGATCCATCTACCAGGGACGCCCCACAACCATCCATCGGGGTGCGTAATTTTATCCGCACCTCCCGTTTTATCCCCCAGGGCAAAGAACTCAACCGGCGTGAAGACATTCCAATCCTGCAGGAGGGTCGTTCCAAAATATGGGCGCCCCTGAAGGTTGCGGCGGTCACCGGAACACGACCGGACAATTATGACAATGACGCGTTTATTGCCGAAGCCCTTAAAAACATCGCCCAAGGATTTAAAAAGTTTCAAATACAGAAAGAAGCGGACCTGGGACGGGCGGACCGGGGGTTCTACATGGATTTCAATCCCTGGTTATCCGAAGGGGGCACCCTGTACCTTGCGCTGATCCTTTTTTCGCAGTTTGACTGTAAAAAACCGGTTTTCACAAAAAAAATCACAGCCCCGTGGAACCAAAGGGGCAGACTCTTCCGGGAAGCATCCGCCATAATGGAAAATGCGGTTGTCAGGATTGCCGCCAACCCGGAAAGCGGTGACAGTTTTGATCCGGTCAAGAGCGACGTCCCTCAAAAAAATTGGGAGACCATCGGTTTCCCCTTACCACCGGCGCCTGTCAAGACATCAGCAGGACCCGGTGTTTCGACCAAAATTCCGCAAGATTGGATCCTGACTGAATCCGGCCCCGATGATCCGCCCATAATCCAGTTCCGCTTTCCGGCACCGCTGGACAACTATTCGGGAGAAGTCACTTCGGCGATGGGTGTATTTTCACTGGCTGAGAATCTGCTGGTTGACGGATCAACCGGGTCTATCGAAATTGACACGACGGCTGCCATCACCATGGGCGAGCCCTTCCTGGATGAAGCCATCCGCGGCTGCCATGCTGCTGTATGCCAAAAAGTTTCCCACTGCCCGCTTTGTCGTTGACACCGTCAGCAGTGATGGCCGGCCCATTGCATACGGCAGACTGACGCCGGCATTCGTAACCGGGACTTTTACATTAAAGGGCAAAAGCGTCCCTCTAAATATGAAATCGGAATTCGAACCGATTATCGCCCAGGATGGGAAAACCACGCCTGCTGATCCGCGGCGCGTTCACAATCGATTTGCGCTATCTTTAAGATTGAAGGCGCTGACGGTCCGGCACCGGCCAACCACACGGTGTTGCTCGACCTTAATTTTATCCTGAAAGGAAAAGGACTTTAGAGCGTTTGTCAAAATAACGTTCCGATATCAGTGGTTCAACCCGGCTTGTTTGGATTATCAATAACGTCTATGGCTTGAACCAAACGCTCTAATAACATAGCGGTTGTCATAAACTACAATAATTTTCAATCGCTGCACAGATGCATCTTTGGTTGTTAGAAACTCGGTTCAAACGGAACATATTTATGACAACCGGTATATCGAAACGCAAACAGCAAACCAGAATAGGCCTGATTCTGGGTGCCTTGATTATTGCATATATCTGCTACGCATTGATTCCGGAAAAATTTCAAGCCCTGGACTCACGGATCATCGACAAACTATTTGTCCTGCGGACAAAAACAAAACCGGTCCATCGGCGGATTGATGACAAGATCGTCCACATTGACGCTAATTTCTACATCAGCCGCTCGCAGCATGCCCGTATTCTTCGCAACCTGTCCGCCATGGGGGTATCTGCCCAACTGATCGATTTCATTTTTGCCGAAATGGTCAGCCCAGAGGAAGATCAACCGCTAATCCAGGCCACCCGGGAAACGGGTAACGTTTATTACGGCCTGACGTTTGAGTCTTTAAATGATCGCCCAGCCAAGAAAAAGAATTTAACTGACGCACAAGACGGCCAAAAAACGGTGGCTATAAATTGGCCGGTTGTCGTTGACAACAACCCGGACACCTTGTTCATCGGCACCAATCCTCAATTCACCTATCCGGCCCTGGCGTCTGCCGCACAAGGGCTCGGCTTTCTTAATTTGACGACCGATCCGGACGGCATCCTCCGTCGCCTGCCGCTTCTGGTGCGGTATCAAGGCGTTTACATCCCCAGCCTTTCTTTGCAGGTGATGGCTGACTACCTGGGAATTTCGGCAGAAAATATCATTGTCAAGCCGGGAAAATCCATCAGACTAATGGGTGCCCGTAAGGACGATCATTTTGCCGGAGGTGATATTGTCATACCCATTGATGAACACGGAAACATGATCCTCGCTAACACCGGTTTTGCGGATGGCCTTCGTCATTACAGCTACAGTGAAATTTTCCAGGCCTCAAAAGATAGCGCCCGGCTTGAAAAACTTAAAACAGAACTGACCGGCAAAATAGCAATTATCTCTGAAACTGTTGAAAAAAAGTATAAAATCAGGGCCGGCGCCACAGAAGAATTGCTTCCCTCCGGCGTTGTCCATGCGATGGTGTTACAGAACCTGCTCTCGGGATCATATCTTCAAGAACTGTCCCGATTCTGCTCAGGTGGGAATTGAAATCGTTCTTCTTGTCAGTATCTTCTTTTTCTCGATGCGCTTTTCATCACCGGCCTTATCCCTGGCAACAGGCACCCTTGCGGGCTTGTACATCGGTCTGGCCGTGATAACCTTCTTTTATGCCGGTATCATTCTCCAATTTGTCCGCCCCATTTTGCTGCTGCTTAGTGCCCTGACATTTCTGTTGATCGGATTGGGAATCGAAAAGGCCGTGTTGTTCGCCCGATCGGAACGCGCCCGAAAAATCGCCGAACGCGATCTGGAAATCGGCCGTGAAATCCAGGCCGGATTTTTCCCGACCATGCTGCCGCAAACCGATGGCTGGGAATTGGCCACCCATTTTCAAGCCGCACGTCATGTGGCCGGAGATTTTTACGATATTTTTACACTCGGCCAGGATAACAAGGTTGCTATTGTCATAGCGGATGTATGCGACAAAGGCGTGGGAGCCGCACTTTTTATGGCCCTGTTTCGCAGCTTTATCCGGGTTCTTTCCGGATCGGCCAACAGCAACGAACATTTAGACATCGCCGGCAGCGATACGAAGCCTGAAAAAATATTACAGCATACCATTCTGCTCGATAAACAATTATATTTCGATCACCCACGAGCAGGCCGGTATGTTTGCAACGATCTTCTACGGGATTCTCGATCCGCAAAGGGCCGAACTCACTTACATCAACGGCGGCCATGAGCCGCCGATCATAAAGGGTCCCAAAGGAATTAAAGCTACCTCAGCCCCACCGGCCCTGCCGTCGGGCTGTACCCGGACCTGGAATTTAAGGTCCGAACCATAACCTTGGAGCCGGACGACATGCTGCTGGCATACACCGACGGCGTCACAGATGCCCGCAATACGGCGGGAGACGCCTTCACAAAAAAACAGCTTCTTAAAATAGTGGAGAATTCATCCCGGACAGCGGAAGATCTGATCTTTAAAATCAAATCCCGGATCGACGAACACATCTTCGGTGCTGATCAATTTGATGACATTACGATTGTGGCGCTGCGGCGGAATGAATAGAAGACTTGATATGGGAAAATATCACTGGCTTGCAAAAACCTTCTTGAGCAAATTCGTCACCCGGGCGGCGGGATCCTCGCGGATCCTCTTTTCTTCCTCGGCCAGCATCACAAAAAGCCCCTTCAAAGCCTTGTCCGTGACGTATTGGTCCAGATCAAGGCTCATCCGGTCGGCGAAAGGGATGGTTTTGATCTTGTCGTCTATCGATTGATAGTAACTGGTAACGCCGACTTCGGACATTGCCTGGTGGGTAATCGGTTTGAAAATCTCCTGCAAACGACCCGAGGTTTTATCCTGAAAATACTGAGTCGCGGCATCGTCCGGACCATCAAGGATCTGGCGCGCATCGGTAAACGACATCTGCCTGACGGCATCCCAGAAAATGCTTTTGGCCTCTGGGGCTGCGCGCTCCGCCGCTCTATTCATGCTTAATTCAAATTCGTCTACTTGGTTGCCGAACCCGGTAGCCCGCAGGAGTTTCTCGACTTTCATTACATTCTCCGGCAGGGGAATTTTAATTTTAGGATTTTTAAAATAGCCGTCGGTTTGCGAGACCGTTGAGACGGCATTGCCGGTACCGACTTCAAGGGCCTGCTTCAATCCGTTGACGATTTCATCCTCGCTCAGCCCCTCTTCTCCTCCCAGTTTTTTGGCTGTTTCCTTGAGCCAATCCTGAAATCCGGCATTGACCTGACTGCCGACACTGAAAACAAAGAATATACTCAGAATTGGGATTAAAATTCTAATATTCATGTTGCTTCTCTTCGTCCAAAATGGATCCTATGGGAGTATTGCTTTGACAAATCAATTGTCAAAAATCCGTGTTTGACCGTTAAATTAAGCATATTTAATCCAGAAGCAATCCGTCAGGTCAACCCCCATGTGGAGCAATAATCCCAGACCGATTAACCGGGACTTGGGAAAAGCAGCCATAATTATGTACAAAAGAATTGCGGGATAGGAATGCAGTGGATGAAAATTAATGCTGCAACGATTGGGATCGTAAATGGGATTCGCCAGCAGGTGGTCAAGATCCACAATCATCGTCAGCGCCATGATCAGCCACGCCTGTTTCCATCGATATTTAAAGAAAAGAATCGCTATTAATCCGGGAATCAAAAAGTGAAGGGCAATGTGAAAAGCGGGGTGGATCATGAGTTTGAATATGCCGGCCGGGAGGGTGTGCGGCCATCAGGTCGTTATAATTGAGTTTTGTGAATTTTGTGGCAAAATATATTTTAATGAAAATATGAAGCTGCTCGAAGAAATGCCTAAAGTTAAGGTATTCTGTCGATTTTAAATTGGAAACTCAAGATCGGCAATTATTCAATTTTCATGATTTTTGGTTTCCATACGCCCAGCATCGCTCGTTGATAAAAAAGACGGAGCGCAGCGACACAACCATTTTAGGCATTTTAGAGCATTTTAGGCACTTTGGCATTTTCCGGTTTATCCGGGTTAGGCTTTAAAATGTATAAATACATTGGTGTCCAACCCGTCAAGTTTAGGTCTGTTTTCCATCCAATTTAATATGGTACACCCATCGGCTTCCCCGGATGGTGTCGAGCAACTGATGTACGGCATGATAGGATCGCCGGCAATTGATTTGTAGTAAAGCATACGGGCACGATCACTGGGAAACTGGTTTAGTTCCAGAAGATGAACCATATAAATAAAACAATCGCCTTCAAATAAGTCGCTGGTTTCCCTGAATTCGTTAATCCGCTTCTTGAATTTATCGAGGGCGCTGTCTTGATCTTCAGCTTCAATGATTAAATTAAATTCTCCATGTCGGCGATCCGCCTCTTTGGTATTCTGCTGATTGGTGGTGTGAAGAAATTGTCCGATATAAATCATTTTGGTTCCTTTATAGCTAACCTTTCAAAAAAAAAAATTGAAACTCCGGCCCGTCTTCATTTTGGGTATATTAACCCGTTCAGAATCATTTGTCCAGAGGGCTCTGATTTCGGATTGTACGCGCATGGCGCATAGGGCAAAGAGCATAGCGTTGAAGGATGGACAGTTTGTCCGATCATCGCGCCA
>PVMK01139863.1_pt1 | contig 14994 bp, 12 predicted proteins | sample 1853481 | NCBI WGS metagenome assembly PVMK01 (sample SAMN08533507, study PRJNA380276) | Marine sediment metagenome, whole genome shotgun sequencing project.
TAATTAATAAAGAATGAGTTTTTTGGTGTTATGGGAGAAGGGTATTTATTGGTCTTCTAAAGTTAACAGTACTGCAGGTATCCTTAACAATTCAGAGGTCTTCAAAAGTCAACAGTAGCGATAATAACCTTAACTTTCACTAAGCTTGAAAAAGTTCAGATTACCAGAAGTTATATGAAAAGCAAGTATTTCCCCTCAAAGACCATAAACCAAAAAGGAACATTTTAAAAAGGTAAAATCATCTAAAGAAAACGGTCGTATTTCATGTTATGGTTCCATAAACTTAAAAGCTGTAACAAACGTTTTCATTTAACAACCTTCAAATAAGGGGTTATGATTATGAAAAACAAGAATTGGAGTATAAGGTAAAGATACACTAAGAGTAACTGATGTTGGATTAATACAAGAGAAAAGAAAACGTGAATATGGCAAGTGGACAAGTCTTCCGTTGACCATTAGCGAATAGTTTCTCAATATACCAGGAAAATGGGGTCAAACTGAACCTTACCCTCATCCACCTGTTCCTGTTTTTTTCTGCCTGATTAAGTGTAAAACTCTTTCTGGCGTGATGGGAAGTTCTTTTATAGGACAACCAATAGCATTGCTGACCGCGTTTGCAATTGCCTGGGTAGTACATTGTATCGGGCCCTGACCAACCTCTTTCGCACCAAAAGGTCCGTACGGGTCAGGGTCTTCGACAATGATATTTTCTGTTTCAGGCATTTCAAACGGCCGAGGCAATTTATAATCCAGAAAAGACGGGTTTAAAACCTGCCCGTTTTCCATAATACACTCTTCAAACAGGGCCTGCCCCATCCCGCTAAAAACCTGCCCGTCAAGCTGTCCTTCAACAGCCATCGGGTTAATTGCACATCCCACGTCATGGGCCACGGTCATTTTAAGCAACTTTACAAAACCCGTCTCAGGATCAACCTCAACCTCAGCAATCTGCGCACCAAAAGAATATGCAAGCGCGGCATTTCCTTCAAAGGTGGTGCCATCGACAGGTTCAGTGGGCGGGTTATAAAAACCATTTCCCATTATGTATCTGCCTTCCTGTGAATGGAGCGTGGAATAAGCCATTTCTTCAAATGACTCGGCCTTTTCAGGTTGTGCTTTCGGATAAACCTTTCTTTCTCTGAAAACAACTGCTGATGGTTTTATCCCGAATTTTTTTGCGGCAACCTTTGCAATCTGCTTAAGCGCATCCTGACAGGCGTTTTTAACCGCATTACCCGTGGTAAAAGTGCCTCTCTGAGAAATTGCTCCGGCATCAAAGGGCGTGATATCAGTGTCACCAGCGATTACCCTGATATCTTCAGTAAAAATTCCCAGGGTTTCTGCCGCAATCATTGCCATGGCAGTGTGCGACCCCTGTCCCATATCAGGCAGCCCTGTAAAAAGAGAAACAGTTCCGTCTTCCTCGATATTAACAATAGCAGCAGAGGTGTCATGATCAAGCATCCCCTTACCTCCGGCACGAATCACTCCGCATCCAATACCAATACCGTGATATGGTTTAAGCTTCCCGTATTTCTTCTTCCATCCGGACTTTTTAGCCGCCTTTTGTATACATTCCTTTAAACCACAGCTCGCATAATGGATCTTACTGGGGGTTGTGTAATTTTTATCCACAGCATTCATCAAGCGCAGTTCAACCGGATCAATCCCCAGGTCCCGGGCAATCAGATCAAGCTGTGATCCCATTACAAACCGGGTGGCTACCATTCCGGTTCCATGATGAAACATATAGGGGGGATTATTGGTATAGGCAATTTTACCGTTAAACCGTGACGCATCCACCCTGTAGAGCATTTGCAGGGTAAACCCGATAAACCAGAGCACAATAAACTGTGAGCCCATATACGCGCCGCTGTCAAGAGAAAGGTCTGCTTCTACTGCTTTTAATCTGCCGTCTTTCATTACCCCGGTCTTAATTTTAAACTGATACCTGCCGCCCCCTCTGAAAACGATAAACTCTTCGTCTGCAGTACACCTGATCTTCACCGGCTTACCGGTCTTTCGTGACAGAAGCGCGGCAATATAGTGGTGGGCAATATCACTTCCCCTGCCGCAGAACGCACCCCCGGTGTTTAAGTTCATGAGTCTTATCCTGCTCAGCGGGAGGCCGAATTTAAAGGACATGTTCATCTGAATAAAGGTAGCAGACTGTATCGGGGTCCAGATAGTCAGTTTGTCCGGCAATGAAAAATCAGCAAGGACAATATGCTGTTCTGAAAAACAGCTGTGAGTCGGATTAATAACATACTCATCAGTGCGGATATATTCTGCTTCGGCAAAGGCCTTGTCCGCATCACCAAAACAGACATTGTGGTCAGTAGCAATATTGTCATCAAGATGGTCATGAAGAATGGGCGCTCCTTCAGCAATAGCATCTTCAATGGAAAGAATCGGGGATAACGGCTCATACTCTATCTTTATCAGTTCTGCTGCTTCAGCTGCAATATCCTCATCCACTGCCGCAACAGCTGCAATTTCATCTCCAAAACATTTAACATTTTCTTCACACAACAGAAACTGATCAGGGCCAATCATAAGGTCATTCGTATCTTTATAAGTTATAACTGCTTTAACCCCGGGCAGTTTCTCAGCCAGAGACGTATCAACATTAAGTATTTTTCCCCGGGTTATGGAACTTCTTACAATTTTTCCATGGAGCATTCCCGGAAGCCGGATGTCATCGGAAAACTGCGAACGACCGCTCGCCTTGAGCGCTCCGTCAAGACGGGGCTGGCGCTTCCCGATAACACTATATTTGTCAGTTTTTCGGGCCATCGATTTCTCCCTTTTCATCCGGGCCTGATGCTTTTTTTACCGCTTCCATGATTTTTAAATGACCTGTACAGCGGCAGAAGGTTCCGGACAATGCATCTTTAATTTCTTCGTCACTGGGCCGGGGAATTTCATCCAGTAAGGCTTTGGCTGTCATCACAATACCGGGTGTACAAAACCCGCACTGAACAGCTCCGTTATCAATAAATGCTTTCTGCACAGGATGCAGCTCGCCATTATCTGATATCCCCTCAATCGTGGTAATGCTCTGTCCCACGCAGTCCATTGCCAGGGTCAAACAGGCAAGCACTGCATCACCATCAATAATAACGGTACACACACCGCAGGTACCCAGCCCGCATCCTTTTTTTGTTCCGGTCAAGTTCAGCTCATCCCGCAAAACATCAAGCAAAGTATGCCGGGGATCTACTGCAAACTCATGCTGATCATTGTTAACTGTTAAAGTAATGACTTTTTTCAAAGCACTTAGCTCCTTGTTGCTTTCATTTGCTTCATAAGATCTTTTAAAGCCTTTTTAACCAGGGCCTGAGTAAGCTCACGCTTGTAGCCTGCACTGGTAAAAAGATTTGTCACTATCCCAGGTTCAGACCGCGCAGTTTTCGAAGCCTCTTCAATCGATCTTTCATTAAGCCCTAACTGCATAATAAGCTGAGCTGTTTTTTCTAAAAACAATGGCGCTGAGGTCATGGACCCCGCAACCAGTCTAAGTAGGGTACATTGCCCGCTGTTTCCTTTAAAAGTAGCTGCAATACTCCCGATTGAAAAATCCAGCCCTTTTCGGCTGGAGGATTTAATAAATACCGCGTTTACCGGTTCATCTTCTATTGGCACAACAATTGATGTAATTATTTCTTCAGGATCAAGAACAGTATGCTGAAAACCATTATTATTATAAAAATCTTTAATAAAAATAAGCCTTTCACCACCTTTTTTCACAACCTTAACTGATGCATTCAGCGCCGCAAGTACTGGCGCTGTATCAGAACTGTTTATAGCGTGACAACGGTCTGAGCCCTTAATCGCGTGGCACAAACTGCCGCCTGTTTTATGACAGACTTCCCGTGCATCCCGCCATAATTTGGATTGATTGTAATACCAGCACCGGGTATCAAGACAGATGTTACCGCCAAGGGTAGCCATGTTACGGATATGTTTTGACGCAACAGAAAGTACTGCTTTTTTAAGAACAGGAATTTTTTCAGAAATAATCGGATTTTTAGCAAGATTAGAAAGGGTAACACCTGCGCCAATAACTATGTTTCCATGGTTATCTAAAGTAATTCCGGACAACTCCGGCAGAGCCTTTAGGCTGATTAACGTGTCTGGACGGAAGAGACCATATTTCATGCTGACCAAAAGGTCAGTGCCTCCTCCCAGCAGCCTGGCCTTTTTACCTGACTTTTCAAGAAACGCCAGTGATACTTCCAAAGATTCTGGTTTTATGTGATCAAAACGCGGCAGTCTCAAAAAAAGCCCCCCTGTATTTCAGATCTTTAAGTATTTAAATACTACAACACCCTCATACAATAAATCGACTTTATGTAATACAAACGTTTATGTCAATGAAAAAATAAGCAAGAAATAAAAGAGGTTTGTGGCTATTAACGCAGAATTTGAAAGCAGTTTATCAATAATCAATGTTAGCGATAATAATGTTAAAGGATAATTACTAAAGACAGGAGAATGTAAGCGGGTGTGACCTACCCCACTTAGTTGTAACAATATTTGTGAGAGAGCGTTTGTTGATTTAGCCATCCTGGCTAGTTATAACTAGATTATGATTATTGTAAGGTCAAATTGAAGTTTTTACTCTAGATTTCACCTATCCCGTCAAAGAGCATTTTCAAAACACCACGGACTTTCTCAGCGCACTCCTTTTTATCTTTAATTAGACCATTCATCCAATAAATCGTGTACATGGTAAATATTGCAAAAACTATTTCAGCCGTATGATCAAGGTTTACTGTTTTCTTCAGTTCACCCTGATTCCTCGCTTCGTCCAGTAACTGCTTAATCGCCTGCATAAGAACCATCTCATTCCAGTTTTTACCGGTTCCAATTTTACAAACACGTTCACGAACCAGTACTTTTGCAAAACCCTTATTTCTGAATATATATTTCAGATAAGTAATGATGAGTAGCTCGAGCTTATCCACAACAGTTTCCATATCATCAATTTTCTGCTCTATCTCATGACGGCTCTTAACCAGCTCTCTGTCAAGGTAATAAAGCAGCACATCTTCTTTTTTCTCAAAAAAATTATAGAATGTTCCTTTTGCAACTCCGGCCTCAACAGTTATATCCTCAATACTTGTATGATCAAAACCCTTATCAATAAAAAGATTCAAAGACACTGTTAGCAGCCTCTCTTTTTTTTCAACTTTTTTTGATTCTCTTATACCCGTCACGATTATCTCCAGAATTTATTTTGTTTACTTGTAATTATACATATATCTCAAACTATTGAAGCCAGATACTTTTCTCCAATCCTTACGAATTCAGCCCATCTTTTCATTGGATAAAAATGTGTCTCTGTTTGATTTTTAATATTCTCCCACAAACATGCAACCAGCCATTTTTTAAATTTATTAGATTGGTCAAGGAGCTTAAAGCTCTTCTCCGCTGTTTCACATTCATAATTTTCACTATAATTATCATTTTTTCAGTATTTTTCAAGAATATTAAGAAAACACGCTTTTATCTTTTTTCTTCCTTTAATATTTTCATCCTTTTTGGTAAGGCTTTCCCCCCACTTCAAATAACCGATACGACTCACCAGGGTATCAATTCTTTTAATAAATTTAAAATGGACATAAATATTTAAAATTATGTCACCTAATATTGCCTGGTTTAAATATCAGAGGCAAAATTTTAAGATATTTTACATCTATAATTATGACTAAAGTCATTATATTTTAAAATCATAGTTGCTATATAAATATAAATCTTATATTTTCATACGTTAGTTGTCTTTTTAATTAACCTTTTCTTGTCATAATTAATGACCTGGGTCATTAATTTCTTGACGTAAGGACGGAAATATTATAACAACAGAATGTAAAATAAAACAAGCTTATTGCTTCAGGAGAATAAAATGACCTTAAAGTCAGATCTCGAAACCATCCTTAATCAAAAAAATGTTTCAAACAATCAAGAAACAATAAGGAAATATTCATTTGACCAGAGCTTTGTTCAGCCACGAAGTCCTGATATTGTTGCATTTCCACAAAATGTTGGACAGGTACAAGAAGTCGTAAAGTACGCCAACAGAACGAACACGCCGATAGTGCCTTTCAGTTCCGGTTTAAATTTTCATGGTGCCGCAATACCTAAAGAAGGCGGTATCCTGATGGATCTGTCAAAGATGAACAAAATCCTGGAAATAAATGAAAGTAACTGGCACTGCGTGATAGAACCGGGAGTAACCGCACAGCAGCTTCAAGACGAACTTGAAAAACACCAGTTAAAGGCAATGCTCCCCGCAGGAATTCACCCCGGTCGCTCAGTAATGACAAGTTTTCTCGAACGTGATCCCGCAATAGCATCAGCAAGTTTTGAATATGGGAACGAGCTGATCATGGACACAGAGCTTGTTCTTCCAACAGGAGAGCTTTTCAGAACAGGTCTGTGGTCTTCAGGGGTAAAGCCCGGGTCTCCAATGGGACCTGTAAGGGCAATGATAAACAGACTCTGGACAGGAGCCCAGGGCACTCTTGGAATAATGACAAAAATGAATATTAAAGTCGAGTACCTTCCTCAAAAAAGCAAAATATTTCATGATTCCTTTTGACTCTTTTCCTGAAGTAATGCCTTCGCTTAAAGCAATTCAGAGAAAAGAGATCGGGCATGAATGCTTTCTCCTCAACAATTTTAACATTGCATCAATTGCCTGCAGAGATTGGAGCGTACCCAAAAACTTTCCTGCGGAAAAAGTTAAATCAAAAGAGTTTGAGACTTTAAGAGAAAGCCTTCCCGAATGGCTTCTGGTAATATGCTCAAACGGAGGTCCTCGCCAGCCCGAAGGGAAAATATTCCATGAAGAAGAAGCTCTTCATAAAATATGCGCTGTTGAACAGCTTCAGACCTATGATAATCCTCTCCTTGCAGAACTGTTATTAGCGGAGACCCTGCGTCCCTGGGGAATTCTAAAGAAGTTTTGTTACAAGGGTTCTGTCCATGACATCTCTTTCAAAACAACCCTTAAACGCTTTCCGGAATTTCAGCGGATCGTTATGGAACTTATTAACCGCTATAATTATCCCCTGCGCGATGTGGGTATCTTAATTATGCCCCTGGAACGGGGACGCGCATATCATTGTATTGCTGACTTTCACTGCAATCACAATGACGCACAGGAAACAGCAAACATTAAAAACCTATGGATGGAGGCAAGCGAACGGCTGATTGATGAGGGCGCACTGTTTGACCGGCCTTACGGAGCTTGGGCAGATATGGTCTACAGCAGAGCCGGGACCTATACACAAAAGCTTAAGGAAATAAAAAAAGAGATCGACCCCAACAATATTCTTAATCCCGGGCATCTCTGTTTTTAATAAATTTTAAAAACCATAACAAAACCATGTATTGAAAGGTGATAATGCATGACTTACTACGAAAAAAAGCCTTTAAAGAAATTTTTTGAAAAAGAACTTGAGGACTATAAAGATTCTATCTGGGGATGTGCAAGGTGTAACTGGTGCCAGAACCAATGGGGGTGGAATGTAAAAAGCGCCGAGTATTCTGAGATCTGTCCTGCATTCCATGAGTTCAGGATTTTCCCATATTCTGGCATGGGGAAAATGCACATTGCCAGAGCTTTGATTGAAGGTGATTTTGATTATGAAGATGCGCCCGAAATCGTAAAATTTCTCTATACCTGCACAACCTGCGGAGCCTGTGAAATGAACTGTCAGCGTTTGCAGGACAAGGAACCGCTTCAGGTTAATGAAACCCTCCGTGCTCAGTTGGTTCGAGATGGGGTCGGACCCATGCCAGAGCATAAGGCCCTCATTAAAAGCGTTAAGAACTATGATAACCCCTGGATGCAACCCCGCACCCAACGAGACAGGTGGGCAAAAAAACTTGATATAAAAGACGTTGAAAAAGAAAAAGCAGAAACGCTCTTTTTCGTAGGATGTACTGTTGCATTTGATAATACCCAGTGGCACGTTGCACAAAACACGGCCCAGATAATGCTGGGTGCTGGAACAGACCTTGGCATGCTGGGTAAAAAAGAGATCTGCTGCGGAAGCCCTGTTGCCAGAATCGGGGACAGGGAAACTTTTATCAGCCTTGCAAAACGAAACATAGAGCTTCTTAATGGTACTGAAGCAAAGGAAATTGTTACCTTCTGTCCTGGATGTTACAGAGCTCTTAATATTGATTACAAAGAGATTCCTGACGTACCTAACCTGAAACCGAAGGTCTATCATACCTCGCAGTATTATGACAAGCTGATAAAGGAAGGAAAGATAAAACTTAAAAACACTCAGAAAAAACGTGTTACCTGGCATGACCCCTGTCATCTTGGCAGGCACTGTGGAATTTATGAAGAACCGCGCAATGTTCTTAAAGCCATTCCAGGAATCGAGATGGTAGAGATGGAACGGATCAAGGACCAGTCCTGGTGCTGCGGAGGTGGCGGTGGTGCGAGAACTGCATTTATGGACTTTGCACAAAAGACAGCCCTAAAAAGAATTGGCGAAGCAAAGAAAACAGGCGCAGAAGCAATTGTAACATCCTGTCCGTTTTGCGAACAGAATATAGGCGATGCTATGAGCAATCTTGATGATGAGATGGAGGTTCTTGATCTGACCGACATTTTAATAAAAGCAATTGATAAGTAAAAATATAATAAAGGATCTGCGGGTAGGAGAAATTTATGAGCAAAGTCATTCAGAAAAAACTTTCCAGAGAAGCATTTAATGCTTTTAAAAACGTGGTTGGGGAAAACTGGATACATGAAGAACGTTCTGTAGTTGAGACCTACAGCAAGCTTTCAATCGAAGGCGCCAGTTTCATTAAAAAACATGACAAGGATCCGCATGTTCTTCCTGCATGTATTGTCCTCCCTGCCACAACTAACGAGACCCAGGCAATAGTAAAAATATGCAATCGCTATCAGGTACCGTTCATCCCCTTTACTAATGGGCAGGTCTTTTGCAACCCGACAAATCAGGATCCGACACTGATCATACATTTTTCCCGTATGAACAAAATAATACGGATCGATACTCAGAACATGTGCGCAACCCTTGAGCCTTATGTTGACTATGCTCAGCTCCAGGCAGAAGCAATGAAACGCGGTTTGTGGAACGGAGGCACACCGCTTGCCACATCTCTTTGTAAGCTTTCATCACAATTTGCTTTTGCCGGTCTTTGGCAGACCGACCTTAAGTATGGACTTTTCAGCAGGAATATAACCAGCGTAAAAATGGTGCTTCCTGACGGTGAGATACTTACAACTGGCTCCAGATGCATGCCTAAAGCTGGCGATTTCTGGGAATATGGTCCCGGGCCGGATCTTATGGGGCTTCAGCGTTCAGGTTTAGGTACAAACGGAATTGTAACCGAGATTACAGTTAAGCTTCATGCGTGGGTGGGTGATGAGACCTTTCCTGAACTGCCTGCGGGAAGGCCAAGCCTTGCTCATGTTCATGACGCAAAATACGATAACCCTCCAGCCCCGCTAAAAAATCATAAACTGCTATGGATTGAATTTCCTGATTTTGAGACCCAGCTTAAAGCAATGAAAGAAATCGCCCATTCTGGAATAGCAATCGGCCTTAATGCAACCGGTGTTTATTCCGCTTTTTACTGCTCACAAACTCAGGAGATGACAGTTAAGCGCTGCATAGAAAAATTTTTCCCCAGCTGGAACTGTTATGTGATTCTTGCAAACACGAGCTTTGATAATCAGATTGAATACGAAGAGGGGATATTGCGGGAGATAATAGCTGAAACAGGCGGAACATTCCTGTCTGAGACCTATAAACCCGAAGTACTTGAAGCTTTAAAACCGTGGAACTATGACTGTATACGTCATTCAACCGGATACCGCATGAACAGGAAATTCTATGCCAACGCATGGCTGCCAGTCGGACCTCTTGAGAGCGCGGTGACAACCGCTAATGAATGGAAAAAAGCACTTGATACTTTTGGTGAGTTAGACATTACAGACCGGGGCGGTGCAGATGACACTCCTTTTATATATGCTCTCCAGAGAGGTCACTTCTGTCTGTTTGAAACAGATAATTATCCGGATCCTGTTCTTCCCGATGAGATCAGAAAAGCACAAGGATACGGTATTTACGGTGCCGCGGTTGTAACCAAAAAAAATCTCGGTCCGCAGCTCATGGCCTTTGTAAATGTTGAACCATTTACCACCATGTTTCCTGAAGCAGGCCCGAATGCTCATCTCTTTATGAGGAAAATAAGAAAAGTATTTGACCCGAACAGTGTTGCCGCTCCCGGCCGGCAGGTGTTCACAGAAGATGAATGGCAGCAGTTTCCGGATGAGGTCAAGACAGTGGTCAATAAGATGAGACAGATGAATGATATGCCCGAGGTACAGTAATTAGTTTTCCGGATCCTATCTTTTTCTGCATATACGGCAGTAGCATTAATGTTTGAGCTCAGAGACCAAGATTCCCAAGAATCTTAAGCATGGGCCAATATGTATCAAGACTCACAAATGCCCTGCCCCCCCTACTGTTTTGAGTTACAACATTACGAACGATATTTTTCATTTCAAGCACAAAATGAGTAATAATTACCATCTTTCTTCATTAACGTCCTCAGTAAATGGATCATCTATACCGGAACCGATCTTGCCTTCATTAAAGGGCAGGGGTCAGGTCTCCGTTTGACCTTTGATAAAACTTATCGATTAAATTTTGGGGATAGCCACTAATTAACTTGCCCGTTAAATTTTGTTCACTCGTTAGAAATTTGATTTGTATATTTATAATGTTGTAGTAAAATTGCACCACCATAGGTTATGGCCGATTAAAATATTTCAACATAAGAGAGGGTTGTGATGAATATGAAACGAATATCTATTATGGTTTTACTTTTCGTAATTTGTTTTTTTACTGAAAGTTGTTTGAATCAGCAGGATCCTTTAATCAGGTCTGGTGGCAATGAATATGCAGGGCTAATGAAAAATGGTCACAACACCGCAACTTATCCTGGCGGCAGTAAATACGCTGGTGAATTTAAAGATGGTAAAAGGAATGGTCAGGGCTCTTTTACCATGCCTGATGGCAGTAAATACGTTGGTGAATGGAAAAATGATAATAGGAATGGTCAGGGCGCTGCAACTTATTCTACCGGCGATAAATATGTTGGTGAATGGAAAGATAATAAAATGAATGGACAAGGTAATTATACCTTTCTAGATGGCAGAAAATACGCGGGTGAATGGAAAGATAGCATGAGGAATGGTCAGGGTGTTTTTACCTTTCCAGATGGCGGAAAATATGTGGGTGAATTTAAAGATAATAAAAGGAATGGGTTTGGCACCTATACCTGGCTGAATGGCGATAAATATTCAGGTGAATGGAAAGATGACAAAATGAATGGGCTGGGCACCTTTATTTCTCATACGGGTGATAAATATGTAGGTGAATTTAAAGATGATAAGAAGCTGGAATAGCCATTAGTTGTGATTAGAATTAATTAGGGACAGCTACTAATTAATTTGTCCGTTGTTAATCGCTAAAAAGGTTTAACAACATTACTAACAAAATATAACATTTAAAAAATGAGTCAAAGAGAACACAATAAATATCTTTGTACGCTTAAAGATCTACATATTGCTATTGAAAAAATCCTGCAGCAAATCACATTAAAACATACCGGTGAGTCGTGCTCTAAATGTGGTGGGGTGTGTTGTAAAGAAGAGATTTGCAGAGAGAGTATTGAGAGTGCTTTTTTAAGATTTATTCTGGGGAAAGAGGTAGTAAAATATCGAGATGATACTGGATGGTATATGCCGAAAACGGGCTGTCAGCTCAAATTCGGCAGGCCGTTAATATGTTATGAGTATTTATGTACAGGATTAAGAAATAAAAAGCTAGACGAACCAGTCCAGATTTCCAGGAAGTTTATATCGATTTATTCAAATGTATCTGGAAAAAAACATATCCTTGAAATAGATGATGTGAGTAAAATTAAATTTCATAAATTAAAACAAATTATTGATAAACTTAAAACATTAAAAGAAGAAGCAAAAGATGTGTTCAGGTGTAGTGGAGAGAGCTAAGCGCATAGAGCAATCGGGGTCGGATCTTGGGTCGCAGGGTCAAACCTCCACTTATTACTTAGCCATGACAAACGGTATATTCTAGCGGTTCGGCCAGACTTATTCAGTAAGTTTAATCAGGATAATTTTTTTCATCAGTTTGAAGTGATTATCAAGGGAATATATCTTGCACTTATTCTGTATGGCATTCTGAGCAATAATCAGATCCGGTATTCCAATGCCTCTAATATCATTTTTTAAGCATTTATGCTGGTAATCAATGATTTGATTCCAATCGATCTGCAAATCGAGTTTGTGGATGGAATTCAGCAGGTTTATTATTTTTCGCTGATTTTTAATTTTCAGAAAAGGTACGAGTTCGGCAAGAATTAAATCATTAATAACTACGATATTTTCATCAATTAGATACTCGAGTTTGTCAGATTTCTTTCCATCTCTAAAGTAATCAATCCAAATGGAACTGTCTACAAGGGTTTGCATCTTCGGTTCCGTAATTTGTTCATATCAATGTCAAGATCAATCTTGCCTTTGAACTTTTTTAGACCGGATATCCTGTGCTTTTGAATTAACTCTTCAAGAGCGGTAATGATTACCCTTGTTTTGGTTTGGATGTTAGTAGTTTCCATTGCTTCATGTAACAATTTTTCCGGTAAATCCAATGTGGTTCTCATATGAGGGCCTCCTAAATAACTAGTATGCATAAATATAGTATTTTATGCATACTATGTCAAGTCCTTCAGGTTTAAAAAAGAGGGTGGGTTTGTTTTTCTCTGTGTGTCAAGCGAAGCGGGCGGTGACGTGTTTTTAACCCACATATTTTATTGAAGACCCATTCTTATTTTCTCATTTTTTTATAATAGTTTATCAGATTGTTTGTCGACGGGTCATGAGATGTAATGTCTTCAGGCCCCTTGAGTTCCGGTATGATCCTGCTTGCCAGTTGTTTCCCAAGCTCTACTCCCCACTGATCAAATGAGCAGATGTTCCAGATGATGCCCTGGACAAAGACCTTGTGTTCATACATGGCAATTAAAGCGCCCAGGGTTTTGGGGTCAAGCTGTTTAAACATAATGGAATTACTGGGCCGGTTTCCTTCAAACACCTTGTGAGGGGAAATTTCATTAATTTTTTCTTCATCCAGTCCCGAGTTTTTAAGTTCTTCCTTTACCTGCTCTATTGTTTTTCCGTTCATGAGCGCTTCGGTCTGGGCAAAGAAATTTGCAAGCAGCAGCTGGTGGTGGTTGCCGATTGGGTTGTGGCTGTTTGCAGGAGCAAGAAAGTCCGCAGGAATGAGTTTTGTGCCCTGATGGATTAACTGGTAAAATGCATGCTGGCCGTCTGTGCCCGGCTCGCCCCAGATGATGGGGCCGGTAGCGGCTTTGCTCTGCGTTCCGTCTTTACAGATATGTTTTCCGTTTGATTCCATGTCAAGCTGCTGAACATAGGCCGCGAGCCTTCTTAAATACTGGTCATAGGGAAGAAGCGCATGGGTTTCAAAGCCGAAAAAGTTATTATAGAGTATGCCGACCAAGGCCAGAACAATTGGAATGTTGTTTTCAAAATCAGCGGTCCTGAAGTGATTGTCCATTTCATGGGCACCGGACAGAAACTCTTCAAACTGGTCCATCCCTATGGCAATGACGATGGAGAGTCCAATCGCAGACCACAGGGAATACCGGCCGCCGACCCAGTCCCAAAACTCAAACATGTTTTGTGAATCAATGCCGAATGCTTCAACTGACGTTTTGTTGGTTGATACGGCCACAAAATGTTTTGCAATGAAAGTTTCATCTTTAGCATGACCTAAAAACCAGTTTCGGGCGGTTTTTGCGTTGGTCATGGTTTCCAGGGTGGTAAAGGTCTTTGAGGCGATGATAAAAAGAGTTGTTTCAGGGTTCAGGGTTTTTACTGTTTCCGCGATGTGTGTGCCGTCAACATTTGACACAAAATGGAAATTAAGATTAGGGTCAGTATAAGGAGTGAGTGCTTCAACTGCCATGGCCGGACCCAGGTTTGATCCGCCGATTCCGATATTTACGATGTCAGTTATTTTTTTTCCGGTATAGCCTTTCCAGCTTCCGCTTCGAACTTTTTCTGAAAAAACCCGTATTTTGTTTAACACCTTCTTTATTTCAGGCATGACGTCTTTGCCATCTAAAAGAATGGGTTCATCAGAGCGGTTTCTGAGTGCGGTATGGAGTACGGCCCGGTTTTCAGTGATGTTTATTTTTTCTCCGGAAAACATCTTTTCAATCCAGTTTTTCACATCACGTTCCTGCGCGAGGTTTAATAGAAGTGAAAATGTTTCTTTGGTTAAGATGTTTTTTGAAAAATCCAGGAATATTCCTGCCGCATTAATGGAAAACGTCTCAAAACGGTCTGCTTCCTCTTGAAAACTAGCTGAAATTGTTTTTGTTTTGAGTTTTTTTGTGTGTTCTGTGAGGGCTTTCCAGGCAGGCGTCTGAGAAATATCCATTTTTATCCTTTCTGCTTTAAAAGCAAAACATGACTGTAATTTATTTTAAAAAACAATTTAATTATAACAAATTAATATCTTTTTACAAAAAATTTGTTTTCTTGACTTCATAGTCTGCTCTGATAAAATTAGAATCTAAATTAAATTTCAGGTGAAAAAGTGGAAAATATGGAAAAAAAATGGGTTTTAAGGGATAAATCTCCTGATTTGTGTCTTAAGCTTTCACAGGCTCTAAATATCTCACAAATTGTCGCTCAGGTACTCATCAACAGGGGTTTAAGCACCCCAGAGCAGGCGCAGTTATTTTTGTCTGCCAGTCTCCTGGACCTGCATTCTCCATTTTTGATGAAAGGGATGGAAAAGGCGGTTGACAGAATCATCTCTGCAATAAAAAATAATGAAAAAGTATATATTTATGGAGATTTTGATGTTGACGGGA
>PVMK01119254.1_pt1 | contig 14991 bp, 19 predicted proteins | sample 1853481 | NCBI WGS metagenome assembly PVMK01 (sample SAMN08533507, study PRJNA380276) | Marine sediment metagenome, whole genome shotgun sequencing project.
GGACGACGCTGGGGGCTCCGGCCGGGCCTCGGGGGGGCGCGGAGTCGTACTTGACAGTACGTCGAGCACCCCGAAGCGAAAAAACACCGCTGGTTGTGGTGCATCGGCGGCCGTAGCTGGAAGCTGGTGAGAAATGCAGGCTAAGTCCATCCTCGACCGCATCGTCGCCGATGTCCGCCGCCGGCTCGACGAGACCCCGGAGATGCCGGGGTTGGAGGCGGCGGCGCACGCCGCCGCCGAGACCCGCCGGGAGCGTGGTCTGCGCTCGCTGCGGGGCGCTATCTCTGGTCCTGGACCCGCGGTGATAGCGGAGTGCAAGAAAGCGTCGCCGTCGGCGGGCGTCATCCGTGCGGAATTCGACCCGGTGGCGCTGGCCCGAGCCTACGCCGAGGGCGGAGCGGCTGCGATCTCGGTCGTCACCGAGCCTGAGTACTTCTCCGGTGACCCGCAGTGGTTGGCCGTCATTCGCAGGGCGGTGGATCTCCCGGTGCTTCGCAAGGACTTTCTCGTCACCCGGCGCCAGCTTCACGAATCGGCTGTACTGGGCGCCGATGCGGTGCTGTTGATCTCGCGCATCCTCGACCGGGAGAAGCTCGCGGAGCTTCTGGCTACCGCCTCGAAGCTCGATCTCGAGGTGCTGCTCGAGATCTTCGTCGATGAGGATCCCGCGTCGGCGGTCGACTCCGGTGCCGGGATCATCGGTGTTAACGCACGCGATCTCACGACCTTCGAGACCAGGCTCGATCGGGTCGAGGCGATGGCGAGCAAGCTCCCGGCCGACCGGGTGCTGGTGGCCGAGAGCGGGATCCATGGACCCGACGATCTGGTTCGACTTCACGCGGCAAACTACGACGCATTCCTGGTGGGGGAGCACCTGGTGCGGGCGGAGGATCCGGCGGCGGCGGTTCAAGCTCTCCTCGGGGAGTCGGCAAGTGATCAGTGATCAGTTATCAGTGATCAGACCAAACCGACGGCGCTCGGTTGATAAGCGGTTGTGCGTACTGATCACTGATCACTGGTCACTGATCACTTCTTCTGGTTCGGCAAGGTGATCGAGGCGACCGATGCTAATCAAGATCTGTGGATTGACTACCCTGGAGGACGCCGAGGCCGCAGTGGCCGCCGGCGCTGATCTCGTGGGTTTCATCTTCGTGCCGGGAACCCCGCGCGCGCTCGACCCTGCCCGGTCAGGCTGGATCCGCGAGGTGAAGGGCGCCGAGACGGTTGGCGTCTTTCGCGACGCGCCGCTCGTCGAGGTCGAACAGGTGCGCGATCTCCTCGGCCTCGACTGGGTCCAACTCCACGGCGATGAACCAGACTCGAACATCGAAGCCCTCGGCGAGAAGGTGATCCGCCGAATCAAGGTTGAGCCCGAGATCGACTGGGAGCGGGTCGCCCGCCTGTCGGAGCGTTGCCTGCCGCTGTTTGATCCCGGTGCCGGCGATGGCAAAGCCTGGGCGTGGGAGGTCCTCGCCGGCCGGCCGGCCGGCCTCCATTTCGGTCTCGCCGGAGGACTGACCTCCGACAACGTCACGGAAGCGGTCCGGGGCGCGCGGCCTTCGCTGGTGGATGTCTCCTCCGGGGTCGAAAGCGAGCCTGGCATCAAGGACCACACGAAGATCCGCGCCTTCGTCGACGCCGTGAGATCTGAACGCTGAAGATCTCGGAAGCGGATGTGCGGCGGAGGTGCCTGGCATCCCGATTTGCCGCAAATCGGCGTGTCTGGCACCTCTCGGGAAGCGCGTCGAAGAACGGCTGACCTTGAAGCAGGATGCGCCTCACAAGTACGTCCCAAAACTCTCCCGCAGATACTCCGTAGGAACACTGACTCAGGGAGGCAATTGAAATGCACATCCGGGCCATCGTTTGTCTCCTCAGCCTCGTCCTCACAGCCTGCGCCCCGTGCGGGTCGGTCGACACCGGGAACGTCACAGAATCGACCTTCCCCGAGCTCCGTGGGCCCTACCTTGGTCAGGAACCTCCGGGTCTGGAGCCGCGGCTCTTCGCGCCCGGAGTGGTCTCCACCGGGCTCGCCACCCGCGATGTGGCGATGACTCCCGATGGCGACGAGCTCTACTTCTCGGTCACCGTTGGCGCCCGCACAATGATCATGGTGACCAGGATGAAGGATGGTGTCTGGACCGAACCGATGGTGGCCCCATTCTCCGGCCGCTACATGGACATCGAGCCCTCCATTTCGCCCGATGGTCAGCGCTTCTTCTTCCTCTCGACGCGGCCGCAGCCGGGGCAGGAGGAGAAGCCGGGATGGGTCTACCAGGACATCTGGGCGATGGACCGCGAGGGCGACGGTTGGGGCGAGCCCTGCAACCTCGGCCAGCCGGTCAACTCGGACGCTCCCGAGTATTTTCCATCCGTCACCGTCGACGGCACCCTCTATTTCACCCGCGAGGGTGCCGACCGGGTGTCGGCGACCTATCGCTCGCGTCTCGTCGACGGGGTCTACGCCGAGCCTGAAAAGCTCGGACCCGAGGTCAATTGCGGCCGCAACCGGTTCAACGTCTTCGTGGCTCCGGACGAAAGCTTCGCCATCGTGCCGGCCATGGGTCGTGAGGACAGTCTCGGCGGGGTCGACTATTACGTGGTGTTCCGCTCCGACGATGACGTTTGGTCTGAACCGGTCAACCTCGGCGAGGCCGTCAATCAACCGGAGGGACGCGAGTGGTCGGCGTCGCTGTCGCCGGACGGCAAGTACCTCTTCTTCATGTCCTCTAGAACCACCACCGAGGCGGGCCTGCCTCTGACCGGCAGCACCATCAATGAGCTGCTCGGAATCTCCACCCAGCCTGGCCAGGGCAGCTCCGACATCTGGTGGGTGAGCGCGGAGGTGATCGAGCGATTGCGACCGTAGCCATCAGTTTTGAGTGTTGAGTTATGAGTTTTGAGTTGACCCCAGTTGGGAGGGATGGAAACTAAAAACTCAAAACTAAAAACTCAAAACTCTGCGATGCTCGATTCAGGTAGAATCATCCCTCCAATGAAGAAGAACCTTCCTGACGACCGCGGCTACTTTGGCGACTACGGGGGACGTTTCGTACCCGAGACCCTGATGGCGCCGCTGGCGGAGCTCGAGCGGGCCTACCGCAAGGCCGGTCGCGATCGCGGTTTCCAGTCGAGGTATGAAGAGCTGCTGGAGCACTACGTGGGCCGTCCCACTCCCCTCTTTTCGGCCCGCCGGCTTTCGGCGCGGCTCGGCGGTGCGCGCATCTGGCTCAAACGCGAGGATCTGTGCCACACCGGGGCGCACAAGATCAACAACGCCATCGGCCAAGCTCTGCTGGCGTGTGACATGGGGAAGGGACGCGTGATCGCCGAAACCGGCGCCGGCCAGCACGGGGTGGCGGTGGCAACCGCGGCCGCGCTCCTCGGCCTCGAGTGCCGGGTCTACATGGGTTCCGAGGACATGCGACGACAGGAGCTCAACGTCGTTCGTATGCGCCTCATGGGCGCTGAGGTGGTGGCGGTGGACGCCGGCGCGCAGACGCTCAAAGATGCGATCAACGAGGCCCTGCGGGACTGGGTCACCAATGTGCGAACCACCTACTACATCCTCGGCTCGGTGCTCGGCCCCCATCCCTACCCCATGATGGTGCGCGATTTCCAGACCGTGATTGGTCGTGAGGCCCTGATTCAATTCAGGAAGTCGACCCGCACGCTGCCCGATATCGTCGTCGCCTGCGTCGGCGGCGGCTCCAACGCGGCCGGTATCTTCACCGCGTTCGTACCCCACGAGTCGGTGGCCCTGGTCGGAGTGGAGGCCGGAGGGCGCGGGATCGTGCCCGGAGATCACGCCGCCAGATTCTCCGAGGCGGGCGCGCCTGGCGTCCTCCACGGCACCCGTACCATGGTGTTGCAGGATGACGACGGCCAGATCATGGGGACCCACTCGGTGTCGGCGGGGCTCGACTACCCGGCGGTCGGCCCGGAGCACGTTTTGTGGCGGGAGTCGGGGCGTGCGACCTACACCCACGTCGATGACGACGAGGCGATCGCCGCCTTCCACCTGCTCGCCGAGTGCGAGGGGATCATCCCGGCGCTGGAGTCGGCGCACGCCGTCGCCTACGCGGCCAGGATCGCGCCGTCGATGCCTCTTAACACCAACGTCCTCGTCAATCTTTCCGGCCGCGGCGACAAGGATCTCGGCGAGGTCGGCAGGGTGGAGGTCGAAGGATTGTGAGCCGGCTGGGCGATGCCTTCAGGGATGCGAAGCGCGAGAAGCGGGCGGTCTTCATCCCTTACGTCACCGCCGGCGACCCATCTCTCGAGCGCAGCGTCGAGATCGTCCGCGCCCTGGCCCGCGCCGGCGCCGGTGTGATCGAGCTCGGAGTGCCGTTTTCCGACCCCATTGCCGACGGTCCCACCAACCAGCGCGCCGCCGAGCGCTCCCTCAGGGCCGGGACCACTCTGTCCGGGGTGCTGGCGACGGTCGAGGTCATTCGCCAGGATCTCGAGATTCCGATCGTGCTCTTCACCTACGCCAACCCGGTGCTGCGGTACGGCATCGAGGCCTTCGCCGAGGACGCCGCGACCGCCGGCGTCGACGGTGTGCTCTTCACCGATGTCCCGGCCGAGGAAATGGCGCCGTTCGAGGAGCAGATCAGCGCCCGGGATATCGACCTGATCATGCTGGTCACCCCGACCTCGACGCGGCAGCGAATGAGGGCCGCGGCACGCTTCGGCGGCGGTGTTCTCTATCTGGTCTGGCGCGCCGGGGTCACGGGCGTTCGTCAGGAGCTCGGCGCGGGGCTTGCGGACAATGTCCGAGTGGCGCGAAAGGTCTCGCGTCTGCCGGTGGCGGTCGGGTTCGGCATCTCCACCCCGGAGCAGGTGGCAAAGGTGGCCGGGAAAGCCGATGGAGTGGTCGTGGGTTCAGCCATCGTCAGCCGCATCGGCGCGATGGGCGACTGCGATGAGCTGATCGATGAAATCGAGGAATTTGCCGCCGAGTTGGTGGCGGCATGCAAGAGGTAGTTTTGAGTGTTGAGTTTTTAGTTTTGAGTTACCCCTGCCCACCCAACATCTGCGGGGCGGCGAGCGGGAACTCAAAACTCAAAACTCAAAACTCATAACTCGTTTATGGGTCGCCCCAAACGTCGCCGCCTCGGACAGAACTTCCTGGTCGATCAGGACGTCGCGGAGCGCATCGCCGCCCTGCTCGCCAACAATCCGCCGCGGGTGCTCGAGATCGGTCCGGGCCGCGGAGCGCTCACCGAACCGCTCCTCGATCGCTTCGATCGTGTGCTGGCCCTCGAGCTTGATGAAAACCTGGTCCCGCCCCTCGTCGAGCGATTTGGCGGCCGCGGTTTGGAGGTGCGGATGGCGGACGCCCTCAGCGCGGAGCTCGATCCGATTCTGGCGGCCGAGGCGCCATGGCAGGTGGCCTCGAATCTCCCGTACTCGGTCGGGACCGCAATTCTCCGCCGGTTGTTGCCTCGCCACGATCTCTTCACCCGCTTGGTGGTGATGCTGCAGCGGGAGGTGGCGGCGCGGGTGGTGGCCGAACCCGGGGGGAGCGGGCACGGATTGCTCGCTCTCGAACGGGCAGCATGGGCCGATGCGCGGTGCCTCTTCGACGTCCCTCCGCGGGCGTTTCGGCCGCAGCCGAAGGTCATCTCGAGCGTGATCGTTCTCGATCTCAAGGCGCCCGAGCACGGCCCGGAGGTGTTGGATCGGGCGTTGAAGCTGGCGGCGCCGGCGCTGACCATGCCGCGGAAGATGCTGAGCAACGCGATCCGGGTGACCGATCCCGAGCGAATCGTCGCCGCCGGTCTCGATCCCTCGGCGCGGCCGGGCACCGTTCCGCTCGCGGGGTGGGTGCGCCTCGCGCAGGAGTTGGAGCAACCGCCATAAGTGTTCGACCGGCAACACTTTGCCCAGTAGTGGTACCATTCAGTGAGCATGATTGTGTCGTCTGAACATCGTCAGGAAAACCGTCTTTTGGTGCGATCAGATCGGCCGGGCGGAGGGACCCGGGTGACCCTGTGGCAGGGGGTGCTGTTGGGCATCCTGCAAGGAGTGACGGAGTTTCTTCCCGTGTCTTCCTCGGGCCATCTGGCATTGGCGCAGATGCTGATTCCCGGCTTCGAGCAACCGGGAGTGATCTTCGATGTACTGCTCCACGCCGGCACCGGCTTTGCGGTCGTGTGGTACGAGCGGCACCAGATTTCCGAATGGCTTCACACTGCGGTCGGCCGCCGGATTCTCGGCCTGTTGTTGTTGGGGACAGTCGCCACCTCAATCGTAGCCCTGCCCCTGCGGAACATGGCGGAGCAGGCCTTTGAACGCCCCCTGTGGGTCGGGGATTGCTCTGATCATGACCGGCCTGATTGTTGCCGCCACGAGGTTTATTCCGGGTGGATCTGTGGGTGAGAGCGAAACCACTTGGAGGCAGAGCGTGCTGGTGGGCCTTGCGCAGGGGCTTGCCATCTTCCCGGGTCTGTCCCGCTCGGGCCTGACCATCGCGGTCGGTCTTGGTGGAGGCTTGCAGCGGTCGTGGGCGGCGCGATTCTCATTTCTTCTGAGCGTTCCCGCCATCGCCGCAGTGACCGTTGTCGAGATCGTGGAGACGCAATCGGGGAATGGCTACCGCCGGCAACGGATTCGGGCTGGCGGCCATAGCCGGGGGATTGGCCGCCGGGATCACCGGCTATTTCGCACTCCAGCTAGTGATCAAAACAGTGTCGAGCAACATTTTCCACCGCTTCGCCTGGTACTGTATCCCGCTCGGGATTCTGGTCGTGGCGATGGTCATGGGAGGCCGGTGATGCGCCAACGAGTGGTCCGTGAAGCGGTCGCGGTGGCCCTGCTCTTGGGGGCGTTGCTGATCGCCGTGGCCCTCGTCTCCCACTCGCCCGCTGACCCGAGCCCCTTTCCACGCCTCCACTCTGCGCGACACGCCGAACAACCTCGCCGGTTGGCTTGGCGCCACCCTGTCGGCCGCCCTGTTCAGCTTCTTCGGTCTGACGGCATTCATCCTGCCGGTGGCTGCCGCGGTGATCGGGTGGCGACTGTTGCGCCAGTCGCCGATGGCCAACCCGCGCCTCGCCGCGATCGGATGGGGATTGATGTTGCTCGCTCTCCCGGGCTTTGCCAGCCTCCTCGGCACTGATCTGCCGTACCGCGACGGTCGCATCTCGACCGGTGGTTACGTGGGTCTTGCCGAGACCGAACTCCTGCGGGGATTTGCCGGACCGGTCGGGGGCGTCGTGGTGCTGGTGTTCCTGCTCATTCTCGGTGTGCTCTTGCTGTCGGGGGCGTCGGCGGGTGCGTTCGCCGACCGCCTCGCGGAGCGGGTGCGAAGCTCCTGGTTCGAGCGCAGGCGGGGAGAGGTCCGAACGACGGCGGGCAAAGGAGGAGACCCGCGCCCGGCAAAAGGTGATCGACCGCCAGATCCGTCGCATCGAAGGCAGTGACGACTACAAGGGATCGCTGACGGTCAAACAGGTGGAGGGACGGGGGCGTTTTCGGATCGTGCGCCGGCAGGCCGAGGATCGAATGCTCGAAGAAGCGGACGACGGGCCGAAGACCACGCGCACGAGCGCCGGCCGCCGAGAAAAGCGGCGAAACCCGCAGCCCCGGCGAAGAAGGCGGCCGCGCCGAAACGCAAGGAGATTCAAGAGGAGTTCGATTTTGTCGACGACCTCGAATCCTACGACCTTCCCAAAGAAGCCTTCTTGGAGATGATGGAAGAAGCTCCTGAGCGTGACTCGGCAGTCCTCATCGAGATGTCGAAGCTCATCACCCTGAAGTGCCAGGAGTTCAAGGTCCGTGGCGAGGTGGTCAACATCCGCACTGGGCCGGTGATCACGACGTATGAGTTCCGGCTCGACTCCGGGGTCAAGATCTCGGCGGTTCAAAACCTTTCCGAAGATCTCGCCCTCGCGCTGCGAACCGATTCGGTTCGGATCGAGCGGATTCCCGGTCGTGCGACCGTGGGCATCGAGGTGCCGAGCCCCGACCCCGAGATCATCAGATTGCGACAGCTGATCGAAGCCCCCGAGTTCCAGCGTGCCCAGTCGCTGCTGACTCTCAGCCTCGGGGTCGACATCCGCGGCAAGGCGTTTTTCACCGATCTCGCGCGGATGCCACACCTCCTGATGGGCGGGTTCACCGGCTCCGGCAAGTCGGTGGGTCTCAACGCGATGATCATGTCGATCCTCTACAAGGCGCGGCCGGACGAGGTGAAGTTTATCTTCATCGATCCCAAGATGGTGGAGCTCGGGGTCTATGGCGATATCCCTCACCTGTTGACGCCGATCATCTCCAACCCGAAGAAGGCGGCCAACGCCCTCGGGCTGGGCGGTGGCCGAGATGGACGATCGCTACCGCGTTCTCGCCGCGCTCGGGGTCCGCAATCTGCAGCAGTACAACCAGCTCCTGCGCGACCCGGTGCAGCTGCGTCGCGCGCGGGAGAAGCTGGCTGAAGACGGGAACGGCGACGCCCCCGAGCTCGAGCCCATGCCCTATATCGTCATCATCATCGACGAGCTGGCGGACCTCATGATCACGTCCCAGCGGGCGGTGGAGGAGTCGATCACCCGCCTGGCGCAGAAGGCACGCGCGGTCGGCGTGTCACCTCATATGTGCGACGCAGAGACCCTCGGTCGACATTCTCACCGGTATCATCAAGGCCAACTTCCCGTGCAGGATCGCCTACAAGGTGCGCTCGCGATCGACTCGAGGACCATTCTCGACTCGATGGGCGCCGAGCATCTCCTGGGTCGTGGCGACATGCTCTTCCTGCCGCCGGGCAGCGCGAATTTGATTCGCCTGCACGGGCCGCTGGTCACGGAGAAGGAGATCGCGAGCGTCGTGCGCTACATCAAGCGGTTTGGCAAACCCGAGTACCAACGCGACATCCTGTCCCACGCTCCGCTCGGCCCTCCCGAGCGCGGCGGCGGACGACGGACCGTCATGGAGGACGGCGAGGAGCTTTCAGACCCCATGTACGATCAGGCGGTTCGTCTCGTCGTGGAGACCCGCAAGGCCTCGGCGTCGTACATCCAGCGCCGATTGCGCCTCGGCTATACCCGTTCGGCGCGACTCTTGGATATGATGGAGACGGAGGGCCTGGTGGGACCGCCGGCCGGGTCGAAGGGTCGTGAGCTGCTGGTTGGGAAAAACCACTTCGGCGAGGTCGATGAGACGCTTGCGCTCAACATCGATGAGCCAGAGGATGATGGAAGGTAATATCGAGCATGGATTTCATTGATCTCGGACCTCTCGCCCTGTATCAGCTTGGTGCGGTTGTGTTGATCGCAGTCCTTCTCTTCCTCCTCATCATGTCCTTCATCTCCCGTTCAAAGGTCTTTTGCCAGTATCTCCACCACATGACCGGAATCAGCCTGAAGCCCTCAACCGTGCGCGCCCTGTACAAGAAAGGCGGACGCGGCGGGGTCCGCGATCACCTCATCGATCTCCTGATTCGCGAGGATCTGGCGGATCCGAGCCGGGTCGTGACGCCGGACTCGAAACCGGACACCTCGATATTTGAGACTGATTCGTAGCACAACACTCAACGAGTTAAGAGTTTAGAGTTTTGAGTTGAGAGTTAAGGCAACAGGGCGGATACAACTCTTAACTCTTAACTCTTAACTCTTAACTTTCCCAAAGGGTATCGGTTCGGCCAGGGGCGCGGTATCGGTATGATGTCCCTCGTGCCTCGTATTCAGGTTCTCCCGGACGAGCTCGTGAACCGCATCGCTGCCGGTGAGGTGGTGGAGCGTCCGGCGTCGGTGGTCAAGGAGCTGGTCGAAAACAGCCTCGACGCCGGTGCCACCCGGGTCGAGGTGGATCTGGTAAATGGCGGCCGCAGCCTCATCCGGGTGAGTGACGACGGTTGCGGGATGGATCCGGACGACGCCCTCCTCGCCCTCGAGCGCCACGCGACCTCCAAGATCCGCTCGGCCGATGAGCTCGACCACATCGCCACCCTCGGTTTTCGCGGTGAGGCCCTGCCGTCGATCGCGGCGGTGTCGCGATTCGAGCTCGTAACCTCGGCCGATCCCGCGGAGGGCGGGGTCCGGGTGATCGTGGAGGGCGGCCGCATTCTGGGGGCGGATGCCGCTGCGCGGGCGCGGGGAACCACGGTCGAGGTGCGGGATCTCTTTTTCAACGTTCCGGCGCGGCGCAAGTTTCTGAGGGCGCCGGAGACCGAGCTGCGGCATGCCCAGGAAGGTCTGTGGGGTGCGGCCCTGGCACGCCCCGATGTCGCCTTTACCCTCCGTCATGGTACGAGAACGCTGATCGACGCCCCGGTGGCGCCCGATTTCTCGCGCCGGCTCAAAGATCTATGGCGCAAGACCGAGCGGGTATTTCGCTTTCATGCAACCGGCGGCGGCGAGGTCGAGGGTCTCCTCGCCCCCGGCGGCGGCAAGGGCCGCCCGATGTTGATCTTCCTCGTCAACGGCCGGGTCGTGCGGGACCGTCTGCTGGTGGGCGCAGTGATGAGGGTCCTGCGATCCGCGGGGAGTGGTTTCGGCGGCGCCCGCATGGTCCTCGATCTCCGGCTGCCAACGGACGAGGTCGATGTCAACGTCCACCCGGCCAAGGCGGAGGTCCGCTTTGCTCGATCGGGATCGGTGTTCGCGCTGGTCGAGCGAGCCGTACGTGAGGGAGTGGCGGCGTCCCAGGGGCGAGTGGCAGTCGGAAATCTCGAGGACTCGGAGGTGTGGGGTGGGGTCGCGGCGCCTCCGGCCGGAGGATACGGCGAGCTGATCCGGCAACGGCACGCGGCGGGCGGGTCGCCGCTTTTCGAGCATCCGGCCTACGGTGGTGGGGGACTCGAGACGGTGGCGGACGACGCGTTGCGGCCGACGATCTCCGCCACGGGAGATGGCGTGCGGTCGGGCGCGAAACCCGGTTCGGCGGACACCCCTTTCGGTCGTCTCATCGGCCAGTACCGTGACTCCTTCCTGCTCCTGGAGGATGAACACGGCCTGGCGATCGTCGATCAGCACGTGGCCCATGAACGGGTGCTGTACGACCGCATCCTTCGTCGTCTCGCGGGCGAGGAAACACCTTCACAGGGGCTCCTGACGCCGCGCCTGATCGAGGTCGGGGAGGCGCGCGCGGCTGCGTTCGAATCGGTGGCCGAGCTGTTGCGTAGGGTCGGTATCGAGGCCGAGATCTTCGGCCACGGGACGATCAGGCTGTCGTCGGTGCCGCCCGAGCTGGAGGTGGAGGAGGTGGACCGGGTCGTCGAGGAGATCCTCGATCGCGCCACCGCGCTGGACGGCGTACCCGAGCGAGCGGCGGCCGAGCTCGAGGAGGAGATTGCGGCCTCGCTGTCGTGCCGGGCCGCGATCAAGATCAACCACCGTCTGTCGATCGACGAACAACGGGCGTTGCTCGCCGACCTGGTGGCGACCGACAACCCATATCGCTGCCCGCACGGGCGGCCCATCATCCTGCGCTTGAGCCAGGAGGAGATGGAACGACGATTGGGGAGACGCTGATGCAGCGAGAGCAGTGGCATCTGACCGAGGGGCTGATCTTCACCCACTTCGCGGTGTTCATCCTGGGTTCGATGATCGAAGGGGGGCTGCAGGCGCTGGCCCTCATTCCGGGCCTTGTCACCGCACGGCCGTGGACCCTGGTGACCTACCAATTCGTCCACGGCAGCAGTATGTTCTGGTTCTTCATCTCGATGCTGGTGCTGTGGATCATGGCCCGCCCACTCGAGGAGAGCTGGGGCTCGCCACGTTTTCTCGCCTTCTGGCTCGTCGCCACCTTCGGCGCGTCGTTAACCGCGGTTGCGCTCGGTCGGGTGCTCTTTGGCGACATTGGTTTCGGCACCTGTCTGTTGTTCACCTTTGCGACTCTCTATCCGGATGTCGAATTCCGGCTCTTCTTCATCATTCCGGTCAAGGTCAAGTACCTCGCCATCGTCGCGGCGGCGATTCTCGTCTACTCCAGCCTTTCATACGGGCTGCTGGCAGGGCTCGCCAACGTCGCCGGCACGTCGGCCGGTTATCTCTTCTTCCTCGCCATCCGCCGTTTGCCGACCCGTCGCAAGCTCATGTTCGAGCTCAAGAAGCGCAAGGCCGACATCTCGGTGCGCGCCGAGAATGAGCAGACTGAGGACCGCAACCGTGGCTGGGATTCGGCAGTGCGTGCGGCTGATGTCCGAGCGCGAGAGAGCGGGTCCGTCGCGGTCGAGGACGAGGCCCTCCTCGCCGATCTCGACGCCGCCAAGGGATCCCCTCGATCACGGTCTGCGCGCCTTCGGAGTTCGGTTTCATCGACGACGATGTCTGTCGGCGATGCACCGGGTTCGCGGAGTGCGCCGCCCGCCGCATCCGAATGTCGGCGGAGGACGGTGCGGATTAAAATCGCCGCGCCATCACCTGTAACTGCGTCTCAGTAAGTAATTTGCATTCGTGAAGAGGTTCACATAGATTGAACGGGGCATTGGCCTCGGGGCCGAGCCTCGGTGAGTGAACCCCTACAACGGGAGTGTGGATGTACCAACGGCGGGTGATAATTTTCGTCGGCCACTTCGGCAGCGGCAAGACCGAGATCGCCCTCAACGGGCGCGCTCGAGCTGGCCGCCGCCGGGTCGAGGGTGACCGTCGCCGATCTCGATGTCGTCAAACCCTACTTTCGTTCGCGGTCAGCGCGTGCCATTCTTTCGGACGCGGGCGTCGGTCTGCTCGCGCCCACCGGCGCCAACGTGCATGCCGACTTGCCGATCATCGTCCCGCAGATTCGTAGCTGCCTGCGCGACGAGCACAGCCGGCTGATTTTGGACGTGGGCGGTGATGACCTGGGGGCACGAGTTCTCGGGTCGCTGTCGGATGTGATTCCCTTCGATGACACCGACTGTCTGCTGGTGCTCAACTTCCGTCGTCCGTCGACCCCGGATCCAGAACGTGCGGTGGCGATGGTGCGCGAGATCGAGGCGGTCGGACGGGTGCCGGTGAGCGGGCTCATCTCCAACACCCATCTGATGGACGAGACCACCCCGGAGGTGGTCCTCGATGGCTACCGCCAGGCGCTCGAGACCGCGAAACTCGCGGAGGTGCCCCTGGTCGCGATCACGGTGGAGGAGGAGCTGGCGGCGGTACTCGAGGGCGGAGACCTCGAGTGTCCGGTCGTCCCCCTGCGGCGCATCGTCAAACCGCCCTTCGCGCAATCTCCGGAGCTGCGGACGACCGGTCCGCTCTTCGTCGTGAACTGAGAAAGGAGCGTCCATGTCGCGGATCGTGATCAGCCCTGACCGCTGCAAGGGATGCGAGCTGTGCGTGCACGCCTGCCCCCAGCAGATCCTAGGAATGGGCAAAAAGATCAACAGCAAGGGCTATATCTACGCCGAGGTGGTGGAGCAGATGCGCTGCATCGGCTGCCGGCTGTGCTGCATCACCTGTCCCGACATGGCCATCGAGATGGAGGTCAACGGGACGATGTACCACTACTTCAGTTACTGATGGGGAGTTGACGTGACGATTATTCCCGCGTCCGAGTCCGCGCCCGCGCCCGTGCCCGAGATGTGGTGCCGCGAGGGAAAGTCTACTCGGACTCGGGACTCGGACGCGGACTCGGACGCGGGATCATGTCTCGTCTCCCCTGATCAATCGGAGACGCGCATGACCAAGAAGCTCATGAAAGGCTCGGAGGCCATCGGCGAGGCGGCGGTGCAGGCGGGGCTGCAAGCTCTTCTTCGGCTACCCGATCACGCCGCAGAACGAGATCCCCGGAGTACATGTCGATGCGGCTGCCGCAGATCGGCGGCGCCTTCGTGCAGGCGGAGTCCGAGGTCGCGGCGTCGCACATGATCTACGGTGCGGCCGGGCGCCGGGCGAACGGGTCATGACCTCGTCGTCGTCGCCCGGTGTGTCGCTGATGGCGGAGGGCATCTCCTACCTTGCCGGCGCCGAGCTGCCGGTGGTGATCGTCAACATCATGCGCGCGGGGACCGGGTCTCGGCGGGATCCTGCCCAGCCAGGGAGATTACTTCCAGGCCACCAAGGGCCTCGCCCACGGCGATTTCCGGGTCCTCGTGCTGGCGCCGTGGTCGATTCAGGAGGCCGCCGATCTGGTGCAGGACGCCTTCGACCTCGCCGACTACTACCGCAACCCGGTCATGGTCCTCGGTGACGGCCTGATCGGCCAGATGATGGAGCCGGTCGAGTTCTCAGAGGGCCGCGAGCCGGTCAAGGAGCTCGCGCCCAAGACCTGGGCGACCACCGGTTGTGACGGCAGCCGGCCGACCAATGTCATCAACTCGCTCTTCCTCGACCCCAACGAGCTCGAGCAGCACAACTACAAGCTGCCGAGAAGTTCGACACCATGGTCCGTGACGAGATTCGATTCACGACCTACGGCGCGGAGGAAGATTATGACGTTCTCATCGTCGCCTACGGCACCGTCGCGAGGGTCTGCTCAACCGCCATCGACGAGCTCCGCGAGGAGGGGATCGCCGTCGCGATGGTGCGTCCCATCACGCTCTTCCCCTACCCCTACGAGGGAGTACGGGAGGGCGCGCTGAAGGCGAACTCGGTGCTGGTGGTCGAGCTCTCGTCCGGACAGATGATCGAAGATGTCGCCCTCGCCCTCGCCCGCAGCCGTCCCATTCATTTCTCAACCGAATGGGGGGGATCCTGGTATCGCCCGACGAGGTGGTTGCCAAAGATCAAGGCGATCCTCGACGGCAGCTCGGAGGAGGTGCACATTGGCTGAGACTGTCTTTGCCCGTCCGTTGGCCCAGGCCGACGTCAGCACCCACTACTGTCCCGGTTGCACCCACGGTTGATCCACCGTCTGGTGGCCGAGGTGATCGACGAGCTCGGGGTCCGCGAACGAACCGTGGGCATCGCCCCGGTCGGCTGCGCGGTGCTCGCCTACAACTATTTCAACACCGACTTTCACGAGGCCTCGCACGGGCGTGCGCCGGCGGTGGCGACCGGCATCAAACGCGCGCGCCCGGATCTCATCGTCTTTTCCTACCAGGGAGACGGCGACCTCGCCTCCATC
>PVMK01123775.1_pt1 | contig 14990 bp, 11 predicted proteins | sample 1853481 | NCBI WGS metagenome assembly PVMK01 (sample SAMN08533507, study PRJNA380276) | Marine sediment metagenome, whole genome shotgun sequencing project.
GATCCAGCCGGTTCAATCGAATATCCATAGCGTTGCGCATGCCGCGCTCGTAAAGGCCCAACACGCGGAGACTAAAGCCGAACAGCTCTATAAGCGTCTTGAAGGCGCTCCAGTGTCGGTTCCGCGGACCGAGGGGCGTTTCTTTGACCTCGGCCCGCTCCATTTCCAGGCGGACTTGGCGCCACTCCTGCCTGGCTGATTGAGAGACGAACGTCGTCTTGTCTTGCAACGTGGACATCGGGTGTGGGTCTTGGGTTGAGATGAACGGTGGCGACCATCAAACAGCGAGACTGTTCCTGTTTGGTTAATGGCCAGACATGCAAGAGCTGCCCCAACCGGCAGCGATCGCGGATGGCAGGGTGTGTCTTCATCGACCAGAACGAAGAAAGCGGCCCCGGGGTCAGGGTTAAAGGACCCCATCTGGTCCTACGCAGCCAACGCCAAGGTCGCGCGGCAGACCAACGGTCTCTATGGGTCATTATCAGCGCTCCTTGGCATAAGGCTGCCAGCTCGGCGCTTTCAGCGTCTTTCGCGCATCCGCCATCAGCTTGCTAAGCCGCCGTCGCTCTTTCAGGGCCTCGCGGATATAGAGCCCGTGATTGCGGGCGTTCTTGTTGCCCTTGGGCGCCCCCCGACCCCTTCGAAATATTTCATATTCCTCCTGCCCGAAAGGGCGTAAACTAGAGCCAAGCAAATTTGGGGGGCTCTTCTACGTGGAGGGTTCAACCATGACACCGGAAACCAAGAAGACTACGTACTGGACCGGTGGTGCTTTGGCGGCCCTAGTCGCTGTACTAGCAATACTTTGGGCTACCGGAATTCTGCAAACACCGCCGGCACAGTAGTAGGCGCTATCGGGCTCCGGCCACGATGCCCAAAAATGTGGCCGTGGTCGGAGCCCACCAAATCAGCATCAGGCGGACAACAGGCATGAAATCCATCCTCGTAGTGGGCGAAGACCCGCGCAGCTTCAAGGGCCTTCTCGCGATGGTCTGGCTAATCGCCGAGCAATTCGAGAGTTATGTCGAAGGCGTCGCCGTGCACGCTTTGACCGCGCCGGTCACCTCTATCGCGGGCTTCGGGGATGTTGCGGTCACGACCCTCGAGAGCCTCGAGGCCGAGGAAGTCGCACGCGCCGCGCGGTTGAAGGATACCTTCCAGGAATTCGCACGAGAGCACCATGTATCCGACGAGCCGGGCGCAGGCGAGCGGGGATCGGTGATGGCGAATTGGCCAATTGACAAACCTGTGTGGGTTCAAACGGTGGGAGAACGCGGGCGGGTCTTCGATCTCATCGTGGTAGGGCGTTCCGGTGAGGCTCCCATGAGGCCCGATACCCACGTAATGGAATCCGCCCTCTTCGACAGCGGCAAACCCGTTCTGATCGCGCCCCAGGACAGCCCGAAGTCCATCGGAAACGCCATGCTTATCGCCTGGAACGGCGCATCCGAAAGCGCCCGAGCGGTCGCCTTTGCCCTGCCCTTCCTTCATGCCGCAGGCGACGTCTTGATTCTGGAGGTAGACGGCGCGTCGGTGGTGGGCCCCGACGCCCAAGACCTGCGAACCTATCTCACACGACACGGAATTTCTTCGCAGAGCAAAACCATCGCACAGGTCGGCGCGGAGACGGGTCAGATCATCCTGGATGAGGCGGCCTCATTCGGCGCCGATCTGATCATCAAGGGCGCTTACACACACAGCCGATTACGCCAGATGATCTTCGGCGGCGCTACCAAGCACCTCCTGGCGGCGTCGCCCATCCCAGTGTTGATGGCCCACTAGTGGATAGAATCTAACATATGATACTCATATGATCGCGTATCCCGGCTTCTCGGGGCGTCGAAGGCCCTCGTCCCTGATGCTGACAATCCGACCGTAAGCAAGCATGTTCGAAGCGCTTGGTCGTCTTCAGCCGGCGCATCAACCCACAAGGCATGTTGACACTTGCTGTCTTCGCAAGTCCGGACTTATACCGAATCTCGATGATAATCACCCATCTCACTACCGTCTCCTGCTCGCTCGCTAGACGCGGATGGCGCCGTGGCGTGGGGCGCCACAAGGCGCCCGCCCCATGTCCCCGAAGGGGGCGTCGAGGGGGCTAGAGACCGTGGCCTTCGATGGGGCGCAGCGAGACAATAATTCGGCCGCCTCATTGGGACACCTCACCACCCGCCCCACGCGCGCCGGTGCCGGAGGGTGTGCCGTTCTTCGAGATCGATGCCGACAAATCCTCGATATCGGGTGGCGCGTTCACGAACATCGCTGCATTCTGCCCGGGCGTCTTTTACCGAAGCACGACAGATCGGACGGGCCCACCATGAGTTCGACCAAAGAGACCCTGTCCAAGGCCATTGACCGGGAAGCGGAACGCCTCGTCCGGCTTTATGATTTCTCCGAGGACGCGATGGTTTCGCTTCTGAGCGAGTCCGAGAACAAGGTCTATCTGGTTCGTGATCCGGCACTGCCCGAACACTACGTCATCCGGGTCAATTCCGGACGCCTCGGCTATCACACGCCACCCACGATCGCCTCCGAATTGATGTGGCTGATGGCGCTTCGGCGAGACACCGAAATCGTGGTTCCGGAGGTTCTCGCCGCAAAAGACGGCTCATTGGTTCAGACCTTCGATGGCCCCGGTCTCGATAAGCCGCGCCACGCCGCCATTTACAGCTTTCTCACCGGTAGGGAACCGCCGGAAGACCAGTTGCGCCCGGGCTTCGAGCGACTGGGCGAGATTTCCGCTCGGATGCATCTCCACGCCAAGAGCTGGACGCCGCCCGCCGATTTCTCGCGCTGTTCCTGGACGCCCGAGGCGATCCTCGAAGACCGCCTGAACTGGGGCCCCTGGCAGGAGGGGTCCGGGGTCGAAGGGGAGACCCTGCAGTTGCTCCGGCGGCTCGATGAAGCGGTGCGCAAGCGGCTCGCCGCGCTGCCCACGGACCGGGAGCATTTCGGCCTGATTCACGCCGACCTTAGGCTCGCCAACCTCTTGGTCGAAGGCGATCGCACGGCCATCATCGACTTCGACGACTGCGGCTATGGCTGGTATTTGTTCGATCTGGCGACAGCCCTCAGCTTCCTGGAGGAGCGGCCCGACGCGCCCGAGTTGATCCAGTGTTGGCTAAAGGGCTACCGAAGGGTGGCGGAGGTGCCGGCCGGTATCGAGTCGGAGATTCCAACCCTGATAATGCTGCGCCGCCTTCAGTTGGTCGGTTGGGTCGGCTATCAGCAGCAACATCTCGAGTTCGCGCGCGAGATCGGCCCCCGCTTTACGGTCGACTCCTGCCGGCTTGCCGAAGACTATCTCGGGCGCTTTGCCTGAGTGACTCGGCGTTGCTTCGCATTCTGGCTGGGATTCGCCGCCGCTTCGGTCTTGCAAAGCATCCCGGTCCCGACTTTTATCTTCATCATCCAGAATCATCTGGTGCGGAGCTTGATGTTCGGAGCAGTAAAAGACCGAGGGGGAGATGCGGGAAATCCACAAATTCACTGAGATCTTTGCAATGGAACTAGGGAGGATCCGAGAATGCTGACATCAGTTGAAGGTCGTTCGGTCATCGTAACGGGGGCGAGCAAGGGAATTGGCAAGGGCATCGCGCGGGTCTTCGCCAGCCACGGCGCGAAAGTCCTGGTGGTGGCGCGAACGGGATCGGACGCCGAGGCGACGGCCGCCGAGCTCAGCGAAAACGGCGGGACAGCCGCCGCTTTCTCCGGCGACGTGACCTCCTGGGACAGCATGCAGGCCATGGCCGCCGCCGCCGCCGAGCTTCACGGCGGAATCGACGTGCTTTGCGCCAATGCCGGCATCTATCCCCAGACCAAGGTCGAAGAGATGGACCCCGGGGAGTGGGACCATGTCATGGCAACCAACCTGAAGGGCAGTTTCCTCTCGACCAAGGCCTGCCTGCCGCATCTGAAGAACAGCGACGGCGGGCGCATCGTGCTGACCTCCTCGATCACCGGCCCCGTCACCGGCTACCCCGGCTGGACACACTACGGCGCCACCAAATGCGGCCAGCTCGGGTTCATGCGCACGGCCTGCATGGAATTCGCCAAATATGGCATCACCGTGAACGCCGTGCTGCCGGGCAACATCATCACCGAGGGCCTGAGCGACCTGGGCGAGGACTATTTGAAGACCATGGCGACCTCCATCCCCTTGGGCAAGCTGGGCACGGTCGAGGACATCGGCTACGCCGCCCTGTTCCTGGCCTCGAAGGAAGCCGGCTACATCACCGGACAGACCATCACCGTCGATGGCGGCCAGATCATTCCGGAATCGATCGAAGCACTCGCGGAGGCGTAATACCAAGCCTCGATAATCATCGCCCCCTTCATGGGGCAAACCGGCGAATCAACGTGCTTTCAATCGCGCCGGCGGCGCTTGCCCGCTGCGACTTTGAGCCACCCTGATCGGAACCCGGCGCGGATCACACGGCTCGCAGGAGGCCGATTTCGCTTTGCAGACCGCGTCGCGCCCCTATGCTAAGGTCATGCAAACCAGCCGCCGCCCCTAGCTAGAGAATGGCCGCCGTGAGTTTTACCCAATGACCGTCCTCATCACCGGCGGGGCAGGCTACATTGGGAGCCATGCCGTGCTTGCCTTCCGAGAGGCGGGCCACGCCGTGGCGGTTGTCGATAACCTTTCCACTGGCCGGCGCGAAGCGGTGCCGGAGGGTGTGCCGTTTTTCGAGGACGATGTCGGCGACCAGACCCGCATGGAGGCGCTGCTCGAAACCCAGAAGGTATCCAGCGTTATCCATTTCGCGGGTAGCCTGATCGTGCCGGAGTCGGTGGAACGGCCGCTCGCCTACTACCGCAACAACACGGTGGCGAGCCGCAACCTGATGGACGCCTGCGTGAAGACAGGCGTCCGCCGGTTCATCTTCTCCTCCACCTGCGCGGTTTACGGCGTCGCCGATCGACTGCCCCTGTCGGAAGACTCGCCCACAAACCCGATCAACCCCTATGGCCGCTCGAAGCTCATGACCGAGTGGATGCTGCGGGATGCTTCCAAGGCCCATGACCTGGCCTTCGTCTCGCTGCGTTACTTCAACGTGGCCGGCGCCGACCCGAAGGGCCGGACGGGCCAGTCGACCCCAAAGGCCACCCAACTGATCAAGGTGGCCTGCGAGGCGGCGGTGGGCCTGCGCGACAGCGTGGCCGTGTTCGGCGAGGACTACGACACGCCCGACGGCACCGGCATTCGCGATTACATCCATGTGAGCGATTTGGTCGACGCGCATGTCGCGGCCCTGAAGTACCTCGAAGCCGGCGGCGGGAGCCGCGTGCTCAACTGCGGCTATGGTCATGGCTTTTCGGTCCGGCAGGTGCTCGAAACCGTCCAACAGGTCTCGGGTCGCGATCTGGCCATCCGCCCCGGCCCGCGGCGCGCCGGCGATCCGCCGGCCCTGTTCGCCGATGTTTCCCAAATTCGCGACGCTCTGGGATGGCGTCCCGCCCACGACGATTTGCGCAAGATCGTCGCCGACGCCCTCAGGTGGGAGCGAGCGCTGCAGGAAGGTTATACCAAAGGTCGAAATCCACTCTAGCTGGCTTCCGCCGTCGCAAAGCGCCGCGAGGCGTAGCAGATCTTACCGAACCAACCCAAGAAAGCCTTTCCGCTCAAATTTTGAAGTCCGTTTCCGGGTGCCAACAGGACGCCCCTGCGGACCCGCAGAATGCCACGGAACAGCCGTTTCCCGACGTTTCCTGCGGCCAAGGGAGGTTCGATCTTTGCCGTACGGCGGCAATACTGAAGTGCGTATCTATCGATATCTAGTCGTACGGCAGGTGCGGCATCCCGATCAACCAAAACCGTCCCCGCGGTTCTGATAGAATTTGGGCCACTATCCAGGAGGGGGCTCATGGCTCTGCGCGGTGTCAGGAAAAATCGCTTCTGTTTCCGCGATGGTCTTGAGCGTGGCCAGGATCCGATAAACTTCGGCGCATTGCTCCGTTGAAACCACGGATCCCCGATCGAGCAACGATTCGCACATCAGTTCGAGCTCGCCTGCCGCCTCTCCCAGGCGCAGGAATCCCAAAGTACTCGCCGAGCCTGCAAGCTGGTGTGTCAGCGCGCCAAGAGTCGCCAGGGCGGATCGGATTTCGGCCGGCGAGGATTGGGTTTCGATGGCATGTGCGGCCGCCTCCAAGTCCCTCAGTTTTCCGGCCAATGCCACTACATAGGACGCTCGCAGCGCTTCGATTTGCGCTCGAATCTGTTCGGGAGGTTCAGCCATGCTCGACCGCTCGGGCCTTGCGACCACGATCGGGCAACGTCTTAGAGACGAACCATTTTACGACTGCGTCAACGGCCATCGGTAGCCTTCAGCCCCTCGATCTCATGGCTTTGCACCTCGGGTGTGGTGAAGCAAAAGAGGACGTCCAGGGTTTTAGACGGTTCCTTCCAGTGTCTCGAGCACGGGCGATACCGTCGATGCTGGAAATAACATCGATGAGCATCAAGTATCGATTGAAGACGGGAACCTTCCGCGAAGCGGAAGCACTAGACACACATGAGCCCACGACCAGGCCTCCAATAGGTTCGAACGCAATCTTGATCACGCTCCGAATATCCTCATTGTCATCCATGTGCAATAACCGGTCCAAGCGTCGATCACGCATTTCCCCGTGGCCTTCCGTGTAGGATGATGTGGGGATGGGCCGGTTCCCATCACCTTTGGGACGGTCAAGGATGCCGTGATCGCCTGACTCATCGGCTGTGTCTATGCCGCGTGAAAGGGCCGTGAGTACCGTGTTAATGAGTGTTACAATTCGCTGTGTGGGTTGCTGTTCCCGGTGCGAACGCCACGTTTTCACCGGATGGCCTTGAGATAAACCTAGCGGTGTCCAGTGAATTCTCACCTGCTTATCGTTGAGGACGACGAGTTCGTCCAGCAGCTTCTGGCTGCCTATCTCCAGAACGAAGGATTCAAGGTCAGCCTTGCCGCTAGCGGCGAGCAAATGCTTGCCATTCTGGACACGGAGCCCATTCATCTGGTCATCCTAGACCTCGGACTTCCCGATGAGGACGGATTGGCCCTGGCCCGCCAGATTCGAGCCCGTTCATCGTTGCCGATTATCGTCTTGACCGCGCGAAAACAGCGCGACGATCGAATTACCGCACTGGAGTTGGGCGCGGACGATTTCATGACGAAGCCGTGCGACCCTCGGGAACTTGCCCTACGTGCACGGAACCTCCTGTCTCGGGCGAACGCTGGAGCCTCGCCGACAGAAGATTGGCCGACCGCGCATACGGCGCGCTTCGAAGACTGGGTGGTCAACCTCACCGCACATACCCTCGTGGCGCCAGACGGTCGCGATGTTCACCTGACCCGCTCGGAGTTCAATTTACTGGCCGCCCTGGTCAAAGCACCTAACCGTGTCCTGACCCGAGACCATCTTCTCGATGCCGTTAGCCGACATGGAGACACCCCGAGTGACCGCATGATCGACGTCCTAGTGAGTCGTCTGCGTCGGAAGATCGAGGGTGATCCGAAAAATCCCAAATTGATCGTGACGGTCGTCGGTTTCGGCTACAAGTTTTCCGCCCGGGTCTCGTAGCGGAATGGGTCTCACGTCAGTATGTCAGGATTGACCGACACATCGAGATTAACGATCAGGGTCGCCAGACCCGGCCCCACCATTTGTGTGTATATTTGGCTGCCCGAGCTATCGAAGCCGCCGTCGGTCCAGCCAGTGCCGGCATCGATGCTGTCGCCGGCATCGCCGAGAACAGTCACAGAATCGGTGTCGGACATGTCCAACACATCCTGGGCTGTCAGAGTGACGCCGTTGGCGCCGGTGTCGGCTTCGAGGTCGATCCGCTCGATTCCGTTGATCGTGCCCGTCAAGGCGGTAAGGTCCACGGTGCCGCTCTCGACGCGCAGCGTATCGGTCCCGCTTCCGCCGTCAAACGCCGTATCGGCCGCATCCCAAACGAGAATGTCATCCCCGGCGCCGCCGTTGAGAGAGTCGCTTCCGGCGCCGCCATCCAGCCAGTCATCGCCCAGTCCGCCCGTGAGGCCGTCGATTCCAGCTACGTAGACCGCGTCAATATCCTCGGAGGTGTTGGAGAACAGCACGCCGCCGTCGAACAAGAGGGTCGCCGTATCGGTCGCCGGGTCGTAGTCGACCAGATCGTCATCGCCAAACGTCAGGCCGCCGAGCGTCGCGTTGCCGATTGTGGAGAGGATGATATCGCCGTTGGCAAGCACGTGGACGGCGTTGATATCCTCGTCACCAGTGAACAACGCGCTGCCGTCGAAGAACAGGGTCGCGCTATCGGTCACTGGGTCATAGTCGACCAGATCCTCGTCTGCGAAGGTCAGGCCGCCAAGCGACGCGTTACCTCTTGTCGACAGAATGATATGGCCGTTGTCCAGGACTTGGACCGCATCGATATCCTCGTTCCTGGCGAACAACGCGCTGCCGTCGAAGAACAGGGTCGCGGTATCTGTCGCCGGGTCGTATTCGACCAGATCCTCGTCAGCGAACGTCAGGCCACCGAGCGTCGCATTATTGACAGTGGAAAGGATGATATGGCCGTTGGCAAGGACGTGAACGGCGTCGATATCCTCGGAGGTGTTGGAGAACAGCACGCCGCCGTCGAATAAGAGAGTCGCCGTATCGGTCGCCGGGTCGTAGTCGACCAGATCGTCATCGCCAAACGTCAAGCCGCCGAGCGTCGCGTTGCCGATTGTGGACAGGGTCAACGACACGTCGTCGCCAATCAGAACCTCATTATCAACTCCCCCAGTGATGGCGTCACCGCCGGTGGCCGCGATGGTCACCACGGCCGGTGCGGACGTGAGGACGCCGTCGGAGACGGTGTAGCTGAAGGACCCTGCTGCGAAGGCGCCGGGATTCGGGGTGAATTCCACGTTGCCACCATTGACCACCGCACTGCCGCCGGTCGGCGATCCGCCAACGACTGTAAAGCCGGTCAGTTGATCACCGTCGGAGTCGCTATCGTTATCGAGCAAAGCCGCGATGGGAATTGTGATAACCGAACCGTCCACAATGTTCGTCAGGAGTGAGTCATCTACTGCCGTCGGCGCGTCGTTGCGGCCGGAGACGGTGATGGTGACGGTGGCGGTGTCGGAGCCGCCGTTGCCGTCGGAGAGGGTGTAGGTGAAGCTATCCGTCGTGCTCTCGCCGGCGGCCAGCGCGTTGAGGGTGGCCGATCCGGTGGGATCGTAGCTGTAGCTGCCGTCGGCGTTGACGGCGACGGCCGCCCCCTTGGCGGAGACCGCGTCGAAGGCGGAGACGTTCGGGCTATCCGAGGTATCGGGGTCGGTGTCGTTGGCGAGCACGCCGGCGGCGGCGACGTTGAGGACCGTGTCCTCGTCCGTCGCGCCGCTGTCGTCGGTGGCGGTGGGCGCGTCGTTGACGGGGGTAACGGTAGTGGTGGCGGTGCCGGGCGTGGCATCTGAGGCGCCGCTGTTGTCTTTGGCGGCGTAGGTAAAGCTGGTGACGCCGTTGAAGTCGGCGTTGGGGACGAAGTAGAGGGTGAGGTTATCGGCGGCGGCGGGGTAGTCGATGGCGGTGGCGGCCGGGATTGTGAGGGCGGCGTCCCTGTAGAGAGTGCCGCCGGCGGGTAGGCTGGCGAGCGCGAAGCTCTGGACAGCGCCATCGACGTCGTTGCCGGCAAGGGTTATGGCGATGGCGGCGGCGTCCTCGGGCCCACTGGCCGCCACGTCGTTGGTGGTGGGCGGGTTGTTGACCGGAATGAGGGTTGGGCCGCTCGTCGCGGCGTTAGTCCGAAAAGCCTCAGGTTGACCATTAGCGTGAGTGCGGAGGCCGCTCTTTTGAAGCGCTCCCTGGGCCGTCAAAAAGTCAAAAGATGACTCAGTCCGAAAGTCTAAGGCGCTAAAGCTTGCCCCGCCGCCCAATAGTGGCGACTCTTCAGGCTCACCCTGCTGTACGTCCTGTCGCGCAGGTAGCACCTCATCGGGAGCCTGTTCAACGGTGGCGGGGTTCCGTTCGTCGGCGCGTTCCTCGCGTGGCCGAAAGGTTTTATTTGTCGAAGGACCGAGGCTATATGGCTGAGGGATTACTGAGGTCCCAGAGACTTCATCCTTCTGTGACGTTGCCGCCAATTCTGTCATGCCGGCGCGAGCAGCAGAATCAGAGTCACTTTCCATCTGCACAGGGGTGCTCGGCTCAACAGAGGATTGATGACTATCTGCGTTGTAAATCTGTCGACGGGCCATATCTCTCCAGACGGATTTTCTTGTCGCCTAATCCGTTTAGCCCGAGCACGATGAGAGCGTTAGTGGTGGAACGACGCATGCGCTTATGGTTATCTAAAATAGTATTTCTATAACCGTGTTCTATCTTAGATCTAACCCGCCCTTCGGGGAGGCACGTGCAGTCCCAAGACTGGAACGAATGTCGGAGCTCTTTCCGGCCGGGGGTGCTTGGCCTAGCCATAGGGGCGCCGTGTTGTTCGGGTATGGCAACCATGTGAGCGCCGTGTTAACGGGTGTTACAATCTGCAGTATGGGGATGCCGCCGCAAGAGCGGCCTGCCGCCACCGACGAACCCTTGGAGAGCCTTCAACGGCTCTCCAAAACCGGGATGAAGCTTTCGTCGATTCTTCGTTCGCCGGCAAAATCCGGCTCAATCGTTGCCGCCAACGCGAGAGCCAGAGCGCTAAACTAAGGATAGCCGAACGTTTCGTGGGCCGGGTCAGGCGGTGAGCGCCATCCCGAAACTCGCGGAGTGCGCTCCTAGACTTCTCGCGGGCGGCTCATATAGGGGACTCGTGCACGCTCTAGCGGGATCAAAGGTCCGAATCGTAAACCCTGCTCGATGAGCCCCGCCAGCCCTTGACCTATCGATCGGCTACGGAAGCCGCAGGCGTGTTGCAGTGAATTTGCCAGATGGCATTGATCCGCTCATGTAAGTGCATTGGGTCGAAGGGTTTAGCGATGACATCCACGGCACCCAGATCCACAAGACGCGCCTTATCCTCTGGCCTAACCTTCGCGGTGATGAACACGACCGCTACATTGGCCAATCTCGGATTACGTCGAAGAGCGGACAGAGTTTCCGGCCCGTCCATCCCCGGCATCATGACGTCGAGCAGAATGAGTTGAGGATCAAAGGCAGAGGCTTTTTCGATCGCTTCCTTGCCCGATTCGCAGGCTTGTAAAACAAAGCCCCCAACATCTTTCAGGGACATCGTTAAGATGTTTCTCAAGTCAGGGTCGTCATCCACGCAAAGAATGCGTCGGAGCTTTGAGGCGGCCATCTCACCACTCTTTCGCGGCAACAATTGTTATTATTGTTACTCCTACAGGTTAGCCCTGCTCGTTATCAGCTTGTATAGCAGTTTGCGTATATGGGTTATGCAATTTTTCTCATACTGTCACGAATTCGCCTCACGGCTCTCGATCCGAACGCGCGCATTCAACCCTTCTGGAAATGCCGCTGGTTCAGGCTCCAGCTCGCGCTGGCCCCCCCTGTCTTTTACGCGGTTCGCTATGAAGCCAAGAAGCTGCACCGGCGCTCTCTTGCACTCAACTCTTCGCCCCGACCTACAGACAGGTCGAAATAGAATGTGGTCCCGGTTCCGATTTCCGTGTCGAAGGCGATGCTCCCGCCAATCTGATCAATGATCATTTTGCAAATGCTGAGACCCAGTCCGGTGCCGCCTCTGCAGCGGCTGTCGGCCCTATCGGCTTGGGTAAACCTCTCGAACACTTGATTGCGAAAATCTTCCGGGATTCCCGGACCGCGGTCCTTGACTGAAAGCCGGACCGAGTGGTCGCCGCGCGAGATTCGCACTTCGACGACACCGCCTTGCGGCGAAAACTTAATCGCGTTGGAAAGGAGGTTCGTCAACACCTGGATCAGACGATCTCCATCGGCCATCACTTGCACAAAATCAACATCCTCTACCAGTCTCACTTCCACACCCTGTTCGGCTGAGTAATGGGCGATGGTTTCGATTGCATCGCGAGCAAGGGGGCCGAGTTCGAGCAGACTCGTTTCGAGGTTTGAGCTTCCAGATTCCATCTTTTCGATGTCTAGAACGTCATTAAGAAGACGAACCAGCCGATTGCAGTTCCTATAGGTAATCTCGATCATGGACTGGGCCTTCTCGGGCAACCGACCCGCCGCGCCCCCTTGGATCAAGCCGAGGGCGCCCAGAACCGAGGTCATAGGCGTGCGCAACTCGTGGCTGACCGAAGAGACGAACTCATCCTTGATCCGATCGAGCTTTTTGCTTTCCGTGACATCCGTCGCGATCGCGCCGAGGCCTGAAATTTCGCCGGCGGCGTCTCGTATCGGAAACTTTATCATGTGCAATGTGTGCAGGCCGTCTGCCATGAGGATGTCATCCTCCTGCTCGATCACCTCTCCGGACCTCAGCACCGCCAAATCATGCGATCTAGCGGCGTCCGCGAACTCCTTCTGGTGATGAATATCTGCCGGCAGTTTGCCCCTAACCCCCTCTTTCGTGACGTTCCACAGCCTCTCGTAATACCGGTTTATCAAGACGTAGCGACCCTGGACATCCTTCAAATAGATCTCGGCCGGCGCGTTCTCCATGATCGCGGTAAGACGCGCTTCGCTTTTCCGCAGCGCTTCCTCGGCTCGCTTGCGCTCGCTGATATCTCTGAATACCACGACAGCACCAACCAAACTGCCCCCCTTTCGGATCGGCGCGCTCACGTATTCAATTGGGAAGCTCGTTCCGTCCTTCTTCCAGAACACTTCGTCCGAAACGTGGTGAACCTTGCCGTCCTTGAATGCCGCATAAATCGGACAATGCTCCCGAGGATAGGGTGTCCCGTCCGGTTTGGTGTGGTGAAGAATGTCGTGCTGAGATTGGCCGATAAGGTCCTGAGAATCCCATCCAACCATTTGTGCCGCGGCGGGATTCACAAACGTCGTCCGACCTTCGAGATCCAGCCCGTAAATCCCTTCACCAGCTGCTTCGAGAATCAATTCATTGCGATGTTTGGCCTCTTCGAGCTCCTGGCTGACTTCCTTGTGCGAGGCGATCTCTCTTTGCAGCTCGGCGTTGGCCCTCGATAGTTCATCCGTTCTGTCGCGCACCCGTCGTTCGAGCATATCGTGTGCTTGCTGAAGGGATTCCTCCACTTGCTTTCGCTCGGTGATGTCTTGGATTGTTCCGATCGTTCGGATGGTCAATCCGATTCTATCGAGAACCCGTTCGCCCCGCTCCAGAATGTGGCGAATCTCACCATCGCGCCGGACGATGCGGTATTCAACGTTCGTGTGTCTGCGATTTGGCTGGGACTCTTCGAGGATGACAGTGCTATATCGTTCGCGATCATCGGGATGGACCCACAGGAGGTCGTCTTCGAAGGTAGCACTCGTGGAGAGGTACTCTTCCGGCGTTATGCCGTGGATGCGGGCGAATTCCTCGTCGCAGTCGATGCATCGGTTCTCCACGTCGTCCCAAATGAAGTGGCCCAAATGGGCAATCCGTGTAGCCTCTTTGAATCGCGCCTCGCTGTCACGCAATGCTAACTCGCTTTGCTTACGACGTGAAACTTCCTCAGACAGCTGCTGGACGCTGGGCACCCAAAAATACAAACCGACGGCGATACAGATGAATCCACCGAGATAACCAACGATCTTTTCCAGGTAAGCCTCAGCCTCGGTGTCACCGATCAGCACGAATCGATTGAGGCTTTCGAAGTTGTCCGTGATGTCGAGCACACTTCCAACGAACAGAAGGAGGAACCCGACCGTGATTAGGCCCCAACCCCGCTGGGACGATGTGTGCCGGTTGCGACCAGCGTTAACGAGAAAGACGATCACGCCAAACATCACAACGGCACGGACCGTTTCAAGCATTACATCTATCATCGCAGGCCTTTTCGGCGGAGTGGGAAGTTCCTCTGGAACCGCTTGTACCCAAATTTGCGGGCTTTGGTTAAGAAGTTCCTAAGAAATCTCTGCCGAAAGCGACCAATAAGGGTCCATGCCGTTCGCTAACTCGGGGGTTGGTGTCAAGCTCTCCGTCATATTCCTGCCGGGTTCACTGGTCTCTCCACGGTAGGGGCTATGCCCTCTGCATGATGGCGTTGGAGGACGCTGGCGGATCAATGTTGAAAATGCGCTTGCCTCGATGAGGCCCACCATGTCGGCAGCTCGGGCGGGTGCGAAGCACGATTGTCCATCCAACGCCCCTTGCCATCCATGGAGATTTTCGCGCCAGCGTCCTTCAGGACCTGCGTGAAGGCCGGGGAGGTGAACTGGTTGCCTTGATCCGTGTTGAATATCTCCGGCTTGCCATGCCGCGCCAGAGCCGCCTCCAGGGCCTCGACACAGAAATCGACGTCCATGGTGTTGGAGAGCCGCCAAGCGAGAACCTTGCGGCGCCACCAGTCCACGATGGCGACCAGGTACAAAAGGCCCCGGCGCATGGGAATGTAGGTGATAGCGCTACACCAGACCTGGTTCGCCCGATCGATCTCGAGCCCGCGCAGCAGGTAGGGGTAATACCAAAGGGTGATCGGGATGTGGATCGCTGGTCCCATGATGCCCTTGGGCTTCCGGTAGATCGCCTGAAGGCCCATGAGCCGCATCAAGCGGCGCACCCGCTTGCGTCCGACCGTGTAGCCCAGGCGCCGCAGGTGCCGGGCCATCTGGCGCGAGCCATACCACGGCGTCTCCAGGAACTGCGCGTCGATCAGGCGCATCAGCGCCAGGTTCAACAGGCTCTCCCCCTTGCCCTCGTAGTCGAACGACGAACGGCCGATCGAGACCAGGGCGCATTGCCGGACAATGCCGAGCCGTGGATGCTTGGGATCGACCATCTCTACCCTCCGGCCGTGGCTCAACGACCGAAGGCTTTCGACAAAAAACCCTTCTCCACCGTCAGCTCCCAGATCTTCGCGTGAAGCGCCGTGATCTCCGCCTCATGCGAGGCATCCCGGCCGCCCTGCTGGCCCGAGAAGATCTCCACCAAACCCTCACGTACCCCTACCTGCTGCGCGGGC
>PVMK01114511.1_pt1 | contig 14988 bp, 19 predicted proteins | sample 1853481 | NCBI WGS metagenome assembly PVMK01 (sample SAMN08533507, study PRJNA380276) | Marine sediment metagenome, whole genome shotgun sequencing project.
AATGAGGAGTGCCGTCAGGATTTTTGTAATTTGCAGCTTTTCCAATTCTATCTAAATCAACTTTAACTTTAACTACAGTTCCATCTTCTAATTCGAAAGACACAAAATCATTTTCTAATCTTTTATAATCTAACATCTTAAATTCAATTTTGTTTGGTTTTTCACTCATTATAATTCCCTGTTTAACATTATTAGTAAAGATAGCTCATTAGTTTGATTTGCTCTTCAGTTGTAATGATATTTTTGTTTGTCAAAATTTCTAACAATTCTTTAAAGATTGTTTTTTGTTCAGATGACATTCCACCTGCTGAACCTTTTTCTCCGGGTGGACCTGGTGGACCTCGTGGGCCGGGTTGACCTATCGGACCTTGTTCTCCTGCTGAGCCCGATTCTCCTGTTGAACCTAGTGGACCATGTGGACCTCTTTCACCTTGTGGACCTTGAATTCCTTGTGGACCCTGTGGGCCTTTTTCTCCGGGTGGACCGGTTACACCACGTTCACCTTGAGAGCCTTGTGGACCTTGTGGACCTTTTTCTCCAGGTGTGCCTAAGGGACCAGTTGAACCTTTTTCTCCAATGGGACCTATGGAACCTTTTTCTCCTTTTTCTCCTTGTGGCCCTGGAACTCCTGTTAGTCCTTTAGCTCCTGCAGGACCTTGTGGACCTTGTGGACCTTTTTCTCCTACTGAACCTTCAGAACCTTTGCTACCTTTTTCTCCGGTTGGACCTGTTAAACCAGTTGAACCTTTTCCACCAACAGGACCGGTTAGACCTGTGGGACCTTTTTCTCCAGTTGGACCTAGAAGTCCTAGAACTCCTTTTTCTCCTTGAACACCAGTCATTCCAGTTGAACCTTTTAATCCGGGCGTTCCTACAGTACCTGTTAATCCTTTGTCACCGGTTGGACCTTGTGAACCTTTTTCTCCTTTTTCTCCTGGAGTACCTCTTAATCCAGATGCTCCTTTATCACCAGAGGAACCTGTTGGACCTTTTTCTCCCGGTGGGCCAAGTGGACCTTTTAATCCAGTTGGACCTTTTTCTCCAAAGGGACCTGTGGAACCTTTTTCTCCTTTGTCACCAAGTGGACCAGAAATTCCTTTGTCACCCTTGTCACCTTTGTCACCAGTAATTCCTTTGTCACCAGCAATTCCTTTGTTACCAACGATTCCTTTATCGCCGGGTGCACCTTTGTCGCCGGGTGTACCTAGTATACCATCTGAACCTTTATCACCGGGTGGGCCTTGTGAACCAGAAGGGCCTGTTGGACCTTTATCACCGGGTGGATCTTGTGAACCAGAACTAGCTAATTTTGTTGATCGTTTGAGTTTTGAACTATCAGAAATTGTTTTTGTTTCAGGTTGTAATTTTTGTTTTGGTTTTTTCAAAGGAACATCAAATACAGTATGTAATGAAGAAAATAGATCAGTAACAACAATCCAAATTTTATCAAGATTATCTATAGATGAAGGAAGTGGGTTTTCTGGTGAACCAATTGTTTCAGAAAATATCCCATCTTTTACTCTAAGGTGGAAGTTGCCTTTCCACAAAGATGAGAATTGTTTAGTTCTAATCGAATCATCTGAAGGTTTACTATCAGTTATTGCAATTTGGGCTTCGTAGACGCCTGATTGTCTAAAAGGTGCCTGTCCTTGAATTTCTACTCGTGACTGAGATGACACATCGTTTGTGCATTTTCCAAGTATTTCTGTATTTAGATCGCATGACCTTATTCAAAATGCTGTGTGAATTGTGTGACTACTATTAAGGAGAGTATTTATCTAGATAAAATTGCAATTTTTGTCTAGTGAAAAAACTTTTCAGAAAAAAATCAAAGGAAATAGATGAATCAGGATTAGAAAAGACAAAGGTAAAAGAGACCAGTCTAGTTGATCCAGATTACAATCGTAAGAGATTATTCAAAAAAGGAATTAATCGTATGGCAGATGAAAAACTAGAAGATGCTGTCGAGTTATTTGAGCAAGCATTAAGGATTGATCCTACCAGTGTAGAGACTTTGATGAAATTAGGATATGCAAGATTTCATTTAGATGATCACAATGAAGCACTAAGAGTATATGATAAAATTTTAGATATTGATGTTACAAATCCAGAAGCTTGGAATCTTAAAGCACTTGTACATTATGAACAGAAAAAATATGCCAAAGCACTAGATGAAGTCGAAAAAGCAATAGAGTCAGACCCAACATATGGAATGGCTTGGTACAACAAAGCTTGTTTCCTATCATTACTAAATCAAGTGCCAGATTCATTAGAAGCATTGAAACGTTCTATTGAGATTGATGTTAAAAATGCTAGAAGATCAATTCGGGACTTTGACTTTAAAAATGTAAGAATTGAAGAAGGATTTAAGAGAATTGAAGAAGTTGTAGTTTTAGAATCAGTTAGACAAGGATACCATACAATTGGTGCAATTGTCTGGACAACATATCTCGATAAAGTAGATGTTGAACTTGGATTAAGAAAATTATTGGAAAAAGGACTTTTAGTACAAAATGAAAAGCGTGAGGGTCTACAAAAAATTCCAATTTATGATCTTGCACCAAACGTTGCAGAAAGAATAGGGTAAAGAAAGAAAGGGATTATTTGGAATCACAAGAAAAACATTACCAAGACCAATTAAGAATTTAAAAGAACTCAGTCAAGCCATTCAAACTGCAAAAGAAGCAATTGAAGAAAAAGATGTTGAGAAAACTTTGGATATTTTTGAAGAATTCACAGACGTTTCAAAATCAGGTGAGCAGATGATTGAAATGTTCTTGGATGAGCACAGAGAGATAAGATTGTGGCAAATTAGATTAAGAGATAGAGGAGAGGGACTATCTAGTGAATAACAAAGACAAGATGTTAACATTGTTTGATAATATCGAAGTGACAATTACTAAAAAACTAAGAAAAGAGATTGCATAATTATTCTGCAGACAAATCCCAGTAGTTAGCATCTTCTTGCGTTGCTGTTGGTTTTTGAAGATTTTTCCATTCCTTAAAAGATCTAACGTATAATTTTGTATTAGATAATCCTACAGATTTTAGTGCATAATATGCTAATCCAGAAAGAGTGCCGACACTGCCACAATAAGTAATGATTTCTGAATTTCCATCAACTCCTCGATTTTCAAGCAATCTCTTCATGTCTTCTTTTGGACGTAAAATTTTGTCATTATAGGCAAGTGTTCTATAAGGTAGACTAATTGCTCCTGGGATGTGTTGTTCAAGATAATTCAAGCGTTCCCTATTATCAATCAAAATTACACCATCTCTTTCTTTTGCACTTTCCAAATAATCAGAGGTTGCCAAAATATTTGGTTGTAAATTCATAGAGTGTTCTTTGCGTTGTATTTCAGGGATCTTAGAATCACTTTCTAACCCTTGAGATTTCCAGTTACTGTAGGTAGTTTCAAGCAAAGTTACATCTGAATGCCCAATGTATTCCAAGGTCCAAGCCACTCTTGATGCCAAAGCACCAAAGGTATCATCATAAACAACAACAGGTGTTTCATTATCAATCCCCATAGTGTTTATGAGTTTCAAAACCTGTTCTGGCTCATCATCTGACAAAAGATTTGCCAGAGGTAAATTTACAGCAGTTGGAATATGATCTTGTTTGTAGTCATCTTCTCGTCTAACATCAATCACTCGAACACTTTTGTCTCTTATTTCTGAACGTAAAGAGTCTACATCCGTTGTTATTTTACCAGATTCTGTCAAGCAGCACATTCACCCTTGCCAGTTTTTGTATGGTAACTAGTATCATTGCCATAATCAAGATAAAAATCAGGATCCTCTTCTTTTGTTGGAGGAATTACTAGTGGTTCTAAAACTTTTTTGATATCATTAATGGATTTTATCTCAGAGTCTTCATTGTTATTTACAACTCTATGAATCCAAGATTGAAGAGTGTCATCAGATTTCTTATTTTGCTTGAATAGTTCAATGATTTTTAGAATTACAGAAATTACTCTTTTTGCAGGAACTCTAAGACATGTTTGACCCAGCATTGTGTCACCATCAGAGCGTCCACCTAAGGACATCTGATAATTTGCATACATGTCTTTTCCAACACGTCCTCCGCCTCCAAAGAAACCAATGGTTGCAATTCCATGTTGTCCACATGAATTGGGACAGCCACTTATCTTAATTGAAGAATCACTCAAATCATCATCTTCATCAAATTTTAACTCTAGCAATTTTCTTTGAATTTCTTTTGCCAGTCTATGGGAATTTGTTAATGCGAGATTACATGAAGTTGTTCCTGAACAACCAATTGGAGCAGTCATTGTTAACGCTCCAGTTTTTGCTAATCCTACTTCTAGAAGATTGGAATACAAACGGGGTAAATCATCTTCATAAACATAACGTAATGCCACATTTTGTACAAAGCCGAATCGACCTTTACCCTCAGCAGAAAAGTCACGAATAATATCTGCTAATGCATCAAGTTGACTCGCAGTGATATCTCCTGCCTCGAGTGCGATAAAAACAGAATGATAACCAGATTGTTTTTGTTTAACGGTACTTGTTTTGAGCCATCTTGCATAACCTTCAGGTGCTGCTTGACCACTTTGATCAGAAATTCTAATTGGTCGTTTGATTTCATTTGTGGTATGATCAACTTCTAATTGAGTAATTACTGATTGAGTAGCCCTTACAATTGCTCTTTCCTTTAGAACTAGATTTTGGAATTTTTCCCACCCCATATCATTTACAAGATAACGCATTCTATTTCTTGCCATATTTTTTCTATCACCAAGTCTATCAAAAATTCTCACTACAGCCATTGAAGTGTAAACCAAATCTTCTTCAGGAGTAAACTCTTCTAATTGATATCCAACAAATGATTTATTTCCCAATCCCCCTCCAAGAAAGATTTTAAAACCTCTTTGAGTTGTTCCGTCAACTTCTCGAATCTGAGGAATTAATCCAACGTCAACCATTCTTACCATTCCATGTTTTTCACAGCAAGTAAAATTGAATTTGAATTTACGTGGAAGATTTTGAGTCATTGGGTTTCTCAAAAAGAATCTCGCTGTTGCAAGCGCATATGGAGTTGAATCAAATTCTTCAGCTGGACAAACACCAGACAAAGGACTACACATAACATTTCGTACTGCATTTCCACATGCTTCTCTTGATGTAAGACCAACTTCAGTTAGTCCTCTAAATATCTCTGAAACATCTTCAAGGACCACCCAATGCAGTTGAATGTTCTCTCTTGTTGAAAAGTGTGCACTACCTATTGAAAATTGCTCACTTAGTTGAGATATTTTTTTAAGTTGATGTGGATAAATTTCACCCGCAGGAATTTTGATTCTAACCATGGCATAATCTCCAGTCATTCGAGTACCATATGCCCCATGTTGAAGTCTAAATCTTCTAAAACTATCTGCGTCGTATTTTCCTTGACGGAATAATTTTACGGTCTTTGCAAAATTGTCTGTCTCTTCCATTCTAGCCCAATTGATGTTAGGTCTTTATAGAATCAGGTCTAGATTGTTTCAGATCAGATGTAGTCATTACAAAGAAATTCCTTTGGATTTGGTTATAAATTTATGATATATGGAGGTTTTAGGAGAAAAATTTTCAGCAAAGTACATAATTTTCCTGTTTTCACTTCAGGATTTACCGCAATTAGATAGCAACCATTAGTATTACCTAATTTTTTTTAAAAAATTGTGAGAACGTATTAATTGGTTCATAGAATGAAAATCACATGCAAGAAGCAACAGTTGCACAAAAATCTAATAAAATATTTACCGATGTACGTGAAGTTGAAATTACACGTGCAATTGCAAATGAATTTCATGATGTTTTAATTGATAGAGCAGAATCAGATGTAATCATTATTGGTGCAGGACCTGCAGGATTAACAGCAAGTAGAGAGCTTTCAAACATGGGTTACAAAGTTCTCGTTATTGAACAAAATAACTACCTTGGAGGAGGTTATTGGTTAGGAGGATTCATGATGAATCCTGTCACAGTAAGAGAACCTGCACAAAAAATCTGGGACGAATTGGGAGTGCCATACAAAAAAGTTGCAGAGGGATTGTATCTAACTCCAGGGCCACATGCAGTATCAAAGTTAATTGCAGCTGCATGTGATGCAGGAGTAAAATTTCTTCAACTTACAAAGTTTGATGATTTAGTATTAAAGAATGGAAGAGTTACAGGAATTGTAGTCAATTGGATGCCAGTTTCAGCACTACCACGAAACATTACATGTGTTGACCCAATTGCTTTGGAATCAAAAATAATCATTGATGCATCAGGTCATGATTCTGTAGCTGTAAAAAGACTAGTGGATAGAGGACTAGCAAAATGGAAAGGAATGGAACCAATGTTTGTCAATGACGGAGAAGAACACGTTGTTCATAAGACAGGTGAAGTATATCCAGGATTAATTGCTGCAGGTATGTCAGTTACTGAAACACATGGACTAGCAAGAATGGGGCCAACATTTGGTTCAATGTTATTCTCAGGTAAAAGAGCAGCAGAAATTACAGCAGAAAAAATCAAAGAGTTAGAAAGATAAGCCATTATAACAAAAATATCATATTGAAAACTAGGAAAATTATTCTATATGATGAGCCTACAGTTCCCGAAATTCAACTTGAAAGATTAGATAAATTTCTTAGAGAAACATTTCCAGTTGAAATTGAGAGAAGGGAAAACATATTTCAATATACAAATGAAAATGTATCTGAAAAAATTGCAGGTTGTAGAATTTTTGATTTAAAAAAACTATTTGAAAAACATAATCCATCAGACGGAGACATACAGATAGAAAAAGAAAACAAAGACATGTCTGAGGGTGAAGAAATGATACTATATGACGGATTTGAATTTCATAATGTAATTACTGAATTAATTCCAATAAATGAAAATAATCTAGATACACTACACATTATTTTTACAAATAAACTTACATGCACATTTGATGATAATGACTTTAGATATCATGCAAGGGCGCTAATTGGTTCCAATCCTGCCATAATTTCAACAACAGGGATAATTGAAGCCCCAGCAAAACCAAAACAGTACTATTTAGATCTAATGACAAATTTTTCTGAGAATAAAATTGAAGAAATTAAGAAAAAATATCAAGGGAAATTTTTAGAATATCATGATTCACGAATGTCAGAAATTACAGAGGGGTATCTATTACAAGCCATAATGTATTATGAAACAGGAGAAGCATTTTGTGAGCATAAAAATTGTAGGTTGTTTAACGCTCATTGGCAAAAAGATCTTTTTTTCTCACAATTAGAAAACAAAAGTTTTTGTAAAAAACATCAAGAAATTTTAGATGAAATAAAAAATCAAAGTCATTAGATACAGATCTTATCTGTAGAGTCCAATGAGGATATTCACTTAAATTATTGAGGTATTGGAAGATGAATTATCATGATGTCAGCAGATGATGGTGCAACAGTACTTGAAACAAAAGATGAAGGTCCAAAGATCTCAGACAAGAAAACAAAGTTTGATGTAGTTATCATTGGGGCAGGTCCTTCAGGATATACTGCAGGAATTTATTGCTCTAGGGCAGGTTATGATACTTTGATTTTGTCAGGAATACTCCCAGGAGGGCAATTAGTTAACACTACAGAAGTTGAAAACTATCCAGGATTTGAAAATGCGATAATGGGTCCAGACTTGATGATTGATATGAGAAAACAGTGCCAAAAAATGGGAACAACAATTGTAGATGACGAAGCAGTTGATGTTGATTTTAGACGCAAACCTTTCAAAGTTCTTACTGGAACTGAAGAATACGAAGGACGTGCAGTAATTATTGCAACAGGTGCCAATCCCAAGAAAACTTGGACTAGAAGGAGAACAGACATTTGCTGGAAAAGGGGTTTCATATTGTGCGACATGTGATGGTCCATTCTTTAGAAATCTAGAACTAATTGTTGCAGGAGGAGGAGACTCTGCAATAGAAGAAGCAACATTTCTAACAAAATTTGCTACAAAGATTCACTTGGTTCACAGACGAAGTGAATTACGTGCAAGTAAAGTAATGCAAGAAAGAGCATTTAACAATAAAAAAATTGATTTTCATTGGGATTCAGCAGTAATTGACATTAAAGGAGATCAGAAAATGCAACAGGCAGTTCTAAAAAATCTAAAAACAAATGAAGAAACAACACTTGATGTCGGAGGTCTTTTTGTAGCAATTGGACACGTACCTAACACGAAACTATTCAAAGACCAAATTGAGTTAGATGATCAAGGATACATTGTTTTAAAGAATAAGACTCACACAAACATTGAAGGAGTTTTTGCTGCAGGTGATGTGCACGATAGAACTTACAGACAAGCAGTTACTGCTGCAGGATATGGTTGTATGGCAGCAATTGATGTTGACAAGTATCTTACAGAAAGTGTAGACAAACAAGAATGAAAAATGCACAATGCAAAAAATGCTTGAATAAATTTTATGAAAAAGACATCTATACTATTCAACAATTTCAATACAGAAAAAAACCCACATACAAATGGTCACTAGAATTTTTTAAAAAATTAGGGATTGATGAATGGGATTCATTTTGTGAGAAATGCATAATGTTTTACTCCAAGAAATCAAATGATATTTGGGAAAAATCAAATGTCTAAACTCTTTATTGTAAGCAAATCTACTAAATTTTATGAGTAATGATCAAGAAAATCTAAAAAAATCAGCTAAAGTGCATAGTGAAAAACTGGCAAAATTAGGAATGGAGTTAAGTGAAATTCAGTTCAGTTACAAAATAGAAGAAAAGCCCTCAAAAGAGTATTGGCAAAAAAGAATTGATGATTTCAAAAAATATAATGAAATAGGTATGGAATATTACAATCAGGCATATTCTTTGATGAATTTAGTTAACAAGGAAAAATCTCAAATGTTCCTATTACGTACTAGTAAATTTCACAAGCTTGGATTAACATTAATAGAAATCATGGAAAAAATTAAAGAAAATCCATCAATTGTAGACTCTAAAGATAAACATCAAAGTCAATGGAGTAGAAAAATCAGAGACCAAATTACTGAACATAGTAACAAATGTCTCAGGTATGAAATGGATATTAACACATCATTTAGAGAATTTTATGAAAAAGATCTAAAGAAAATTCTAGAGTAATTACAATCAGTATGCCAATTCAGACATGTGTTTTGCTTCTTTGAGTGCATTATCAAATTCGTTCTCAGTCATAACATTTTGTGTAGCATAAACACTTCTGAATTTTCTTCCATCATCAGCAAAAATTCCTACTACACATGCATCGCCTTCAATAGGATATTTTTTCATACATGCATAAACTGCGGCAGATGAAGGACTGATTAGGAGTTTTTCTTTTTCAAAGACTTCTTTGACAACTGAAAATGCTTCGTCATTATCGACAGAAACCCAATCATCTACAACATTTTCTCTTTTCAAAAACAAATCTGGTTTTGCAGATTCTTCAAAGTTTCTCCATCCTTGGATCAAGTGATTTTGTTGTGGTTGACATCCAATTATCTTTACATCAGGGATTTTTTTCTTTAAGAAAAGTACCAATTCCAGTGATGGTGCGCCAGTTCCCACACCAGTAAAGAAATGGGTTACTTTTCCTTCAGTTTGTTTCCAAATTTCAGGACCCTGTTCCATCATAATGTCCTCTGAAATTTGCTTCATTGGCATATTGATTTGGAGAATAATATGTATCAGGTCTTGATGATGCAATAGTAACAAATGTCTCAGGTATGAAATGGATATTAACACATCATTTAGAGAATTTTATGAAAAATATCTAAAGAAAATTCTAGAGTAATTAAAATTAGTATGCCAATTCAGACATGTGTTTTGCTTCTTTGAGAGCATTATCAAATTCGTTCTCAGTCATAACATTTTGTGTAGCATAAACACTTCTGAATTTTCTTCCATCATCAGCAAAAATTCCCACTACACATGCATCGCCTTCAATAGGATATTTTTTCATACATGCATAAACTGCGGCAGATGAAGGGCTGATTAGGAGTTTTTCTTTTTCAAAGACTTCTGTGACAACTGAAAATGCTTCGTCATTATCAACAGAAACCCAGTCATCTACAACATCTTCTCTTTTCAAAAACAAATCTGGTTTTGCAGATTCTTCAAAGTTTCTCCATCCTTGGATCAAGTGATTTTGTTGTGGTTGACATCCAATGATCTTTACATCAGGGTTTTTTTCTTTAAGAAAAGATCCAATTCCAGTGATTGTGCCACCAGTGCCCACACCAGTAAAGAAATGGGTTACTTTTCCTTCAGTTTGTTTCCAAATTTCAGGACCCGTTCCATCATAATGTCCTCTGAAATTTGCTTCATTAGCATATTGATTTGGAGAATAATATGTATCAGGTCTTGATGATGCAATAGATGTTGCAAGCGCAATACTTTGATCAGTTCCAGCACCAACTTTTGGACACAAATCATCACTTGTCTCAAATACTTTGGCACCAAGATTTCTGATTATTTCTTTAGTTTCATTACTGACTTTTTCAGGAATAACTATCTCAACTTTGTAACCCAACAAATTAGCAATTCCAGTTAGTGCAATTCCAGTGTTTCCAGAAGTAGGTTCAATAATGATGCTCTTTCCTTTTTTTAAAATTCCTCTTTCTTCACCATCTTTAATCATCCAATATGCAGCTCTATCTTTAACAGACCCAAATGGATTGTTACCTTCTAATTTTGCAAAATACTCTGTGTTATCATGAGAAAGAGAATCTAATTTCACAATAGATGTGTTACCAACTCGACTTAACACATCTGTATCAGTTACAGTAGTCATAATTCTAGTTATTTCACCTTTTTAATTTGGAATGTAATTACATTTCCATCTTTTGTCATGTTAACTAATTCATGACCGGTTCTTGTAACCCATCTTGAAATATCATCTTCAGCTGCTGGATCATCTGCAGAAACAACTAGAGTTTCACCAACTTGCATTTTTTCAATTTCAATTTTTGTTCTAAATACAGGTTCAGGACAAAATAGTCCGGTTGCATCTAATTTTTTTTCAGTTGATTCAGACATAGTATCCAATTCATCGAGAGCGTTTTGTCATATTAAAATCTATTTCAATTTAGCTTGTCCTACTATTATTTACAATGCCATTTTGAACATAGTAGCAAGATTTCTCTCTTTCATGAAACTTGGATCCATATTTTGGAAATTGATTTTTCGTGAAATTCGTTTTAGGAAGTAAAGCATAATTTTGTAACACATGAACCACATATAGCTATTTGGATTTGAATCATAAAGTTTGAGTAATAGAGTAGAGAACCATTTTGAATGTGGATAATATTCAGAAATATAGTCTGTTATGTATTCTCTTGAAGTGTTAATTTGATATTTAAGATGGTCAAGCATTTCATTTTCTAATGCATAACCAGTTTGAGAAATTTCAATTCGACCATGCTTCATTGCATGTAAAATATCATCAAGATTATTTTCAGAATCAATTACATTAACACATCTACCAAGAGTTGATAAGACATGTGAATCACTACCTGCTACCTGAATCATGTTATTATCCAATGCAAATTTAGCTGCACGTGCATTAGATAGTAAATCAACATTGTTACTGTTGAAAACCTCAACCATGTCACATTTTTTAGCACTTTCACGTAGAGCATCAATTAGACTAAATGGGTGAGGAGCAGACGATACTCCACCTTGCTTTGTTACTTCATCAATTACCTCATCAAGAGAAATTCCTCCCTTCAATTGTATCGTGAATTCCATATGCTAGAACATGTGCACCAGTATCAGTTGTGATCTCCTCAGCTGGAAAAACATCAATATTTTTGAATTTGGCATGATCATTTTTGTATTTTAGTAACTGATCATATCCATCCAGAGTGTTATGGTTTGTAACAAAAATTGCATCTAATCCTAATTCATATGATTGTTCTAGTTGTTCTCTGATTGAAATATCACAATCATATGGCGGTTCCTTGTATCCAAGATGAAAATTTGAAAAAGAGTTGTGACAATGTAATTCAGTCTTTAATGACATTTTTCACAATAATTGTACCTTTTTAGATTATAATCCTATTGAAAAAAATTTGAATGTTATTTAAAAAGATCTTCATGTTCTGGACGAATTAATTCATCAATCACATGATCTTCTATCTTAAATGAATAATCACGGATAATGGCTACAGGGACATTTCAAGGCTTTACCCATCACTAGTTCAGCAGCAGAAGAAAGTTCATCAGCATTGCAATTTCAGTTATGCGTAAAATTTTTTCAAAAGAATCTAACGTTCCAGCATAATTTAAGATAGGATTCAACCCTGAAATCCCAATTGCACAGTTAGTTTGGCCCATCCTAAAAGGACGACCAAATGTGTCGGAGATAATTACTGCTACATTTTTGTTTGTTTGTTCCCGGATTTTATTACGGATTGTTTGTGCAGAGATATCAGAATTGATTGGAAGTAAATGTTGCATAACCTTCTTTTACATTACTTTCATCAACACCAGCATTTGCGCAGATAGTTCCATTGTTTGTCTCAACAATGATGATTCCATTTTTCATTCTAACGATTCTTTTTGTTTCTGACAAGATTAATTCAATTATTCTAGAATCTTTTTGATACTGAGAACTGAGACCTTCTGATAACAACGAAGGTGTTACAGTGGACAAATCAACAATTCTTCCTTCTTGTTTTGAGACAATTTTTTGTGCAACAACAAGAATATCTCCATCATGTAGATCAGAAGACATTAAAATTAATTCAGAAATATCATCTGAGGGTTCAATCTCTTTGTCAATGTGAAGTGGAATAATTTGCAATTAAGGTATCTCAAGGAAGGGGTTAAAAAATTGTTTATGCAGTGGGTGTGGTTTCTAATTCCAACTTGAAGTGCTGATTAATGATATCCAAAATTTTTGATAGATCTTTTTCTTCCAAAATTGTTGTAGCTAAATCTTTGACTAAATCTTGAGCCCTATAAGCAATGTTTAAACCACAAATATCAAACAATTTCACATCATTTGCTCCATCCACAACACAAACAATGTCTTCTTTCTTTTCACCCCATTCTTCAATTTTTATTCTTGCAGATTTGGCTTTATCAGAATCAACATCGATTTTTACACCATCAAGTTTTCCATCTTTGAATATTAATTCATTAGAATAAACATAATCAAGTCCCAATTCTTTTTGTAATCTATCCATCATCAGTGTAAATCCACCAGATACTGCCATGAGTTTCCATCCAGCAGATTTTAAGACTCTACAAGCTTCCTTTGCTCCAGTCATAATTGGTAATGAATCAGCTACTTCTTGACAAGTTTTTTCATCAAGACCTTTCAAAGCAGCAACACGGGTTCTAAGTCCTTCTTCCCAGTTGATTTTTCCTTGAATTCCTTGTTTAGTGATTGCCCAGATCTCTTCTTCTTTGTTGAGTTTTTCTGCAAGAAGGGGAAGATATTCTTCATCATACAAAACACCTTCAACATCAAAAATTACTAGCAATTGGTTTCTAATTTGCAAAAAAATTGCTAATTATATTAAAGTTTAAACTTTTTTGAGATCCAAAAAACGCTAGTAATAAATCACCGAATATCTGTGTCTTAGTATGGGTGAATTAGAACACAAATTCGAAGTAGAAATTAAAGAAAGAGAAGGAAGACAAAAACTCCCACAAGATGTCAAAGACGAGATGAAAGCAGGAGGAATGATGGATGAAAAAGGAAAATTAAAACTAAAAGGAGTTAGTCCAAAAATGCTTAAAAGAATGAAACAGGAATTTGTAGAGTGCCCAGTTTTGAAAGAAGATACTCACTTCATTCAATGTTTTGTGTGTCCAAACTTCCAAAGTAGGGTCATGGGCAAAGTACTTTGCAAAGGCGATCCTCTAAAATAATCTAAAATATCAAAATTCTCACGAAAAGCTCATTAGTTAAATTAATTCTTTGAATTCTAGTTTGAGTAAAGAAGACAAAGGGATCACAGTTTCAAAAAAAGAAGATTTTAGTGAATGGTATACACAAGTGGTTCTAAAAGCCAAACTTGCAGATTATGCACCAGTTAAAGGATTAATTGTTCTTAGACCAGACGGATATTCTATTTGGGAATCATTAAGAAATACATTTGATAAAAAATTTGCAAATAATGGAATCAGAAATGGATTTCTGCCTATTTTAATTCCAGAATCACTGTTAGGAAAAGAGAAAAAACACTTTGCAGGATTCAACCCAGAAGTGTTTTGGGTAACTCATTCAGGAGATAATGAGATTGGAGACAGGCTAGCATTAAGGCCAACATCTGAAACTTTAGCATACACAATGTATTCCAAATGGATTCAGAGTTGGAGAGATTTACCATTAAAGATTAATTTTTGGAATACTGCACTCAGAGCAGAGATTAAAGGAACAAAACCATTTCTTAGAACATCAGAATTTTTGTGGCAAGAAGGACATACAGTCCATTCAACACAAGAAGAAGCTGAAAAAGAAGTAATGAAAATCTTAGAGATTTATAAAAAAACGGTTGAAGAAGAGTTAGCAATTCCAGTAACAACAGGAAGAAAAAGTGAAAAAGAAAAATTTGTTGGTGCAGTATATACAACCACCATGGAATCAATTATGCCTGATGGAAAAGCACTTCAAATGGGTACATCGCATTTTCTAGGACAGAATTTTTCAAAACCATTTGAAGTAAAATTTGCAGATAAAGACAATGTAGAACATTTTGCATGGCAAACTTCATGGGGAGTTTCTTGGAGACTAATTGGTGCAATGATTATGATTCATGGTGATGATCAAGGGTCTTGTTTTACCACCAAAGATAGCACCAATGCAAGTTGTAATTGTACCAATATACAAAAATGATGAAGGTAAAGACAAGGTATTACCTAAAGTAGAAGAGATTAGAAAAACGCTAGAATCAAAAGAGATTAGAGTACACGTTGATGATAGAAGTGAATTATCGCCAGGATACAAATTCAATGATTG
>PVMK01188230.1_pt1 | contig 14988 bp, 17 predicted proteins | sample 1853481 | NCBI WGS metagenome assembly PVMK01 (sample SAMN08533507, study PRJNA380276) | Marine sediment metagenome, whole genome shotgun sequencing project.
TCTGTACTCAAACTCTGAAATCAGCAGATCCAATCCATCAAAAAGATTCGGAATTGGCACAATTTTTACTAGTGGACTATAATAATGTTGATAGTGAGAATCTTTGGGCCGACATAGATTGGATCTGCTGATTTCAGAGTTTGAGTACAGATGCCATTTAAGCCTGTTTCCTCTTTCAGGAACGAAAGTAAAAGTTCATTCTGCAACCTATTTTTACCGACAATGTGGAGATAAGCTATATAATTTGAATTTGAGATTTTTTCCTTTCCCGGCTCAATCGAATCCATAAAAGCTCCATTGAGAGCTAATTCATTAAAAAACTGTTTATGAACTATTCGGATTTCAAATCTTCGTGGATAATGGCAAACTACACTTTAGACTTTTTTCGTCCAAGCCCAAAAAGGCAAATAAGACTAGGGCCTAAAAGGAGCATAATGGAGGCATCGGGGACGGAAACAAAACCACCACTGCCCTGATAGTGAGCCGCAGAAATAAAGCCGCCATCGACGATGCTACTTTCAAAGTTAAAAGATCCAACGGTAATAGGGTCCTTGTAAGTTATATTATAAATTACACTCTCTCCTGCCGTAAATTTCAAAGAACTATTACCTGGTGGAGGTGGGAAGTCAAATTTAATATCATACCATCCATATAAACTAGCCTTAAAGGCATCGTAACCTGTTTTAATATATTTAACCTCGGCATCCTTTACATCGAATCAGATGCAGAAAAGGTTAGCTGAGTAGGGTCGAGATCGGGGTCAAAATTAAAATACCAATCGTCGATAAATTCATCATTTACCAGATTATCAGCAGTCATTGTAAGTTGGACCGTATATTCATCCCCGAAACTATCGTCAAACGTCGCTGAAATCAAGCCCTGCCCCAGCTCAAACGTTAACAAAGCAGCTTTCGCAGGCTTTAAAGAGATTGAGAATCCGATCGCCATCACAACTACGAACACCAAAAATAGCTTTTTCACAACCCACCTCTTATTCCTTACAAATCTATCTCTCCATAGATTTGCCTTTGTTATTGACAAAGTTATATTACTCTAATTGGTACATTAATATACGTGCAGCACAGGGTCAATCAGCCAACAGGATGATTTTTTTAGTATTTTTAGGTCCATATTTATAGTACTTTAGTATTAGATAATAGTTGGCACTATGAATTTTATAGTACTTTAGTATTAATTTTTGTCATAATAAAGTAATAATCATTTTTCTTATATATTTACGCATGTTATCGCATTATATTGAATATTGATTATTATATGAATTAAATTCACACGGTAGAAGTCACTGGTTCAATCCCAGTACCGCCTACCAATGAAATCAGGAGGTTATTGTTAATGCTGTAACCTCTTTTTTTGTCTATGTCCCTGTGTGCTTCCAAACTCTTTCGAAAAGAGTTCCTGTGAAGCCCTAATTTGGTATTCCTTGTATTGATCTTCAGCCCTTTTAAGGGCTTCATGCGTTTTTCCCATATCAACACCTTAAATAATTAAAAATTCAACCAGAGTTCAATCGAACCTTTTTGCGCATTCGGATATTTTTTACTCAAATTTTTGATTTTAATATTTGTATTTTTTAGATTCGGAAAGGAAGTGATAAACTGTGTTAAGTGCTTTTTTATAATGAATGCGCTCGCTTTATCATCATTATGGAAGTATCGAATATCACTATTTTGATAATCAACCTTGTCTATCCCAAGTACCCTAAAACCTTTATTTTTAAGTAAAATAGTAAGCTCTTCCATTAGTTCTTTATTTTCTTCCCTCGCATAATGCAGATGTATGGTGTATAGACCATGTTGTATTCCCTCATCAGATCCGTTTAATTTAGTTTTTTTGACATGCGTCAACGTTGTCGGCTTATAATCGGCTTGTCTTTCTTCATTCAACGGGTTTAGAGTCGGAGCCAACCGGGCAACATCCGGCTGTTTTTGTTGCAACTCGGATATCGTTTCATGGGATTTTTTTGTATCTTGGCCAACAGGGCTTATATTTTTATCCGAGTCCTTTATTGTAGGCATGTCTTTAGATGTTAATTTAGTTTGGCCGTTTGAACTTTCTCTAAAATACCTCTCGGCCTTTCTTACATGTTCGCCAAATTTACCAGGGTAATATAAAATGATGAAAATAATTAACGCTAACACCGAAAACCCAATCATTTTAACTATTCTTCCTGTGAATTTAGTTGTAGGTTCTCCTGCAACGTCATGTTTTATTTTTTTAAAAGTTCCCTGCTCTTTTCTATCATCAATCTTTTCAGTCCATAAGTGAAACTCATCTGTGCATTCTTTTATAATTTCTTCATTTATTCTGTTTACACCTTTAACATATCCCGCCAATAATGCATGATCACATATGATGTTTATTAAACGAGGATACCCTTTAGAAAAAGAGAAAATTGTACCAATTGCGCTTGCAGTAAAAATACTTTTAATACTTCCTGCAATATTAAGACGATGAAGAATGTATTCACATATTTCAGACCGTCTCAAAGGATTAATGTGGAAGTTTATCGTAATTTTCTGTTTTAAAGCTAGATTCTTTCTATTGGAAATAATATCAATAAATTCATTCTGACCGACAAAGATTATATTTAGGAGTTCTTTATCCTGCCGTTTTATATTTGATAAAAGTTCCACCAGATCAAGAAGTTCTTGACCAAGTCTATGTGCCTCATCGATTATAAGTATTACTTTTTTATTTTCTGAGTTGCAATTGTTCAAAAAGCGACTGAATTGCATTAAAAAATGGTCTTTGCCTCCAGATCTCCTGTCGATATTGAATTCATGCCCGATACAGTAGAGAAAGTCCAGCTTTTCCATAATGGGATTAGCAACGTTAGCTACTATAATGTCCTTGTCAAAACGTTCTAACAATGCATTGACGAGTGTTGTTTTTCCTGTACCAAGGCCGCCTGTAATAAGGACAAATCCCCTGTTGAAGAGTGCACCATATTTCAAAAAGGCAAGGGCCTCTTGATGTTTTTCTCCAAGCCAGACAAATTTTGGATCTGTGCTTATCTTAAAAGGCATTTCTTTTAAATTGTAGTGTTCAAGGTACATTATTTTTTACTTTTTAAACTCCTATACATCACTGCAATATTCATGGTCGCATTCTTTGAATCACAGACGGTCAAAACCATGAATGAGTCAGGGCATTATGCTGCAGCATTTATTGGGTTCAGACATAGTAATCCCTATAGTTGCATAAATAACATGGCAAAATGAGTTTAAAGACTATAATGATCATCATTTCCAGACTTTTTCTCTGCTTTGATGGAATTGACCCCAAGTGACATCATGAAAATAGTGAAAACAGCCATGTTATTTACCCGATGGGAAAGCCGAGGATGCCGCATCTCCAGTGTTGCCAAAGGTTCGCAGTAAATTACTACGGCTTCACCTTCGGCGCCTTGGATCTGCAGCATCTTCGACTTTTGCAACGGCAGGGTAATATCAGATGGTTTCAAGCCTGATATTTGAATTTCTCGTGTTTTTCGACAGTCCTGCTCCATATCACAGATTGCTTCTACAAACTTTCAGATTCTTCACCCAATCTGATACCCTCAGAATCCATCTCTACATTTCTTCTTAATTCTTTTCCTATTTCCATTAATTTTAAATACATATCAAAGCAGTGGTTCATCAATTTTCTATTATCCTCGTGCAAATGTTTTTCTGCTTGCTTTTTTTCTTCTTCCGCAACTTTTTCGATTTCGTAAATGATGTCTTTATACCACATTTTTGACATCGGCAATTTAATGCTGTAATTCTCTCCTTCCTCATTTAGGAAAAAGTTAATTTCAACATATGGGTATTTACCACTATACCCTATTTTCATTTCTGACATGATTTCCCTCCATTCTATTTCTTTCATTATAAACAAAATATGTTTGAACTTAATTTGAAACGTTTCGGCTGTAAGGGAAGTAAACAGGAACCTCGTTAATTTTCTTCGATAATCAGCGGGTAATCTCTTTGGTTATGGTGGTCTTCCCTGACCCATCTCCACCCACAATGGCGCTCGATTTTGCCCTGGGTCATCGGGTGATACGGCCTGCCGCGGGTACCGGGCTTCAGACCTTCTAAAATGATCCTGATCTTTTCCTCAGAATTGAATTTGCGGCGGGTTTTGCGTTTGATCTTTCTAACCACAGATTCAGGATTTTTACTGGCTTTAGGTTTCACCTGGTCCTCCTTTCACAATCTCGATTATAACCTAAAACCGTGTCTTACTTATACCTTAAATCTGTCCACTTTCCTTTGAAACGATACATCCATAGGTACAATCGGTGTTTTGCCAATCTTTGAATTATTGAGGAAAACATCAAGCCCTGGGGGTTCGCTAAATACGGAGATTCTCCCGATTGCTTTTTCAGAACTTTGGATCGTTCTGGTTGGCTCGATTAATTCACCACTTATAGAAAAAGTAACAGCAACTAACATAAAGACCAGGAAAACACTGAGAAAAATTATCTTCGGAAAGATCCTCATGGTGAATCTCCTTTCGCTCAATTAAGTTTCTTTTTTAATTAAGTATCTAATTTTATATAAAAATACATAAAAAAACAACCCCAATTTTTCAAGTATTTAATGCGAATACAAAATCCCCAACATCACGATCTTTGGCACCGGAATCTGGGATCGTTGTTCAGATCCCATGGATTAAGGGATATGCTTAAAAGTTTATGGCACCAGGCAAGCGTTACACGGATGAAGATGGAAGTGAGAGCCTTAAAATTAAAGATGAATGGCAAAGGTTATTGGGATCCATTAAAGTTGATGGAATTGTCTATGGTTATAGAACCACAAAAGATGTGCCTTGAGCGGGTTGGGATTGAGAATGATCCGAAATAGCCGAAAAATTAAGGTGAAACGATTCAGTCCTGCATGCATTCATCTGAACGCTTGGATGGCAAATAAATCGAAGGTGCGAACAGAAATCAGTCCCCAAATATCATTTTTCTTTTTCTTGGAGACCAAGGTTTTTTATCGCAAGGACACTCTCTTTTTACCGTTTTTCATATCGAAGGTGTCGAGTATAGTGTCGGGTATGATTTTTTAGCGCAAATAAAAAGGAGACAAAAATCCTCTTAAATATTTTAATTTACTACAATATTTTAACTTCAATCCAACCTTAAAGTTTCAGTCGCTGTAGCTTGTTCACAGCTTAAGGTAAAATACCATAACCTGCTGAAGGCTTGGAAAAATAAAGTGAAATAATACCCTAATCAAGGATACCCCAGATCTTCAGCATGAAGGTCGAAGCTGTAGTCGTCAACTGCGAACCCTTGATAACAAAAGAGATAGGGTGTCATCGTCTTTCCCAAAGGGTCAACAAAATGGGATTTTTCCTAAAGTATATATCTCTTTTATATAAAGGTTATAAAAATACATTTGAACATCCTTTTTTTCTGAGATTTACATCAAGTTTGTGATGTAATATTTATCCTAAAGCGCAATCAAATTTGCGCTTCATGTTAGCAATAGGTTAGAAAAAATAAAAAGGGTTACGGATTGATTCCCGTAACCCCTTGATATTACTTGGCTGAGGGACCAGGATTCGAACCTGGATTAACGGGGCCAGAACCCGTCGTCCTGCCGTTAGACGATCCCTCAATTAATAAAGCTTTTTGATACAAAAAAACGAAAGATGAGTCAAGATAAAACAGTCGATTCTTTTTTGTTATGAAAAATCCTTGACAATCAATTTTGTTTAAATTACTAGAACCGCAAACGCAAACCAAGTCATTAACCATGAATTATATTTACATTAATTTCAAATGGTTATGCATTAATATTACTCATAACGGCACCAAAACGATACAAATTTAAGTCAAATTGTACAATTGACAGATTCACCGGGAAACTGCAATTCAGCGTCTAATCTGCCGTCCTCATTACGGTGATTTTATATTTCCCGAATCATGTATTCCTTGGCTAAATTACCGATAGCGATTGCTTTATACCTGATACCGGACACAAAAAAAGGGTGATATTGATGACAGAATCTGCGAACGAAAGAGGACCCGTACTCAAAGGATTGGATCCCGAACTAAGACAGATGGTCATAGATACGGTCAGACAGCTTAAGACCCGCCTCCTTACTCGCGAAAAAATTCTTGAATATGATAAAAATGAATTCTTCCCGGAAGAGACCATCCGCGAAATACTGGGATCGGACATCGGACTACAGCTCCTATTTATCTCTGAAGCCTATGGCGGGATGGGCGGCGGTACCCGGGACTGCTGTGAAGTCATTCTTGAAATGTGTAAGATATGCTTGGGAATCGGCACAGCTTTTTTTGCCGTTCAGCTCGGTTCCGAACCCATCATTGTCGGCGGTACCGAGGAACAGAAATCTAAATGGCTTGGCAGAATTGCAGAAGGAAATTCCCTTGTGGCCTATGCGGTCACCGAAGCCGGTGCCGGCAGTAATCTTGCGGCATTAAAGACCAAGGCCGAACCGGTACAGAATGATGCCGGTGAAGTCACAGGATATGTCATTAACGGTACAAAGCAATTTATCTCCACCGGAGGATATGCCGATTTTATTACCCTTCTGGCCAAAACCCCGGAAGGACCTGCATTTTTTGTTGTGGAAAAGGGAACACCAGGGTTTGTTCAGGGCAAGGGAGAAGAGAAACACGGCATCCGGGCTTCGAACACCTCTCCGCTATCTTTCACGGACGTTTTTGTTCCGATTGACAATCTCGTTGGGGGTGTGGCCGGTATGGGGATGAAGCATGCCGGTAAGGTTTTTGGATATACCCGGCTTATGGTAGCCGCCATGGGACTGGGTGCCGGCCAAGCGGCACTTGAGATTGCGATCCCATATGCCAAAGAACGCATACAGTTCGGGTCTCCGCTTTCCGAAAAACAAGGCTACTCCCACAAACTAATCGTCCCCCATGCCGTAAGATTCGAAGCAGCAAAGGCATATATAGACGAAATTGCCCTCAGAATCGATTCGGGCGAATCTGAACTTCATGTGGAAGGCTCCATTGCCAAGTTGTTTGCCACCGAGGCTGCCGACAAGGCTGCCAACGATGCCATCCAGGCCCTTGGCGGTTATGGTTATATAACAGAATTTGAAGTGGAAAAGATCAAGCGCGATGTAAAGATCACTTGTATTTATGAAGGGACAAGCGAAATTCAACAGAGCATCATCAGCACGTTTCGATGGAAAGAAACGCGCAAGTCAAAGGGCGATTTTTACCAATCCATTTCCCGGGAAATGGAAAAGCCGGATAGCGATATACACGATGCCGGGTGTCGGCTCTACGGGCTTGCAGCCGGTGTTTTAAATGATACCATCATGTTGGCTCATGACAATCGGCTGACCCGCAAGCAGCATGTCATGTTCTTACTGGCCGATATGATGACCCATGTAGAGGTTGGAGCAAGTTTGGCGCGCAAAGCGGTTTCCCTCTCAAAAAACGGTAGCCATGAAGCTGAAAAGTTCAAAGCCACGTCGAGGATCTTTGCGGACGAAGTCGCACAGCTTGTTTCCCAAAACGCGCTTAAAATACTGATGGGCTCCGGTGTATTTGATCAAAAGACGGCCCATGAGTTCATGGAAACCCATTCCTATAACCAACTGGTTTGCAGCAGTCTAAATGTCATAAATGACATGGATCTGATTGCAGACATACTGTTTGCGAGGTAATCATGACGGAACAAAAACAACGTATTGTTGTCGTTACTGGGGGGTCGAGAGGAATTGGCAGGGCTATCTGTATCGCATTGGCAGCACCGGATACCAGCATCTATTTTAATTATTTTTCTCCAAGTGATCCCGATGCTGAAGCTGCCGCTGCCGCTGAAACCGAAAAACTTGTCGCCGAAGCACAAGGTTCTGCGGCAAGCAAAAGTGTTAACATTGCAAAAGAAAATGAGGTTGTTAACTTTTTTAAAGAAATAATCGACAAAACCGGACGGATAGACGTTCTGGTAAACAATGCCGGTATCACCAAAGACGGGCTTTTGGTCCGCATGAAAGAACAGGACTGGGATGCTGTCTTAAATATAAACCTAAAAGGTGCATTCACTTGCACAAAAATTGTTTCCAAAGTCATGATGCAGCAGCGTTATGGCCGTATTATTAATATGGCGTCGGTTGTCGGCGTAACCGGCAATGTGGGACAGGCAAATTATGCGGCTTCAAAGGCAGGCCTAATCGGGCTCACAAAAACAGTTGCCAAAGAACTTGCCCCCCGTGGTATTACCGTCAATGCAATTGCACCGGGTTTTATAGAAACAGACATGACGGCGTCGCTCTCGGAAAAGGCAAGAAATGCAATGCTGAGCCAGGTTCCCCTGAGGCGTGCGGGGCAACCCGAAGATATTGCAGCAGCGGTTTCTTTTCTGGCTTCAGAAAGTGCATCTTACATCACAGGCCAGGTAATTCATGTAAGCGGTGGAATGTATATATGATATCTATTAAAGGAGGTAGACTGAATGTCAATTGAGGATAAAGTAAAAAAGATAATTGCGGAAAAGCTGAGTGTTGATCTTGAAGAGGTTGTACCGGAAGCGTCTTTTGTGGATGACCTAGGGTGCAGATTCACTCGATCTTGTAGAGTTGATTATGTCCATGGAAGAGGAGTTCGATATTGATATTCCCGACGAAGAAGCGGAAAAACTGGTTACTGTTAAAGACGCCTTCGATTTCATTAGCGCTCATTAATGTAAAGCTCTCCGCGCCCCCGCCATAAAGGACGTGGGCTGTGGGGAGCATGCCGGTCAATTGAGATAGATAAAAACCATTGAGAAACCGGTATCGATATGCCGGTTTTAAGGAGACTTATTGAGCAGACGGGTCGTTATTACGGGTCTGGGGCTTATAACGCCCCTGGGCACCGGTGTGGATGAAACATGGACTTCGCTGTGTAAAGGCCAATCAGGGATTGCCGAAATAACGCGATTTGACGCTTCCGAATTTGACACCAAAATTGCCGGGGAGGTCAAGAATTTTCACCCTGAGGATTTTCTTCTCAAAAAAGAGGCCAAGCGTACCCAGACCTTTATCGCATATGCTGTTGCAGCATCCCGAATGGCCTTAGAAGACTCTGGGTTAAAGATAGACGTCACCAACCAAGATAGGATCGGCGTTGTCACAGGATGCGGCCTTGGCGGACTCAATTTACTGGAACAAACCACCTTTACTCTGCAAAAGAAAGGCCCCAAACGGGTAACACCGTTTTTTATTCCCATGATGATCGGCAATATGGCCCCTGGGATGATTTCAATTTATCTGGGTGCCAAGGGCCCCAATTCTTCCATTGCCACCGCGTGCGCTGCAGGGACTCACGCCGTCGGCGATGCATTCAAAATCATCAAGAGAGGTGGGGCCGACGCCATGATAACCGGAGGGGTGGAGTCCGTTATCACACCCACGTGCATTGCCGGTTTCAACGCAATGAAAGCCCTCTCCGTCCGAAACAATGAACCGGAAAAGGCATCCCGTCCGTTTGACCGTGACCGGGATGGATTTGTGATCGGCGAAGGGTGTGGCATTCTCGTTCTTGAAACGCTCGAATCCGCATTAGAAAGAGGCGCCCGCATCTATGCTGAAATATGTGGATATGGGATGAGCGGAGACGGGTTTCATATGGCCGCACCGGCTCCGGATGGTGAAGGTGCCGCCCGATGTATGGCCGCTGCGCTCGATGATGCGGAGATTCCCTATGACAGGATCGATTACATCAATGCCCATGGCACTTCAACCCAGCTTAACGATGTTTACGAGACAAAAGCAATCAAGTCCGTATTCAAAGAAAAAGCACCGTTCATCCCCGTAAGTTCGACCAAATCCATGACAGGCCATCTGCTGGGCGGTGCCGGGGGAATCGAAACAGTTTTTACAGCGCTGACAATCTCTGAAGGAATCATTCCACCGACAATCAATCTTGATCATCCTGATGAAGCATGTGATCTTGACTATGTTCCGAACATAGCAAGAAAGACGGATGTCAATACGGCCATGACAAACTCCTTTGGTTTCGGAGGAACAAACGCAACTCTGATCCTCAAAAAATATATGAACTAATAATCATCGGGTTCTGGGGACTCTATGTCTCCCGCAAAAGACTTTGCGCATTTTTCTGACTTGATAGACCTGTAAAAGTATTGTATATAGCCACTGTGTTTAGCATGATAAAGAACAATTAAAGGGCTTGGAATGGCAGCTAACCTGCACTTTCGGAAATGAGTTATGAAGTTACTATAAAAAGAGTTTACATTCATGAATTTTGCAGCAAGGATTACGGGGACCGGATCAGCTTTCCCAAAAAATCGTGTCAGTAACAGCGATATCGTAAAAAAACTTGCAAAATCAGGAATTGAAACCAGCGAAGAATGGATCCTTGAGAGAACCGGGATTTATGAGCGGCGGATTTCAGATGTTGAAAATCCAAAGGAACAGAATTCTTCCCTCGCTTTTTCAGCAACTCAAAAAGCCCTGGAAATGGCGGGAAAGTCACCGGAAGATATCGATCAGATTCTTTATGCCACCTGCTCACCGGACACACCACTTCCATCCTCCGGTTGCTGGCTTCAGCATAAGTTGGGCGCCCATCGGGCCTGGGCCATGGATATTAATGCAGCCTGTTCGGGATTTATTTATGGACTGGTGACGGCCGAAAAATTCATTCAAGCCGGACAGGTAAAAACAGCATTGGTTGTGGGTGGCGAAGTTCTTAGCCCCATTCTCAACTGGGAAGACCGTAATTCCTGTATTTTATTTGGAGATGGTGCTGGAGCGGCGATTATTGAACAGATCCCTTCTGATTCCAGCCGTCGAATTCTGTATAGCCATCTACTTTCTGACGGGAATCTATGGGAACTTCTTTATGTCCCTGCCGGCGGATCAAATATGGAGGTAACGCCTGAGAGATACGCAAAAAAACTTCATAAACTAAGGATGAAAGGCAAGGAAATTTTCAAGGTTGCTGTAAAAACACTGGCCGATTTCGCCCTTCAAGCTTTGAAGAAAAATCAGATGACGACCGATGACCTCGATTGGTTTGTTCCGCATCAAGCCAACCGTCGAATTATAGAAGCGGTGGCCGATCGTCTCGAGTTACCAATGGAAAAAATTCTCGTTAATGTGGATCGCTTTGGCAATACTTCAGCTGCAACGATTCCTACCGTTCTAGACGAAGCCAATAGAGACGGACGAATAAAAGAGGGACAGATGGTTTTGCTGGACGCCTTTGGAGCAGGATTGACTTACGGGTCTATCCTGATGCGCTGGTAACTTACCGATAAATTTATGGAAATAATGTTATCTACATGATCAATTCTGTACACACGTTTCACATTCCTGTTATGGGTATTGGATTTTCCGCCGACACCCCTATACGAGTTGCGCCCTTAGGTATTTCATCCGTTATTTCACTCGTCGATGACCTTCTTCTCGAAAAAATCCGCAAATATTACACTGAAAAATACGGTCTTCCTTACGTCAAGATATCAAAAGATGAAACGGACGGCCGGGCAAAAAGAATTTCAGCTTACCTTGATATTGTCCATGAGATTGTCCAAAATAAAATGGAAGAAATAAAAAAGCAGCCTTTTTTCGAAAACAACAAGAAGCATAAATATTTTGAGTTTTTACCTGAAGACTCTATTCTGAAGAAAAAATACAACCAATTGCTCAAAATGGAGCACAGTAAGGAAAGAGATGCCCTGGAGAAAGATCTGACACGGAGTATGAGATCCGGCTCAATTGATGTTAACATTATGGCCACCGTAGATCGGACCCTCTTGGATAAAAACGGCAATCCCCTCGGCCAAGAATTCACCGATGCCAAAGCAGGCCTTAGAGGCTTTGCCAACAGCTGCGTGGAGTCTTCAATTGTATTTTCAGCAGGTATTAATCAGCAGTTGTATAGTTATATGAGCAAATTCCGTGACTTTTACAGGGATAAGATGGGCCGGATAAAAAAACGAATTATTCTAAAGGTGAGTGATTTCCGATCTGCTTTTGTTCAGGGTAAATTTTTAGCAAAAAAAGGACTCGAGATTTACGAGTTTCGCATCGAATCCGGACTAAACTGTGGTGGTCATGCTTTTGCTTCCAATGGAATTCTACTGCCGAAGCTTCTTAAAGAATTTAAGGAAAAACGTAATAGTCTGGCGGTGGAATTTAAACCGCTCATAAAAAAGTACTATAAAAAAATGGGGTGGCAATATCCCGAATCGGCCATGAAAAACCATCCCTTCATCACCGTACAGGGAGGAATCGGCAACCACGGTGAAGTGCGCAGACTTATGGAAGATTTCGAGATGGATTCAACGGGATGGGCCAGTCCTTTTCTGCTGGTTCCTGAAGTAACCTGTGTGGATGATTCCACACGTGAACTATTACGGCAGGCTCAGGAGAAGGACCTTTATTTAAGTGACGTTTCGCCTTTAAACATCCCTTTCAACAATGTACACGGAACAGGATCAGAATTATGGACCCAAAAAAAGGCGATGGAAGGCCGACCCGGTTCTCCATGCCGAAAAAAATTTTTGGTATCCAATACTGAATTTACTGAAAACCCGATCTGTTTGGCATCACGACAATATCAAAAAACAAAACTAATAGAATTTGAGAATATGGAAATTTCAGCAGATAAAAAGGCAAAACTTATTAGGAAAGGCATGGAAAAAGCCTGTCTCTGCGATCATTTAGGAAATGGAGCGCTTATTGCACTGGGGATAGCCGAAGAGCGAAAAGCTCCCCAGGCCGTATGCCCCGGACCGAATATTGAATGGTTTAACAAATTTTACACGCTAAAGGAAATGATAGGCCATATTTATGGAAGAGGCCCATCTTTAGTTTCATCAAAACGCCCCCATATGTTTGCCAAAGAAATTGTGATGTACGTAAACCATTTTGAAAAACTGATAGACAATTTTTCTAATACACCCAAGGAAATCAAAACGATACCTGAATGCAAAAAGAATCTTGAAGAAGGTCTTGACTTTTGCCTTGAAATTGCCCAAAAATCCCCATATCCTGGGGAAAACCTTGACTCTCTTTCAACCTGTGTGAAACAGCAAAGACGCCGCATAGAATCCCTTTATACTCGTTTTAAAATAACCCTTAGACATTAAAAGATTCGGTTCAGGCAATCCTGTTGCACTCAGCCAACATTGAAAGGAACGATGAAGATAGATTATTTTCGGCATCTTCTCAAAACCAATTTTTCCTATCAAAGCCCCCAAAAACGGCGATTTTTGGTAAAGAAATTTCACAAATGGGCGACTCTCATCTATTATATCCAGCTTTTTTATACCATCCTGACAGAAAGCCTGACAGCACGAAAAAGATCTTATGAAGGCAAAACCTGGGGAAAAGGTTCGCTTCGCGTCCTTAAAGTTGCAGAATCCGCAGGGGGAAAATTTCATGTATCAGGATTGAAAGCTCTCGAGGATTTCAAGGGACCGGTTGTTTACGTTGCCAACCATATGAGCCTGCTAGACACGCTTGTTCTCCCTTGTATACTGCTTACATTCGGCAAAGTCACATTTGTGGTCAAGGAAGGGCTTCTCAGGTATCCGGTTCTCGGTACCATTATAAGGGCGATCCATCCCATCGCAGTTACACGTAAAAATCCCAGAAACGACTTGAAAACCATCATGAAAAAAGGACAGGCTTTAATTTCCGACGGTTGCTCTATTATCATATTCCCTCAGGCCACCCGAAGCGCTTCATTCAATCAGGCAACATTTAATTCAATAGGGGTTAAGTTGGCACAAAGGGCCGGCGTTCCCGTTGTACCGGTGGCATTAAAGACCGATTTCCAGGGTAATGGGAGAATAATCAAAGATATGGGCGCTGTCGATCCCGGAAAGGAACTCTACATTAAATTCGGAAACCCCATGTTTGTGGAAGGCAAGGGGCGGGACATACATAAAAAAGTCGTGAAATTTATTGTTGAAAACCTTCAATCATGGGACGTAAAGGTTCACCCGAATGTATCCATGAAAAATTCGGGCTAACCCTAAGCATCCGTTTCAGGAGCCACCGACATGGGGACTTTAAAAAACTGAACCCCCTCTTCTGTTAATGTCTTCTCTTCTTCTTTGGTACTGACACCTCTGATACTCCTTGCTTCTGAAACACCATAATGCATCTTCAAGGCTTCTTTGGAGAAATCGGTCCCGACATCATCAAAATTTTTCTCAACAAAATCTATGATCTTTTGACCCATATTTAAAAGATCTGCTTGCTGATCAGAAAATTCCTTCAAAGAGGTCGACGATTTTATGGCAAAGGTCGAGGGAATCCTGGCTATTGAAGTATTATTACAAACCGGGCATGCGATAAGGCCATCTTTTTCCTGTTTTTCATATGCCTTTCTGTCCTCAAACCAACCCTCAAAAGAATGTCCGTTAATGCACTGCAAGTCGTAAGCTATCATATAATTATTCCACTCGTTGAACAATTTTGTTAAGTTGAAACTGTTAGGTTTTCTGTCATAAATTTAATTATATTTCTACAAGCGTTAAAAGATCACTTTGGATCTTTTAACAAAAACCTTCAATCTCCGTTGCTTATAAATTTACTTGATGTTATCATATTTTTCAGCATTTAAAAAGTCATAACTGACAAACTCGCGACAGGGTTGATGTCCCGGTTTTCAGTCTTGATAACTATTTGTAAGAACAATGTATTAAGCAGCATTAACTCGACAGCAGAATTCGATCGAATCCCGTTGACATTCAATAAATTTTTTTCTAAATTACAGACCCATGTTCGGGGTAAAAACTAAGCCAAAAAAACCTTTGTTCTTAATATAATAACAGAGATTCCAAGACGTTAAATTTTATGACACAAATTAAAACAGACTTTCTGATAATCGGCAGCGGTGTCGCCGGCCTGACGTTTGCGCTCAAAGCAGCCAAATTTGGTGATGTGGCTTTAGTCACCAAAAAAGGGATCATGGACAGCAACACCTCGCATGCCCAAGGTGGAATT
>PVMK01150555.1_pt1 | contig 14986 bp, 18 predicted proteins | sample 1853481 | NCBI WGS metagenome assembly PVMK01 (sample SAMN08533507, study PRJNA380276) | Marine sediment metagenome, whole genome shotgun sequencing project.
ATCGAATTGCTTGAGGAACGAATTCAGGTTCTAGAGCGCATCATTACGGAAAATCGATTCGATCTAAAAGAGGAAATCGATTCTTTGTAACCCCGATGCCTGACAGACAAACGAGGTATCGTGGGAGCCCTTCCTAAGTGGGCGAATCGATGTCTGAAAATGTCACGAAGTGTCGTAGGAGCTCGCCCCGAGCGAGCGAAATCATGAACTTTCCTTGGCCTTGTAGGCCTGAACTTCGACGTTGAACTGGGCGGCAAGTCTCTCCATCTCATCGACTGCAGCATTGTATTTCTTGTTAAGCAGGTCTTCGCGCTGCTGCTCGTCCTCGGCGCTAATTACCTCGATAGCGGCCCTGGCCATTTTCTCTTCATCCACAATGCATTCTAGGTAAACCTCGATTGCTGCAACAAATTTCCTTTCACTCCACGCTGACCCTCGAGCATATCTTCCTTGGTCGCGGTCGTACCGTTCGGGATTTTGGTCCGATCCGGATAGTCACAGGCGAGTGCCGACTGAACACCGAACAATACGGAGATGCTGCAAATAAGCTTTATCAGATTTTTCATTGTCCTGACTTCTGTTTAGGATTATCGAGATCTGGCGGCCGACCGGTAAGCGACCGCCATCGCGGACGTTATTTAATCACGTCATCGCAATCTAGGGAAGTTCCGCAATAACTGACTGAAAAATCAGACTGTTTAGCGGGGTGATTAGACGCTTATGCAAACAAGGCACGATGCTCGTCGGTGCCTTCTTCCTGTGACAACAGCAATTCCAGGTATTTTTCCGAACTCATCGGCTCACCGAACAGTAGCCCTTGCACGTAAGTACATTCCATCTGCTCGCAGGAAATTCAGTTGCTCCTGAGTTTCGACGCCCTCGGCCACGACATCCATCTTCAGACTCTTGCCCATATGAATGATGGTCCCGACAATCGTCGCGTCGTCCGCGCTTTGTTGCTACGTCGCGAACACGACTTGTCGATTTTCAAGGTGCTGATGGGGAATTGCTGCAAAGCGCTTAGCGACGAATAGCCAGTGCCAAAATCGTCAATCGCGAGATGTAGTCCGAGCGAATAGAGTTCGTCCAGCAACTTGATGGTGCGTTCCCGATTTTCCATCAAGGTGGTTTCTGTAATTTCCAGTTCAAGCGATGTTGGTGAGACCTCATAGCTACGTAATATTGAACTGATGCGGTTGACGCAATTAGGTTGCTTCAACTGCTTGAGTGACAAGTTGACGGAAATTCGTCTGACTGGCGACACTGAACGCTGCCAATTCCGAAACTCTTCGCAAACCCGATCGAGAACCCATTCGCCAATCTCAATGATAAGGCTCGATTCTTCCGCAATGGGGATGAATTCTGCAGGCATTATTATTCCACGATCAGGCAGATCCCACCGAACCAGGGCTTCGGCGCCGATTACCAGGCCGGTTTCTATGTTGTACTTCGGCTGGTAGTGGACCAGGAGTTCGTTGCGCTCGAAAGCGCGTTTAAGCTTGCTCTTGGTCATCAGGCGCTCGACCGCCGCCTCGTTCATCTCAGGGCGGTAGTATGAAAATACGTTGCCGCCGGCCTTTTTCGAATGGTAAAGCGCGGCATCGGCGTTGCGAATAAGGTCAATGACGTTAGCGGCGTCTGCCGGGTATGAAGCAATTCCCATGCTGGCTGTCATAAAGACTTCATGCCCCTGAACAGTGAACGGCTCTGCCAGGTGCTCGAGTAGCTTGCGAGCAACTTCGTCCAGGGCAGGCCGAAGCTCGTCGCTGGCGTCAAGCTTATCGACGATAACGGCAAATTCGTCACCGGCGAGGCGGCCAATGATCGAATCACGTGGCGACGCAGCTGTCAGCCGCTCTGCCACTGTTTCCAGTGTGGTATCGCCGGCCAGGTGGCCGAAGGTGTCGTTGATGTCCTTGAATTTATCAACATCGAGGTAGAACAGGCACAAGGTCTTGTTTGACCGGCGGGCCCTCGCAATAGCGCGTTGCAACAAGTGCTGGAATTGCATGCGGTTCGGTATCTTGGTCAGTGCATCTATTCTTGCCAGGTAGCGGATTCTTCGCTCTGTCTTGCGCCGCTCAGTTATGTTCTGGGCAGCATAGATGCAATCGCCGGCCAGCCCGTTATCACTAGCAATAGATGAGCTCGTATATGAAACGGGTATTGGATCGCCCGATTTCGCCAGCAGAAAAGCTTCGCGCGGAATGCCCGACCCTGAATCCGGTTCGAGTGGCCGGCCTTTTTTCCGGTCAACGATAAGGTCAATGCTCTGACCGACAAGTTCATCGGCCGAGTAGTCGAGCAGGCGAGACGTTGCTTCGTTGATGCGTGTGATGGTGCCATCCGCACTGGTAACAATGATGGCTTCGTTCATGCCAGACAAAACACTGTCGACGTAGTCCCTCGAAATTGTCGTGTGTTGCAGCTTCTTACGCATCTCGTTGAAAACTTCAGCGAGATCCCCGAGTTCATCGTCATGCAGAACTTCAAGAGGCTCACCGAAATCTGATTCGCTCATTTTCCTAGCTTGTACTTTCAATTCACGAATGCGCACGGCCTGTGCTTTGGCAATCAGCCATATGACCACGCCACAGAGTCCGAGCATGACCAGCGTAGCGCTGCCAATCCACAACAAACTGACCTGTCGACGCTCCGTGCTCTGCTGCAGCAACCCCTTTTCGAATGCCTGCATTTCCTGCGACAGGGTTACCAACGAAAATCCACTGATCAAGGTGCCAATCTCGACATCATTGCGGCGCACGGGGTAGGTCATTGTCAGGTAGTCTGTGCGCCAGACAGGGCCGTCCGCGACAGGATCTTCGACAGCTTCGCCGGACTGCACGTTGATCCCGTCTGACTGTACGTACCTGAGGCCGACCAGATTAGTGCTACCAGCGATGGCCTCGCTCAGCACCAGGATCTTGCCCCCGAAGTCATCGGCCTCTGCGACCGACAAGGAATCTGCTATTCGATGCAACGCTGCTCTTGCTCGTCGTTCGAAGCTGCCATTCAGGCTAATTTGGTGTTGCTCAACGCTGCTGGATACGATGCCGCTGGCGAGCGAGCGATACTGGCCATAGAAAATGGACAACATGATGCCGACAACGACCAGCGTTAGGGCCGACACGAGGATCACATATTTAGGTAGCACTTTGCTGGTCATTATTTTTATTTTTCGACCGGTTCCGCGACAACCTTTTCATTCAGGGCATGCGAAACATTGATCGCTATTTTCGACCTGCGTAGTCTATCACTTCGTCTGTTTAGGATCGAAAGTGCTGGGGGCGGTTCGTCGCAGGCCCAGGCAGTTGAGTGGAAGCGCCCGTAGCGCCTCCGATTCTGGCCGGGTGGTGTCCAGCGGCGCGCTGAGCGTCCCGACCGTCATGACATAATCAGCAAGTGCCGCGCGACCGGCCAGGAAAAATAGGGGTCGAAGCGATTTTTTAAAAATCGGTTCGTCCCCTATTTGTCATCCGCATGCCGCTTTTCAACGAATGCCGTGGGCTGATCCCGGCCGGTAGTCTGCATCGCCCCTTCGACGATCGCGCCCTCCGCAACCGCAATCGATTTACCGGAAACGGATCCCGAGATGCGGGCTGTATCGCCGATCTCGACCGCACCCGAGGCCTGAATTTCGCCCTCTACTGTCCCGGTTACAATGATTGAATCCGCTTTGATGGTGCCACGCCAGAAACCGTCCTTCGCCAGGGTAACGGTGCCCTCAATGTCACACTGGCCATCGACTTCACCGTTGATCATGAAATATCCCCTGCCGGTAATTTCACCCTTGATCTTGCAGCCCTCACTGATCAAAGTGCCCGGTCCGGCATTGGCGTCGTAAATTCTTCTCTTGTTGGTGTCACTCATTGATCAAATTTCTCCGTGCGAAGTGTTATGGCATGTCACGCAGATCCCGGCCGCTGCAAACAATAGAGGGTTCATTGGACCAGGCTCGTGAAGGCGCCCACAATTGACAGACTGTCAGTTTTTCTTTTCGCGATAACCATAGCCCGCGGTGCGAATTGACGTTAGCTGGCCACCCTCAAATCTCAGAACACGTATCAATTTCCGTGGTCCGAAATTGAACGTCAGTTCGGTAACGAGAAGCTCCTCATGAAAGCCGCTGTAAATATGTCTTGTGGAATGCATCCCGAGGATGCCTGCAGGTCGTTTGAGTATGTACGGTCGTAGTACATAGCCCAGGTGACGCCTCGAGACCGGTTCGCCACACATCTCGATGACTTGCGCCTCGTGCATCCCGTCCTTGACCAGCAGCCTGACGACTCGCGCCCTCCGCAACCGCAATCGATTCACCGGAAACGGATCCCGAGATGCGGGCTGTATCGCCGATCTCGACCGCGCCCGAGGCCTGAATTTCGCCCTCTACTGTCCCGGTTACAATGATTGAATCCGCTTTGATGGTGCCACGCCAGAAACCGTCCTTCGCCAGGGTAACGGTGCCCTCAATGTCACACTGGCCATCGATTTCACCGTTTATCATGAAATTTCCCCTGCCGGTAATTTCACCCTTGATCTTGCAGCCCTCACTGATCAAAGTGCCCGGTCCGGCATTGGCGTCGTAAATTCTTCTCTTGTTGGTGTCACTCATTGATCAAATTTCTCCGTGCGAAGTGTTATGGCATGTCACGCAGATCCCGGCCGCTGCAAACAATAGAGGGTTCGTTGGACCAGGCTGTGAAGGCGTCCCACAATTGACAGACTGTCAGTTTTTCTTTTCGCGATAACCATAGCCCGCGGTGCGAATTGACGTTAGCTGGCCACCCTCAAATCTCAGAACACGTATCAATTTCCGTGGTCCGAAATTGAACGTCAGTTCGGTAACGAGAAGCTCCTCATGAAAGCCGCTGTAAATATGTCTTGTGGAATGCATCCCCAGGATGCCTGCAGGTCGTTTGAGTATGTACGGTCGTAGTACATAGCCCAGGTGACGCCTCGAGACCGGTTCGCCACACATCTCGATGATTTGCGCCTCGTGCATCCCGTCCTTGACCAGCTGCCTGCCGCAGCGCAGCGCATGTGCGGGATCGCTGATCAGCATGAAAACGCAGGCTGACGAAAGCGCGAACCAGAATTTCCGGAGACCTAAGGTCATGTCGTCCTGTTGTTCGTTTCGGCCCGGCAATGATAGACCAATTAGCAGCCAGCCACAGATCAACATGACGAAAAGCGATGAGGTTTCGTCGCCAAAATATGTGTCGTTGGCAGGTATCAGGGCCGCCTGTATAGTCCTGCTTGGGCCATGACTGGCCAGCTGCTTTGGAGACAGCCTCGATTGAGCAGGATAGTTGAAGAACGGATAGCGCGGCTGGTCAATGCCGCGCCCCGCGACGTTTTGTCCGGCGGCCTTAAAGGCGTCGAAAAGGAATCGCTGCGGGTTGGAAGCGACGGCCGCTTGTCAGACCTGCCGCACCCGATTGATCTCGGCTCTGCGCTGACCAACCGGTTTATCACTACAGATTTCTCGGAAGCGCTACTCGAATTCGTTACGCCTGCGTATGCGAATACCTGGGAGACATTGCGTGTTCTGTGCGAGATTCACCAGTTTACTTACGCACGCATTGCCGATGAGCTTTTGTGGACCACCAGCATGCCATGCCTGATGTCTGATGACAGTGCCATTCCGCTCGCAAACTATGGCAGCTCGAACGTCGGCCGTATGAAAACGATTTACCGCAACGGCCTGGGATACCGCTACGGGCGCAAGATGCAGGCAATCGCGGGCGTACACTTCAACTACTCGCTGCCGACCGAATTCTGGCCGGTATACCAGGACCTCGAAAAATCCTCGCGAGACGCTAACGATTTTCGTTCCGATGCCTATCTCGGACTGGTACGTAACTTTCGCCGCCTCGGCTGGCTGGCCCTGTACCTGTTCGGCGCTTCACCGGCACTGTGTAAGTCATTTTTTGGTGCGGACAACTCGCTAATGCCGAGTTTCGACAAGGATACTTTCTACCAGCCGTTTGGCACCTCACTTCGAATGAGTGACCTGGGATACAGCAACAAAGCACAGGAACGCATCAACATATCGCTGAATAGCGTCGATGAATATATCAGCGACCTAAGTCGTGCGATCTGCACGCCGGATCCGGCCTTCGAAGAGATTGGTTTCGGAGTCGATGGCGAAAGGCGGCAACTGAACGTTAATCAACTGCAGATCGAGAATGAGTACTACAGCCCAATACGACCGAAGCGCGTGGCAATGTCAGGCGAACGTCCGACCGCGGCTTTGCGCCGCGGTGGTATCGAGTATGTCGAAGTTCGATCACTGGATCTGAATGTATTTGATCCCGTCGGCATCAATCAGAACGCGATGCGATTCATGGAGGCATTTCTCATTTATTGCCTGTTGCAGGAAAGTCCGGAGTTTGACGATGCGCTATGGCAGGAAAATGCCGCCAATCAATCGGCAACGGCAACCCATGGTCGCGATCCGGAATTGCGGCTGTTCGATCGCGGCGCCGAACGCCCGCTGGCCGAATGGGCAACGGAAATAATGCGCGACGTCGGAGCAATCGCTGAGCTCATCGATCACGGTGAGGGCGGCAACGATTATAGTCAGGCCGTAGACGCTCAATCCGGGTTGCTTTTGAACCCGGAGGCCACGCCATCCGCACGTATTCTGGAAGAATTACGGCAAAACAAAACGGCGTTCTATCATTTTGCGATGGCCACTGCTCGAGGGCACAAGGAGTACTTTGCCGAAATCGAACCACTCGATGATGATCGCCTCAATGTTTACGAAGGCGAAGCACGCCGCTCCATTGAGCGACAACACGAAATCGAAGAATCCGACGACCTAGGCTTCGAGGAGTATCTCGCGAATTATTATTCGCAGGACGGTTGCGCCTAGGTGGCTGCAACCCGTTAAGCTACAGTCCGATCGTTGATTCCTCAGGGCCAACAATTCTGTGAAAGACTGTAATCAGTGTGGAAAGTGTTGCACGCTCTATGCTGACGGCGGGCTATCTGTTTCAGCGAGCGAGATAGACTGGTGGGAAACGTCACAGGCCGGAAATTTCAAGATATGCCAGCGGCGGAAAAATCTGGATCAGCCCCGTCACCGGAAAGCAAATGTTGAGGTGCCCCTGGCTGCGAAAACTACCCAACCAGAACAAGTATGTTTGTCGTATCTACTACGACCGTCCGACGACTGCAAGTCCTATCCTGTCAACATCGATCAAATGGTGAGGGACGGATGCGAGATGCTGGAGCCCCGGGATCTTGCCAATCCAAAACAGGCGCAGAGGACGCTGGATTTTCTCATGGCAGACAGCCGCCCGCCTGTGAGCAAGTCGTAACTACACGAACGGCAGTGCCTCGCCGTGATCCCAGGCGTACTGTCGATGCAGCTTTTGCAGTCTCTCTGTCAGTTCCCGGCCTTGCCGTCGCCAATCGTCCTGCCATCGGCCAGCAGCACCGGCGTCAATTCGCCACCTCGTGCCGGTCGTGAATACTTCGTCAGCCGTATACAGTTCGGTCATCGACAGGTTTTTTTCTTTCGCTGTATCTCTTCCCGGCGGCGATGTCGAGAATCATTTGCCGGGTCAATCCGGGCAGGCAGCTATCGGCGAACGGCGTCAGTCAAGATGCCGTCCTGCACAAGAAACAAATTGGTGTCGTTCGTTTCGGATATGTAACCGTGCACATCCAGCATCACGGCGCTGTCCACCTGCGCAACATTGGCCTCGATGGTTGCAAGAATGTTGTTCAGGAGATTGGCGTGGTGAATTTTCGAGTCGAGACATTCAGGCGTGTTGCGCCGGATGGATGAGGTCACGACGCTGATGCCGGAATCCGCATATACCGGCGGTTTCCACTCCGCGAGCACGATCAGCGAACAACCCGGCTGGTTGAGTTGCGGATTCATCCCGGAAGTAATCTTCTCGCCACGAGTCAGCGTTAGCCTGATATGCGTCTCATCGGTCATGCTATTCGCTTCGAGCGTACTGAACAACGCCTGGCGAACGTCATCTGCTGTCGGCACGTCGGCGAATGCCAGCGTCTTCGCTGAATTCTGCAATCTCTGCAAGTGGCCGCTTAACGCTGCGATCCGGCCTTTGTAAACGCGAAGCCCCTCCCACACGGCATCGCCACCTTGCACGACGCTGTCGAACACGGAAATTTTCGCATCGCATCTCGGCAGCAGTTCGCCATTGACGTAGATCAGGATATCTTGATTTCGTGGATCAGGAGATTGCAAAATTATGCCCCGGTGCCGGCACGTATTGCGTGCTCAAATAATTTGTCGTACCAGAGTTTACATTCCGCCAGCAATGGATTCAGTCTTTCCGGAAAATCATTTTTGACGACATAGGCCGAAAACCCGGTGCTTTCATGAAGGGCTTGATACCAGTGTGTTGCCCAGATGCCATCCTCCGGCCGCGCCCCGGCAGGCCAGCTCAACATGTCGTCGGTGTAGGGGATCTTCAAGTGCGCACACAGTTTCCACAGGACGGCGCCAGGATCAAGTAGCAGCTCGCGCGAATCGAGGATCGCCGGTTGCTGCCCGGCGCTCGATCAATTCCTTATAGAGATGCCACTGGGTTTCAAGACCGGTATCCTGGAGCTGTGCATGAGGCATCTGGATCGTGAGTGATGGCAGCATCTGCCGCGGATCGCGTACCAGGAAAATATTCTGCGTCCTTTGCATGAAACTCTGATCGATGCCCACCAGGTGATGCGCCATCTGTTTCATGAACAGGATGTCCGGTCCCGGAGTCCCCCTCGTCGGCGAGCAGCTCGCGCATGACCGCGTCGCCGTCACAATTTCACTGCCGCCATAATCTCGTCCCTGCCAGGGTGGATGGTCCCGGTCACGCGCAGGAAATGCCCATACAGCGGTTCGTCGACGACCCGCGTGTCGCTGCGTTGCGCGAAACTGTACAGTAGCGCCGTCGAGACGTTACGCGGGCCTGACCATAGGCAAATAGCTTTCATCGTTGACCACCGGTGGTGCAGAATTCAATCGCTTGCCTGTGCTGTGGCAGCTGATGCAGGATTGTACTGAATCCGCCGATTCGGTGCGAAGCGCCCCGTCGGCGGGCTGATTCAGGGCTGATTCAGGGCTGATCGGGCGGAAAATGGGGACTGGATCACAATTCGATACGCAAATGCTGAGACGACGCGCCAACTTAACTAAACTCTGCCCTGAGACGAGTTGCAGCAAGCGACCGTTTCAGGGTTCATTGACGGGTTAAGCAATTGATTAAGACTTTTTATTTCGGAATTGCGTTAGGTCTGCTTGGGGCCTTTGCGCTGACGTACTCGGTGCCGGTTGTAGATCTGCATCGAGAGCCGTCGCTTATATCGGTACGGACGAACGGCGGCAATGCCGAAACTTATCGTATCGATTTGCCACGCGACCGCATTCTGATCGGACTGACCGGCGTAGACAACGCCTTGCCTGCGGGACTCGACTGGCCGGCAGAAGAACTGTTTGGCGATCTCCAGACAGAAATGTTCAAGGTCCGCGACCGCAACGATGTCGTTATCGGTGTGGCAAGCCGGCTTGCCAGTGCGTCGGAGGCAACCGGCCGTTCATTGAGTGGACGGTACATCTGCCGGCGCGAGGCACCGTCTACCTGCAAATGGACGTCGCACCGTCAGCCGAGGGTCATCGCAATGGCAGGTTGATGGCAGGTACCGGAGGTTTCGAAAAATTGAGCGGAACTGTTATTGAGCAGTTCATCACGGAATTCGAAGACGAGGACTTAAATATCGATGCGCGAATCGAATTGATCACTGCGTTCGTCGGGCAACTGGGATGACGAAGAATGAAGTACCTGGGTTCATTAGTGATCGGCATGTTGCTTGGCGCTACGCTATTTGCTGCCGGGATGTATTACAATCCCATTCGCCGAACGCCAGACAGTTTCACCACTTGCGATGTCGGACGACGAGCATCTGGATTTCACTACACGGCAGTACCGGGGGAGACGATTCTCTACACGGACAATGGCGAGTCGGTATCAAGTACACACCCCGATCGGGTCGCCGAGCTGTGGGAGCCGGCCATCGTGGACACTCGCATCGCCGTAAATTTGCTGACCGTAGTCGAGGCGAGGCGATGGGACTTGGCATCAAGTTCTCGACGGATTCGGAGCAAACCAGGCTGATCAGTTCCCAGGCGCTCGTCGACAGTGTCTGGCATATTTACCTTCCGGGCCAGGGAACCCTGCTGGTCCATCAGGTTGAAAATTTCTGGTCTTACCTGCGGGAAGTCGTGGTGCCGGCGCGCTGGAGTTCGGGTGACAACTGGAAGGGATCATTCTTCAGAATAATGACGCAAGGCCCGAATGCGCTGGGTACCGGCCGCGTTACCGGTGGTACAGGCAATTTTGCCGGTATGTCGGCCGAGGCGGTGGAATCGCTGACAGCACAAGCCTATTCCGCAATCGACGGCCCGGTATCAATGCACGGCAATATGACGATTACCTTGCCCGCCCCCGTAAGCGAAGACGACTAAATCTTGTAGGAGCGGCTTTAGCCGCGAATGGTAGGGTTCGCGGCTAAAGCCGCTCCTACAAATCATTCATGTTTTTCAATTCATTTTCCGCATTCGCCAACAAATCCGGATCGATGACGGCATGTGCTGCAATCAGCGCCTTTGACTGCATGAAATCTTTCGGGCTGTTCACCGCGTCGACTGCGATCAACTGACCATCGCGCAGGTACAAACAGGAAAATGATCGACTGTCCGGATCGCCGCGAACGATCGCCTGGTCATATCCCTGCGACAGCCCGGCTATCTGCAACTTGAGGTCGTACTGGTCCGACCAGAACCAGGGTACCTGTGCATAGCAGGATTCATCGCCACAGATATTGCTTGCCGCGGTTTTTGCCTGCTCCAGCGCATTGTGCACTGATTCCAGTCTTACGCGACAATCGAAAATGTTGTTTGGGTGCTGCGTGCAGTCGCCAACGGCGAAAGTATCTGCAGCGGATGTTTGACAGTGATCATCCACGACGATGCCGTTGTCAACGTCAAGTCCGGCGGCAGTCGCCAGTTCAGTATTTGGACAACGCCGATTCCAATCACGACCAGGTCCGCTGCAACCTGCCCATCGTTGGTCAGATCAACAGCCGTGACCTGCCCATCACCACTAAATCCGGAGATGCCGGTCGACAACATGAGCTTTACGCCATGTGTGGCATGTTCCTTCTGATAGAACGTCGATATCTGTGGCGAGACGACGCGGCTCATCACGCGGTCTTCCATCTCGATAACGGTAACGTCTGCATTAAGCTGCGACGCAACGGCTGCAACTTCAAGGCCGATATAACCGGCGCCGACGATAACCAGCCGCGCACCCTCCGTGAGCTGACTTCTGATGCGGATCACGTCCGCAATGGTGCGCAGATAATGAATGCCGTCGAGTTCAACGCCGGGCAAATCGAGCAGTCGTGGCCGCGCACCGGTGGCGAATACCAGTATGTCGAATGCGAGCGTCTCGCCGTCAGTGGTCTGCAGGGTCTTACCGTCGCAATCGACTGCGTCGATCCGGGTCTCGAGTCGTACCTCTATGCCGGGATCATCGTAAAAACTTTCCGGTTTGAAATGCAACCGTTCTGCGGGCAGTTCACCGGCAAGGAATTTCTTCGATAGTGGTGGCCTCTGATAGGGCAGCCAGGGTTCCTCGCCTATCAATATTATTGATCCGTCAAATTTCTTCTGCCGCAGTGTGGCGACGACCTGGCCGGCCGCGTGTCCGGCGCCAACGATTGCTACAGTGTGGGCCATCAGTCGAGACCTTCGAAACTACATTGCACTGATGCCACCATCCACTTTGATTTCCGATCCGGTCACAAATTTCGATTCATCGGACGCAAGGTACAAGACGGCGTACGCGACATCATCGGGTTGCCCGATGTGGCCGATCGGAATCTGCCGCCCCAGTTTTTGCAGCGCTGCCTTCCTGTCCCCACCCTGCGCCATGCCGTCGAGAATCGGTGTATCGATGAATACCGGATGTACCGAATTGCAGCGAATGTTGTTGCCGGCGCGAGCGCAATGCAGCGCGACGGATTTCGACAGGTGCCTGACAGCGGCCTTGGCCGAGTTGTAGGCTGCCAGGTTATGGCCGGCAATGATGCCGGATATCGAGGAAATGTTAACGATGGATCCGCCGCCGCTCTCCGCGATAAGCGGTACCCCATACTTGCAGCCGAGGAACACACTGTCGAGGTCGACTGCATGTACGCGCCGCCAGTTTTCGTAAGACTCATCTTCGATACTGGCAACCGAACCGATACCCGCATTATTGACGAGGATGTTCAGGCCACCGAAATCAGCCTGCACCTGGCCTAGTACGCGTTGCCATGCAGCTTCATCCGCAACATCCTGCTCAAGCGCGATCGCGTTATCCGGATGATCAGCATTGATGCCGCTGGCTACCTCCCTGGCGCCCTCAATATTGATGTCACTCAACGCGACTTTCGCGCCTTCATTCGCCAGCATGATTGAGATCGCGGCCCCCAGTCCCCTGTGCGGCACCGGTAACCAGCGCGATCTTTTTATCAACTCGTCCCATGGGGTTCATTATACGGGCCAATCTGCTTCGTTGGCTGCGTTACCCTGCGGTGGTGGGTGCGGATTGATCATGGCCATCCGTGGCCATGACCTTCGCTACGCGAAAGCGCCGATGGCGTCCAAATTCGCTCCAGGCGAATTTGTGATCTTTAGTATTTTGGTCCAGCATCTAAGGCGTAACCAGTGGGACCTTTGGTTTCCGATCGCGCTCCGATATGCTGTCGTTTCGAAAAAACACGGCGAGAAAAATGAAGACACACGCGATAAGAATGTACGAGTACGGCGGGCCTGAGGTAATGCGCTACGAAGAGATCGAACTTGATGAACCCGGCGAGGGCGAAGCGCGCATCAAGCACACGGCCATTGGCCTGAATTTTATCGATACTTACCACCGGACCGGCCTGTATCCAATGGACCTGCCAACCGGCCTGGGCAGTGAAGCAGCAGGATTAGTCGAGGCGGTGGGATCCGGGGTAAGCGCGGTGCAGCCTGGTAATCGCGTGGCCTACGCGGGCCGACCTGCGGATTCGTATTCGGAGTGCCGCAATTTTCCGGCGTGGCAGCTGGTGCCGGTGCCGGACGGTGTCTCGGACGAGCAGGCGGCGGCGGTCATGCTCAAAGGCATGACAGCCTGGTACTTGCTGCGGAAAAGTTATCCGGTGCAAAAGGGAGACGTGGTGCTGTTGCATGCGGCGGCCGGCGGCGTTGGTTCGATTACGAGTCAGTGGGCGAATCATCTCGGCGCTACCGTCATTGGCGTTGTGAGTACTGATGAAAAAGCGGAACTTGCCCGTTCCCAGGGCTGCGCCCATATCATCATGGCGGACAGCGACGATATTGCGGCAGAAGTCAGGGAGTTAACCGGCGGCGAGGGGGTTGCGGCAGTGTACGATTCCGTTGGCCGGGATACATTTTTCTCGTCACTCGACTCATTGCGACCACACGGTGTCATGGTCACCTTCGGTAATGCGTCCGGACCTGTTGATGCATTTGCACCTGCTGAACTTGCGAAACGGCATTCGCTTTACGTTACGCGGCCGGTTCTGTTCGATTTCATCGATTCGAGGGAACGGCTGCTGGCCGCATCCGGCGATCTCTTTGAAGTGATTTCCAGCGGTGCCGTCAAAATCAGCATCAATCAAAAATATTCATTGCGAGATGCGACGCAGGCACACATCGACCTGGAATCGCGAAAGACCACAGGTTCGACTGTCCTGATTCCGTGAAATTGGCAATCGCCCGCTGGGGCGGGCTCCTACGAAAATAATGGGGTCAGAGCCCGGGACGGACCCGGTGTCCGTCCCGAAATTCATATTGGAATAGATAATGAGCTCTGACCCCGGTTTAGCCGGGGAGCGGCGCCAGCGGCCACAGTATTGGCAGCAGCACCATGACCGTAACGAAAACCACCAGCGTGAGTGGGACGCCGACCTTGATGTAATCAACGAAGCGATAACCGCCCGGACCCATGACGAGGATATTCGCCGGATGCGATATCGGGCTCGTGAAACTCGCAGACGCCGCCATCGCGATCGCCATCATTGCCGTCTCTGGCTGCAGTCCCAGGTCCGACATTGCCGACAGCACGATAGGCGACATCAATACCACCAGGGCCGCGGTCGGAATGATCATGGTTGCCATCGCGGTCAATACATATAAACCCATGATGACTGGCCACGGTCCGGCATCGCCAATAAATCGATGACCTGATCAGCGAGATATGAGGCTGCGCCGGTATCCTGCATTGCCGTACCCAGTGGCAGCATGCCGGCGATCAGGAAAATAGCGCGCCAGTCAATTGCGCGATACGCCTGCTCCATATTCAGGCAACCGGTCAGCAACATAGTGGTGCCCCCGACGACTGCCGCAACGGCAATGGGTGCATAGCCGGCCATGACACTCAAGACAACGGCCAGCATGATGGCCGCGGCAAGCGGCGCGCGCCGTGTGTCAGGCGGCTCCTGCCCAAGCGGCGTCAGGATCAGGAAATCGGAGTCACTGCTGAGAAGCTGCAGCCGCTCGTGCGGACCCAGCAACAGCAGCGCATCGCCAATCTGCAGTCGTTCGTCGGCAAGGTCCGACCCTACGGGCCCACCTTCACGCCAGATGCCTGCAAGCTCGATTCCGTAGCGCTCTCTGAAATTCAGTTCGCCGACCGTTTTTCCGGCGAGGCTCGAGCGCGGATCGAGAGTTGCATCCATCAACGTCAGCCGTTCGGACTCGAGTGCGCCCAGGTGTGGTGATACCTTGGTGTCGATATCCAGTTCCTGCAGGCCGCGCAGGACATCGAGGTCTTCGTGCTGGCCTTCGATTAGCAACAGGTCGCCGCCGTCGAGCACTTCGTCGCCGCGTGGCATCACGGTCAAATTGCCGTCACGAAAGATAGCGACCACGCGAAAGTCAAAAACGTCGGCGAGGCGGCTTTTATTG
>PVMK01126813.1_pt1 | contig 14984 bp, 18 predicted proteins | sample 1853481 | NCBI WGS metagenome assembly PVMK01 (sample SAMN08533507, study PRJNA380276) | Marine sediment metagenome, whole genome shotgun sequencing project.
ACCGGATCGCCTGAGACTGGAAACTCAAAAGCGCGATGGCACAAAGCGCCTCATGGTGTTCGACGGCGATAACATGTGGGCTTATTCCGAGGATCACAATGTCTACGCAACCACCACGCAACCCGGTGATATAGACGAGTCACTGGATTTCTCGATCGCCGTTTTGCGGATGAAAGCGCCACTGGCCGATCTTGTTTCTCCACAGCTTTACGAGACGATGACCGATGGGCTGGTCGGCGCAATCTATGTGGACCAGTCGGTGGTTGCAGGTGTGACAAGCCATCATCTCCTGATCAGCAATGACTATGTCGATGTCCAGCTGTGGGTTGCGGAGGGCGACAAGCCCCTGATACAGCGCATCGTCATTACCTATCGAGAGGAGGAAGGGCAGCCGCAGTATCGCGCACACTTCCTGGATTGGGATATGTCACCGGGAAATGTGGACGAAAAACTCAGGTTCTCTCCGCCCGAGGATGCGGAAAGAATCCGCTTCCACATTCCTGCATCAGGGACGGAAACGGAGGAAGCATCATGAGAACAGCAAGCCGAAAAGGTGTCCTGGCGGTGCTTGTCGTCGCGCTCGTTTGTTTCCTGACGTTTGATTTCGCCGAAGCGCAACGACGAGGTGGTGGTGGCGGCCGAGGCGGTGGTGGTCGAAGCATGCATCGCGGTGGGGCGGCATCCAGCGGATCGATGCAGCGCTCGAGAGCCCGGCCTCAACGCCAGAGTCCCAGCAGGCAAAGCAACGATTTCAGCCGGGGAAGCCGATCGACCCAAACGCAACGACCGGAACAGGGTCAGCGGCAGCAAAGGGACCAGCAGGATCGTGACGACCGCTACGACCAACGCCAGGACAACATTGACAGGCGCCAGGACAATATCGACGAGCGCCAGGACTTCGCAAAGGACGTCCACAATGAACGTAAGGAGTGGTATGAAGATAACTGGCGCCGGGGCGGCACCTATATCTCGGTTTCCTCGTGGAATTCGATGAACTGCCGCTATACCACTGTGTATCGAAACGGGATGACTCAATACAGTTGCGGTGGCGTTTACTACGAACGCGTCTATCGTGGCGGCGCGGTCGTATACGTAGTCACAAACTAGCAGGCTGTTGAAAAAGCCTTCCATGGCATGTTCAACAGCCTGCTAGTATCGGGAGCCACTGATCCATTCTGAACTCGTATCTTGAGCCCAAAATGTCCAGCTTCTGCGTTGCGAATCTTCACAATAGCCTGCTATTCCGCGCGATCCGCGCCTTGAATCTGAAAATTTTTGATCACAATCTACTTCGTCCAGAATGGATCAGTGGCTCCCCGGCCAAATGCGACGATTGACCACGTTCCTGTCCGGTCCGGTCGCGTTGTGGCTGCCCGCGGTTCTGCTCTCCGTAGTAGCAGTCAATCAGCTGCGTCTTGCCCACACGGAGTCATTGAGTCCCTGGTCGGGTGGTGGTTTCGGCATGTTCTCCACCACCGACTCGCCGGACAACCGGCACCTCCATGCCGTCGTCCAGAACGACTCGATCCGCCGCGAAATTGTCATCCCTAGATCACTGGCGACGGAGACTCTCCGCGCGACAACGCTGCCAACACGCAAGCGGCTGGGAGCGCTCGCCGCCGAACTCGCCCTGATCGAATCAGACGGGCAGATCGTGTGGGACGAGATCGAGATCCAGGTGTGGATGATCGAGTATCAGTCGGGCTCGCTGGCGCCGCACGGTCGACTACTGACAACAGAGCGCTTCACCATTGCCGGACACTAAAAACTCTTCGATTGGCATGACGGACCGGGCCGGATACCTGGTCTTCGATCTTGCGCTGCGTCTGACGCTGCTCGATCTGTTGCTACGGCCCATCGGCGCCTGGGCGTTGCGACCATTATCCTGGCTCTCGCGGTGATCGCCCTGCTGCGAACCAACTGGCTCAGACATCCAATGCTCTGGATGTCGCTAGCTGCCCGACCGCAGTCAGAGTCATCATCGACTGGCCGCTGGCCGACAACCATGCCTACCTGCTGTCCTACTGGTGTCTCGCGGTCGCACTGGCCTTGCTGGCAAAGGACACCGGCAAGGTGCTTGCTTTCAACGGGCGTCTGCTAATCGGCCTGGTCTTCCTGTTCGCCTGTATCTGGAAGATTGCCGTTTCGACCGATTATGCCGGCGGCACTTTTTTCCAGGTCACGATGATCACCGATGATCGCTTCGAAGGCTTTGCGAGAGTGGCCGGCGGTCTGGATGAAGACAGCTACGCCGAGTTGCGTGAGTCGGTGGTACAACATCTGGATGCACCCCCCGGCGTCACCGTCGGCATGCCCGATATCCCGGCACGATTCAGAACCCTCGCGCTCGCTGCCACGGTCTGGAATCTCGTTATCAATGCGGCGCTCGCGTTCATTTTCCTGTGGCCATCCGGACCCCGCATCAATCCACTGCGCCACGCGATATTGCTGACCTACTGTGTCGTGACCTATGCGATCGCGACGGTGGACGGTTTTGGCTGGTTACTGCTCGCGATGGGCTCGGCGCAAACCGACTTGGGACAAACCCGCACGCGTCGGGCGTACATCGCGGTGTTTGTGCTGATCCTGCTCTACCGCGAGATTCCCTGGGCGCGCGAAGTATTCCTGCCGCTCGTCGGTCAATAGACAGCAGCCAGCATCGGCGCACTGTCCAGATAGTCGATCCGGATCAGTCGACTGATATCACCATCGACCAGGACTAGGCTCGGAAAACCCCGGGCACCCAATGCCCTTGAATGCCCGATCTCACGGTCGAGTTGCTCATCGACTGCTGTAGAGGTCAGGGCATTCGCAAAGATACCGGCATCGAGCCCGATCTCCCCGGCCAAGTCGACGAGTGTCTCCGTGTCGGAAGGATTCCTCGCCTGCTCGTAGTAGGCACGCTGAATCGCCTTCGTCATCAGGACATCATTGTCCTCACCCTGCTCGCGCGCCGCAATGACCGCACGACAGGCAGGATAGGTTGAACGCCTCGGTTGACACTTCGACCAGAAATCAAAGTTGAATTGCCTCCCCGGGATTACTTCTTCGATGCGTCGCCATTGCCGCTGCACGTACGCACGGGTTTCATCAGGCATCGGCAGATCGGAATCCGGTGCAAGACCGCCAACAAGGCGTACTACCTCGATGTGATCCGGCATTTGATCCATAAGCTCGTCCAGCACCGGCGCAAAACCCCAGCACCAGCTGCACATTGGATCGTGTATGTAATAGAGCATTGGCATGCGATTAGGAATTCAGAATCCCACAAACATGATAGTAATTCTTAATTCCTAATTCTTAACTTTTAATTCTTAATATCTCTATACCTAGTATTACTATGTATAACCGTGTATAACATCCGTCCATGACCGAAACCGCAAAGATCGACCAGGTTGGTAACTGGTCCCGGCAGCTTCGTAAGGGCGTGCTGGAGTTCCTGGTCCTGCTGAGACTGCGGGAGCGCGAGTACTACGGTTATGAGCTGGTCCATGCGGTGGCGGAGACCGCCGACGGCGAAGTGGCCGAAGGCACGCTCTACCCCCTGCTGAACCGTCTGGCGAAGCAGGAACTGATCGCGTCACGCTGGGACCAGGTGGTTTCGGGACGAAAACGCCGTTACTACCGGATTACGGAGACGGGAGAGGCTACGTTGCGCGAAATGATGAACCGCTGGATCAACCTGGACTCGGCCATACGGAGACTGTCGCAATGAGCGCCGCAGAGATCACATTCCAGGACGACAAGGCCACACAGGAATGGACTGACTATTTCCGCGAGGTCGACCGGCTGCTGCGCCCACTGAACGCTGAGCGCAAGACGGAGATTCGTGATGAACTCGTCGCCCATGTTCTGGACGGCATGGACGCCGAGCCCGACGGCGATGACGCGACGCGCCTGCGAGCGGTACTCGACCGGCTCGGGCCGCCTGCGGAGTATCTCGATCGCGTCGTCGGTGACATGGCGACGGAAGACGATCATTCCACGACCTGGAAGTTGAAACGCGCTGTGATAAAGCTTGGACGCAACGCCGCATTGGTGTCGACCTATCTGCTCGGGCTGATCGCCTTGCTTGTCGCGATCGCCAAGCCATTCTTTCCTGACAACGTAGGTTTTTATCGCCTGCCAAACGGTTGGTACATAGCGGGCTATGTCGATGTCGGCGATGCAACCGAGTTACTTGGTTACTGGATCATCCCGCTCATGCTGGCGCTGGCCTATCTGTTGTGGATCGTCGTGCCGCGCTGGATCGGTCGCCTTCGGAATTGATATTTTTTTGACTTCTTTACCTAGTTATACGAGGTATTAATTATGTACAAATTTACTGTGCACAAGAAGATTTGCACTTTTCTACACCGACTCGGTTTCGGCCTGATCCTCCTGCTCACCGTGCTCGCAATCTGCGGAGCCAGCTACCAGGCCTACGCAACCCACCGGGATGCCCGGGTGCTGCCGCCACCGGGTCGAATGATCGATATCGGGGATCATCTTCTCCATATCGACTGTCGCGGCCAGGGATCGCCGATGATCCTGCTCGAATCCGGCGCACAGCTGTGGTCGAGTGGATGGCGTCACATCCATGCCAACCTGGCGCGCGATCACCGCGTCTGCGCGTACGACCGTTCGGGACTGGGTTGGAGCGATGCCGGCACCCCGCCCTTCGATGCACAGACAGCCGTAAGCGAGTTACACGCGCTGCTTGATGCATCGGACGAATCGCGCCCCTTCGTCTTTGTCGGTCACTCCCTTGGCGGCATGCTGGCGCAGGTCTATCACGACCGTTACCCGGGTGAGATCGCAGCGGCCGTCTATATTGACAGCGGAGATCCCGAGATCGTGATCGAGGATTTTGAGGCGCAACGCGGCGATCCCATCCGGCCGTGTGGATATTCCTGCAAAGCTCAGATCGGCCTTGCCTATCTAGGTGTTCCGCGACTGGTGCTGAATAATGTCGAACTGCTTGATGACCCGGCATATCCGCCGGATGCTGTGGCTGAATTCAAGGCTTTGGCGTCCCGACCGCAATTCCTGAAATCCGCTTTTCTGATCGTGCGCTACCTGCCTGAAGCGGCGTTCCAGACACTGGATGCCGGCCCTATCGATGACCGCCCGGTGCTGGTCATCTATTCGGGCGAATATGGTGAGCTGGTCAGTGCCGGCGAAGATCCGGCAGAGATGTCGCGGTGGAAGAATGCCTACCTTGATGCATGGCAGCGGGCTGTTGATACAAGCCCAGGCGGTGTGGGGCCCGTGCTGATCCCGGGCGCCAACCATATCACCGTGATAGCCGGCCGGGATCATGCCATAGCGGTTTCAACTCAGATTCGAGATTTCGTGGCCGCCCTCCCCTGACCAGGAAACAAGTCGGTTTCGATTCTTGGATCCTAATTCTTGATTTCCATTCAGACGAGATAAAAAAACGCCCGCACAAAGCGGGCGTTTTCTATCTGGTGACCGCTGGGTCACCAGAGCGATTCTACTCCGTAAAGGACATCTCACGCAGCAGGGTCGTGCTCAGGATGGTGCGCAGCTCACCGCGATCTACGCTGGCCGCCTGGCCCTTATCCAGAGAACCAAACAGCTTGGCAGTCATGTTCTCGAAATACTCGACTGGAGTATCGAGCATGGCGGCGCCGGAGCTCCATTCCACCAGCAACCACATGTCCGGTTCGTCCTTGCGCGGGTTGACATTGGCGAACATCGAGTAGCTCTTTATCTTGCCATCAGCGAGCTGTTGTTCCATCGATACGCGGTAGTACGTCTTGAGATCGGCCAGATAGTCGTCGAAATGACCGTCCTTTGTGTCCACGCTGGTAACTGTCCAGTAGGTACCGCCCTCCGCTGGATCGCCCTCGGCCGAGAACGCCGAGAACGGCAACATCAGTGCGATCAATAGTGCAAACTTCTTCATCATAGAACTCCCAAAAATAGATTTTGTTGTTGTCAACAACCCTCGACCGTGAGCAGATCACGACCCGAGCCACCGCGTGAATCATAGTCGATAGATCAGGAATTGCTATCGAGGTACCTCGCCGCAGACCCCGATCTGCTGCAGTTTGAAGCGAGATACCGGTGCACGACTGAACCCCTGGGCAGCTATTTACGTCTAAACTCATATGGAAACGCAGGATTTTCACCATTTTGCATAATCGATATCAATCGACAATCACCGACTGTTCATCCATGATGTGCGCCGTGATCGCGGGGGCAAAACTATAAGGAACCTCTGGTCTGTTCATGAACTCGTATCTTGCGTCCAAAATATCCAGCTTCTGCGTTGCAAATCTTCGCAATAGCCAGCTATTACGTGCGATTCGCGCCTTGAATCTGAACATTTTGGATCACAATCTACTTCGCTCAGAATAGATCAGAGGTTCCTTAACCATGTCGTTCTTCGCCGAACTCAAACGACGCAAAGTCATCAGGGCAATCGTCACCTACGTCATCGTTGCATGGATCGTGGTACAGATCGCAGAGACGGTTTTCGAACCACTCGGGCTGCCGGACTGGAGCCTGACACTGGTGATCGCGCTGGTCCTGCTCGGGCTGCCCCTGACCATCGTCATGGCCTGGGCCTATGATCTGACATCCCGGGGGTTCGAGGCAACGCGTCCCGATCCGGCCGCCGTGCCGGACAGCGATGACGGCACACCTGCCATTGCGGTGCTGCCCTTTCTGGATATGAGCCCGGAGCATGACAACGAGTATTTTGCGGACGGCATGACGGAAGAGTTGCTCAACGTACTCGCCCGGGCCGGCGGCATCCGGGTTGCCTCACGGACCTCGTCATTCGCTTTCAAGGGCAAAGACAGCGACATAAAGACGGTGTCGAAAAAACTCAATGTCGGCTATGTCGTCGAAGGCAGCGTGCGCAAGTCCGGCGACCGCCTGCGGATCACGGCTCAGCTTATTGAGACTGCGACCGACTCCCATCTTTGGTCCGAGACCTATGATCGGGATCTGGACGATATCTTTGCAATCCAGGACGACATCGCCGGCAAGATCGGCAGACTTCTTCGCTGCACGCTCAACCCCGGAGACATGCCGGGCTCCTCCTGCAGCGACTGCAAGGCGTACGATATTTATCTGCGCGGTCGCAGTTTCCTGTTCAAAGGTGGATTGACGGATGTCGCCCATGCAGTCGACCTGTTTATCCAGGCGACAGAAATCGACTCCGGCTTTGCACGGGCCTGGGAGGATCTCGCGGTCGCATACGCTCAGCAGGCCATCTATTACGAGGGTGGAGATGCGGAAAAAGCTGCCGCGGATGAAGCCAGCCTGAAGGCTATTACGCTCGCACCCAATAGCGGCTCGACGCACGCGGCAAGAGGGATGGCGCATCTGGCAAGCCAGCGCTACGCGGAAGCCGCAACGGAATTCGAGCTGGCCATAGCATTGGACCCGACACTCGGTCGTGCGCATTACAACTACGCCAGGGCGAGCTTCCACCAGGGTGATTTCGAAAAAGCGCTAAGGCTGTTCGCGAAAGCGGCCGCGGTCGACCCGGATGACTTTGAAAGTCCCTTGCTCGCTGCACCGATTTATCAACGTTTGGGCAGAGAGGAAGAAGCGACCGAGGCGGCTAAACAAGGTGTTCTGCGAGCGGAACGCCACCTGGCGGACTATCCCGACAGCCAACGCGCCTATTATCTTGGCGCCAACGGCTTGCTCCATCTCGGTCAGCGCGATCGTGCTTTCGACTGGGCCGAGAAATCGCTGGCCATCGATCCCAGTGATCCGGCGATTCGTTACAACATGGGTTGTTTCTATGCTCAGGCCGGTGAGATTGACAAGGCCTTCGAATGTCTGGAGGATTCGATCACGTCGCAGACATGGGTCGAGAACGATCTGGATCTGGAACCGCTTCGTGACGATCCCCGCTACCAGGAACTACTCGACAGCCTCGAGTAGCCGGCGGGGCCACTCCCTGCAAGGCAGAGTCTGAACGATATTCGTTGCGTCGTGCTTCCGCGAGCGGGACTATAATCACCCCATGGAGTACATCCAGCCGCTGTTTCGACCGCCCTCGGAGGCCCGTTCGCTGATCCTTCAGGTCACCAATGGCTGTTCGTGGAATCGCTGCACTTTCTGCGAGATGTACACCGAGCCCCAGAAACGTTTTCGTTTCAAACCGCAACAGGAAATCGACCGGGAACTCGAACAGGTCGCAGCGTCAGGATTCCCGGTAAGGCGTATCTTCCTGGCGGACGGTGACGCGATGACGCTGTCCATCAGGCGTCTGAAACTGATCATGGCGAGCATCAACAGACATCTCCCGGATATCCAGCGCGTCGCCAGCTACTGTCTGCCGCGCAATCTTCTGCACAAGACGGCCGCTGAACTGGCGGATCTGAGGGAGATGGGGCTGAGCCTGTTCTATGTGGGCTGTGAGAGCGGTGACGATCTGGTACTCGAACGCGTCAACAAGGGGGAAACCTACCAGACCTCTTTGGCCGCCCTTGAATAAGATAAAGCAAGCCGGCGCGAAGAGCTCGGTGATGATCCTGAACGGCATGGGTGGCCAGCGGTTTAGTGAGCAGCATGCGATCAACTCGGCGAAACTCATGAACGATGCACAGCCTGAGTATCTGTCGACCCTCGTCGTGAGTTTTCCCCACGGCGTCGAGCGCTATCAGCAAGGCTTTGGAGGTGAATTCGAACCCCTCGACCAGCCGGCCCTGTTCCAGGAGATGCATTGCTTGCTCGACACACTGGAGCTGGAAAATACGATTTTCCGCAGCGATCATGCATCGAACTACCTGATCCTCAAGGGCACCCTCAACAAGGACAAGCAGCGACTGCTGGATACCGTTCGCGCCGCGATCGAGAGACCTGATGCCATGCCACTAAGACAAGAATGGCAGCGCGGCTTGTAGGAGCCCGGGCTGCGCAACATAACAATCCACTTCAAACCCAGAATCCGATCCGAGCATCAAAGCGCTCAGAATAAATCAGGGGTTCCATAGGAGTCATAGCAAAATGCGAAACCAGACACTTGTCTTTTTTGTGGGCGCGCTGTTTTTCTCAACACCAGGCCTGGCCCACGATGGGGGTCATTACGATCCCGTGGCATGCCAGCCCGGACAAGTGCAGATCATGGTCCTGGGCACCTACCACATGTCCAACCCGGGGCTGGATTCATTGAATATGGAGGCCGATGATGTGTTGTCGGATCGTCGGCAGGCCGAGATGATTGATCTGGTCAATCGACTGGCTCAATTCAACCCCGACAAGATGCTTGTAGAAGGGCCTTACGGGGATGAGGGAATCAAGAGTCGCTACGCCGCATACCTGGCCGGCGAACACGAGCTGACCCGCAACGAAACCGAACAGATCGGCTATCGCCTTGCACGGCAGCTGGGACACGACGGCGTGTATCCGATCGACTACCCGATGTTTCAGGACGATACCGCGCTGGGTTTCTACAAGGCCTATCACCCGAAACTCGAGGACGACAGTGCGGCAATTCGCGAAGGCTGGAGTACAGCCTCCGCTGCGAGCGAAGAGAAGCTGCGAACCGGCACCATCGCCGCGTATCTGCATCACCTGAATGACAGTAACCTTTGGTCGTTTGGTCTGGACAGCCGCTTTACTATGCAAACCAGCATCAGGTACGCGCTATACGATCAATATGCCGGCGCCGACCTGCTGACAAGCTGGTACAAACGCAACTTGCGCATGCTGACCAACATCCATCGTTCACTTGACGATGACGATGAGCGCGCTTTGCTGCTGGTGGGCAGCGGTCACAACAAGATCCTGTGGGACTTTATCGATACATCTCCACTGTTGTGCCGGATTGATCCGCGACCCTTTCTTGTTGATTAGGCTCGTTGATCAGACTTTTCGATCGGGCTGATCGGCCCGCTCTTGTGTTGTAGCGCAGAGTCGACTAGTCGGGATGCCATCGCTCCGTGCATCCGGTTGGTCCCACCGTGATGCGCAGTCATCTACACTTGTGGTCAACCATCGGTGTAACAGGCCGGTGGAGCGCTGGTATTACAAGAAATGCAGCACGGGAGTAAGAAAACATGACCATGGAACTGCACTATACAACCTGGGTTGCTGTCCTCACGGCAGTGATGTGGATGCCCTATGTCCTCAACATGATCACAGTGCGTGGGTTGCTTGATGCCGTGGGCTATCCCGAGGCACCGAAACCGATAGCGCCCTGGGCGACACGATTGAAGGCGGCGCACGACAATGCGATCGCCAATCTGGCGATATTCGCGCCGCTGGTCCTTATCGCTCATGCCGCAGGCATTAGTAACGAGGCAACGGTAATGGCTTGCGCAATTTACTTCTGGGCCAGGGTCGTTCATGCGGCGGTTTATACGTTTGCTATTCCGTGGGTGCGGACAATCGCTTTTGTCGTCGGCTTCGGATGTCAGTTGACCCTGGCAGTTCAGATACTGGGCTAGGGAACCGCTGATCTATTCTGAGCGAAGTAGGTTGTGATCTGTCCCGGGTAGCGCAAATTGCCGGGAAAGATTACGCCTGCGGCCGGTCATAGCTGGTATGCACTACCTGATCCTATCGCTGCTTGTCCTCGCTGTCGTCTTCGGGCCTGGCCTTTGGGTCCAGAGGATTATGCAGCGCTACAGCGAACCGGATGATCGCTACCCCGATACTGGTGCGGCCCTGGCGCGATATCTTCTGGATCGATTTGATCTAAAGGATGTAGGGGTCGAGGAAACAGCCGTCGGCGATCACTACGACCCGCAACAAAAGGTTGTGCGGCTCACCGCGGACAAATTTAACGGTAGATCATTGACGGCAATCACTGTCGCTGCGCATGAAGTCGGACATGCCTTGCAGGACCAGGCCGGATACGGTCCTCTGAGACTCCGAACACACCTTGTCGTGGCAACACGCGGCGCTGAGAAGCTGGGTGCCGCCATCCTGATGGCGTCTCCTTTTGTCGGTCTTATCACACGCGCGCCGAATCTCGGCCTGTTGATGTTCCTGGGAGGGCTTCTGAGTCTTGGGTCGACGACCCTGGTGCACTTCGTGACACTACCGACCGAACTCGATGCGAGTTTCGCGAGAGCGTTGCCGATACTCGAGCAAGGAGGCATCCTCAAACCCGAGGATCGTCCCCACGCACGACGACTGCTTACGGCAGCCGCACTGACCTACGTCTCCGCGTCCCTGATGAGCCTGCTCAACATTGCTCGCTGGTGGGCCATCCTGCGTCGCTAGACGCCTGATCACGCCAGCCTGTTTGGGCGGCCTGCGCGGCGCTGATCGGCTACCATGGGATCTCCACATTGGCCTGCCAGCTCCTTTTTCAGATGAGCGAAAATCAATGAGTATTGAAACCATTCCGGTCAACCAACTGATCCTGGCATTTCTTCCTGTTGCAGTCGTCCTCGTACTGATGTGGCGCTGGAAAATGCATCTCGGGCATTCTCTCTACGCGCTAACGAGAATGCTTGTACAGCTGCTACTTATTGGCTACGCGCTGGTATTTATTTTCGATGCGGATTCGAGCGTAATCATCATCGCTGTTCTGGTCGTCATGTTGCTCGCCTCAGGCTGGATCGCGCTCAATACGATCGCGGGAGCGAAGCGGTCACTCTTTCCAGCCTCGCTGGCGTCGGTTCTGTTGGGGGGCGGTCTGACGCTCTTGCTCATCACCCAGGCCGTACTTCAACTCGATCCCTGGTATCGACCGAGTTACATGATCCCTCTGGCCGGCATGATCTTCGCCAGCAGCATGACCGGTATCAGTCTCGCAGCCGAGCGCCTGATCGCCGAGCTGGGCAACGGCTGTGACTATGAAAAGGCAAAGACAGTCGCATTTCGCACCGCCATGATCCCGGTGACAAATGCTTTGTTTGCCGTCGGCCTGATTTCCTTACCGGGCATGATGACGGGGCAGATTCTGTCCGGTGTTTCGCCGTTTATCGCGGCCCGTTACCAGATCATGGTGATGTGCATGATCTTTGGCGCGACGGGCATTTCAACCGCCTGTTTCCTACGTCTGACCAGCCACTCGGGGTTTTTCAGAAAAACCACCTGACGCACGGCCGGCGATATTTCACGCTGGCAAAACACCGTTCAGCCGTAGCCCCAGGGATCGCGAATGGCGCGCCAGGGCCGAGCTGACTGCGGCAGCCGATCTCGCCATCTCGCGGGAACCAGGCTCGTCTTCCATGTGTAGCGACAATACGGTGAGCTCGCCTTTTCTCGTATTGGCCTTGAGATCAATTCTTGCCACCAGGCGATCGCCTGCCAGCACCGGCAAACAGTAGTAGCCAAATACGCGTTGGGGTGCGGGCTTGAAGATCTCGAGAATCTGATTGAAACCGAACAGCTTTTTGACTCTTGCGCGGTCCCATAACACAGGATCAAAGGGTGACAGCAAGATACCCTTGTCACGTCGGGGCCGCACCGCGACCAGCCTGTCCGCCAGTTCGGCATCAGCGGGTGTGATCCACCCCGACAAAGGTTTGTGACGTTCCTCGAGCCGGCATGGGACGACCTGCCCTGCTTCAGATAAGCGTTGCAGCGAATCTTTTATGCAGGAACCACAATTGGTCAGACGCCAGGTCTGTGCCAGCGTGCCGGTCGTCGCCCAGCCATGCCCCTTGAGCGCCCTGAGCAACAGCACGTCGAAGGCATGCTCCCTGCTGACCGATCGTTCAAGAAAAACACCGGGGATAACCCGCTCGGTCAGATCGAAACTGCGCTGGAAATTGCGCCGCTCGCGTATCGCCAGCTCACCCGAGGACCACAGCGCGGCGGCTACGCGTTTTGCCAGCTTGAGATCCCACCAGCCCTTGCTGCCCCTCCCCTCCATATCGATGGATCGAATCGGTCCTTCGTCGCGGATACGCTGCCTCAGACTGGCCACTGTTTTCGGGTTCTCGCCGATCACCTCGCCCCACCAGGGGTGCGTGCTGTATTCGCGGCGGCGGAACTCAAAGTGCGGATAGAGTTCGATTGGCAGCCAGCAGGCTTCGTGCCCCCAATACTCGAACAGGGGCTGGTCCGGCTGCAGGAGACTCTCGGCGCAGCCCGGCTCGACACCCTCGAGCCGTGACAGCAACACAAGTGCATGACTGCGTGCCCCCGCGATCGCGACCGTGTCCAGCTGCAAATAGCCAAAACGCTCGATTATTCGATGCGCGGCTTTTCGCGCGCGCAGGCCACCACCCTTGGCGCGCACCGGCATGTCGGTCCAGCGTGGTTTCAGCAGGCCCGCTTTCGCAAGCGCCAGACGCCGGGCCGCTGTAATACCGATTGATTCCATCCTGCCCCATATATTGCCTGAGTTGCCGGAGTTGCCGGTTGATTTCACAAAAAATGGAGGTCAGATCTCAGGCTGGCGAGCCGAGGGTGTCGAGAACTACTATTGGCCTGCGAATCGGGTATCAGGCAATAGCCCAAAGGGCAGGGGGAATATATGACTATCCAGGATCTCGGAGCGATCGGTGAACTGATCGGTGGTGCGGCCGTTATCGCGACGCTCATCTATCTTGCCGTGCAACTCAAACAAAACACCCAAACGATGGAAAACGCGCGCCTGCTGGCCCTGGCGCAAACATACCAGATGCGCTCCGACGCCCTGCAGGCGATGCTGGTGCAGGCCTCGGACTCCGATCATATCGGTCCGATTATCATCAAGTTGGCCAAACATGGATATCCCGAGGATCTTGAGTCGCTATGCGAGCTGAACGATGAGGAATACGGTCGCTTTCGGCAATGGCAAATCGCGCAGATTACCCACTGGGACAACATGCATTTCCAGTATCAACAGGGGTTTCTCGACAAGGAATACTTCGATGATGTTTTCAAACCACGGGTCGAACGCCTTGCGCCCGTCTGGAAAGCATTAAAGGTAACGGCCGGGCGGCGCAGTTTCGACAGAGAACTGGAAGAGATGCGGACCGGCTGATGGCTTGAACTCTTTGTGCAACGTAGGGGCTAGCCTATTACACCGTTTCGGTTGAGATGCACTTCGTTGAACTGCGCGTAGCCATCGCTCAACTCGAACGCGATGTTGCCTTCTGTCTTGCAGCGCCCGCGACCGATCTCGGCCAGCCTGAATTCGATGCCATCGGGCAGACAGATCTGCACACGATGCTCGTTCCCCGCCACGCCGATAATCGGCTCGCCTGTCACTTCACACAGCCCCTTCGCAACACAGCGCCCGGTCCGTCGCTCCATGTCCACCTCGAAGTCGAACTCGGTAACGACCGGATCGAAAATTTCGTCGCACATCTCCGCAAACACGCTGAATATATTTGAGAATGGTTCGGCCTCTGCGCCCAGCGACAATTGCACGAGCGCGTCCCGTTGCGCCGCATCCGCCCTTGCATCGATGACGACCTGGCACCTGCCTTTGCCCTCGTGGATGGGCCCCGGCCAGTCGTAGATTGCACCCATTATGAGACCGTCCAGCTTCACGTCGTCATAGTGCCCGTTATCGATCCGGATGAATCCTGTACCGCGGCAATCACCGTTGGTTGGCGCCGCCTCGAACTGGCACGGGCAACTGTAGTCACAGTTGCAATTGCCAAACCCCAAGCCGTGTATTTCCCAATCCACACTCATCGAATTCTCCGTCCCTCGTGTATACGCAGGCCAGGGCTCTCGCCCGGGAGATGGGCGAGGAATCTACTCTAGACCGAAGGATTAGGGAGAGCCAGCTGGATTAGATAACAACCAGGGAGAAATCCGCTTAATAGTCCGGTACAGACGGGTCACAGGCACCGATTGCGCCCTTGGCAAGCCACCAGGACCGGTCGGGCACTGTCAGTCAGCTAAAAACGGCATCCGTCAAAACATCACGGACGATCTGCGTGGCGACCTCTATCAGCAGCACCTTGCCCGCCACGACGATAATCTCGTAACCACTGCGCGGCCGCGGCAGCTGACGAGTCAGATCGTACGGTAGCGACCGCTTGGCGATTCCGGGAGGTAGTGGTTTGCCGCGAGCCAGGTTTTTGGCAATGCCGGGCGGCAGACTCTTGTGC
>PVMK01123621.1_pt1 | contig 14981 bp, 17 predicted proteins | sample 1853481 | NCBI WGS metagenome assembly PVMK01 (sample SAMN08533507, study PRJNA380276) | Marine sediment metagenome, whole genome shotgun sequencing project.
AAGTCGATGTTGCAGATTGGCGATTCCCTGAGTCTCGGACAGCTCGCTGGCCGACATAGTTCTTACCTCGGGTCCAACCGAGATTCGCCACCGCGAGAGGCTCCGCACGGTGACCCTGGAGATCAGGCCAGCGCCGAATGTGCCCTTGGAAGTGGCGATCGAGACCCTGCGATCCGAGGTCATCGGCCCACTCGAACTTGAAGGCTTGCCGAGCGGCGTTCAACTGCGGCTTTCGGGCACTGCGAAGAAGCTGGACCAAACTTTTGATGCCATGAAATGGGACCTGCTGCTGGCCTTGGCCATCGTCTATCTTGTGATGGCGGTGCTGTTCGAAAGTTTCATCTATCCCGTGATCATTCTGCTTTCGGTGCCGCTCGCGGCTGCCGGCGGCGTGGCCGGGCTGGTGATTCTCAACATCTATCACTTCCAGCCGCTGGACATGCTGACGCTGCTCGGCTTCGTGATCCTGATCGGCATCGTGGTCAACAACGCGATCCTGCTGGTCCATCAGACGCTGTTCCATATCCGTGAAGGCGGCATGGCGCCTGACGCGGCGATCCTGGCGGCGACCCGCGACCGCATCCGGCCGATCTTCATGTCGACCCTCACCAGCGTCGTCGGCATGTTGCCGCTGGTGCTGTTTCCCGGCGCGGGGTCCGAGCTCTACCGCGGCCTGGGCTCTGTCGTGGTGGGCGGCCTGGCGCTCTCGGCGGTGCTCACTCTGCTCATCATCCCGCCCATGCTTTCGGTGCTGGTCGGCACCCTCGAAAAGAGCGGCAAGAGCGAGACAGGCGAGCTGCCCGGACACGACCAGCAGCTGCCGGCGCCGGGCCAATAGCCACGAAATTTGTGCCCTCAGCCGTTCCCGATGTCCTTATCTCCGTCGCCACCGGAATGCGTCGAATTTCGGTCTTTGGCCGAGGTTGTCATATGGCGCAAGCCGGCATAGAACAGCGCCGCCCAGCCGGCCAGGAACGCAAGGCCTCCGACCGGCACCACCGCACCCAGGCCGGTCACGCCGGCGAGCGCCATGACGAAGAGTCCGCCCGAGAAAAGCACCAGCCCGGCGAGGACGCACCAGCCGGCCACCGCGAGCCAACGCCGGGCCGCGCCTTCGGCCCGGCAGGAAAGAACGGCCACGGCCAGGAGAGCGAGCGCATGAGCCATCTGGTATTGGGCGCCGGTCTCGAGCCATTGGCGCGCGCTTTGCCAAGCCTCGCCTTCCAGGCCGTGGGCCGCGAAGGCGCCGATCGCCACCGCGATAAAACCGTTGGCCGCCCCCACGCAAAGCCACAGGCGCATGATTGACCCTTCCCCGCTCTAGCCACCGTGCCATTGATCACGGCGCTGCAGTACCGTCTTCAGCAGGCTCGGGCGGCCCGACATGATCCCGTCAACACCCAGGTCGAGCAAGCGTTCCATCTCCGCTTCCCGATCGATGGTCCAGACGTGGACCTGCAGACCGTGCCGTGCGGCCGCCTTCAGGAATGTTCGGTCCACCACGCGCAGTCCGTAGTGATGGGTGGCGACTTGGGCCGCGGCCGCGACGAAATTGCCGCCCGCCGGCAGTCCGAGACTCGCCAGGCGCAGCCGGGCTACGCCGAGCGGCCCCAGCGACGTGCACAGCTTCGGCCCCAGGAGCTGCCGGGACCGACGCACCCGCGCACCCGAAAAGGATCCGACGCAGACTCGCTCGAGGGCGCCGGCGCGACGCACGGCGTCTGCCAGGGGTTCCACCGCCTGGTCGCTCTTGGGCTCGAGGTTGACCCGCAGATCGGACCAAGCGCCCAGCAGGTCGTCCAGCCGCAACAGCGGTTCGCGGCCCGCGATGCGCGCCCGGCGCACTTCGTCCCAGGACAGATCCGAGATCTTGCCGCCGCTATCCGTCAAGGCGTCCAAGGAGGCATCGTGGAATAGCACCGCCACGCCGTCGCGCGTCGCCTGCACATCTGTCTCTATATAGCGGTAGCCGAGGCCGACGGCATGGGCGACGGCCGCCATCGAATTTTCCGGCTGCTCCTTGCCACCGCCGCGATGGGCGAAGGCGATCGGCCCGGGGTGATCGAGAAACGGGAAGCGTGCGCCACGCATAGCCGAACGACGAACGTCCATCACGCCAATCGGCGTGCCTGCATCAGCCCGCGCACGGAGTTTCCGAGATAGATCCGCTCGGCGGTCTCCAGGTCCGCCAGGGTCAGCACCCGCTCTTCCACCGTCAGGCTTGAATTCTCGATCATGTCCCGCCGTAAGGTGCCGGCCAGCAAGCCGCAGTGCGCCGGCGGCGTGAGCAAGACGCCGTCGCGCTCGATGAACAGATTGGTCCGGCTGCCCTCGGTTACTTCGTCGCGCTCGTTCAAGAACACCACCTCACCGCACCCGGTCGCCTTTTGATGGCGCTCGAATTCGCGATCATAAAGATCCCGTCGTGTCGTCTTGTGATAAGTGAAGGGATCGCCGCTCTGAACGCGCTCGCCGGAGATCAGGAAGGTCAGGACGTGGTCCGCCTCGGGGATATCCATCGGCCGGGATTCGAGGGTGATCGCGCCGTCCTCGTCTAGCAGCAAGCGCACCCGCATAGCCGAAGCGGCGTCAAAGCGCTCGGCCTCCCGCGATAACTGTTCGCGGACGGCCTTAGCATCGCAGGGATAGCCGAAGTAGGCGGCCGAACCGGAGAGCCGGTCCAGGTGACGGTCCATTAGATAGTAGCCGCGATCGCCTTCCCACCGCAGGGTCTCGATGAGCTGGAAGGGCACCCGTTCGTCGGTAAGGAAGCGCGCCTTGAGGAGGCATTCCTCCCATTCCACCAGCAGATCGGAGTCCTGGACGATGCCGCTTCCCACCCCCAATTGGCCGCCGCCCCGGCCGTCGAGAAACACCGTGCGGATCGCCACGTTGAAAAGCGCATCGCCGCCTGGCGCCAGCATGCCGATGGCGCCCGTGTAAACGCCCCGTGCGGCGGACTCGAGCTCGCGAATGATCTCCATGGCGCGCACCTTGGGCGCGCCGGTGATCGATCCACAGGGAAAGAGACCGCGGGCGATTTCCGGGAGGCCCACGTCGGCGCGCAGCTTGGCGGTAATGCCGGAGGTCATCTGATGCAAGGTGGGATAGCTTTCGACCGTGAAGAGATCGGTGACCTCGACCGAGCCGATCTCGGCGACCCGGCCGAGATCGTTGCGCAGCAGGTCGACGATCATCAGGTTTTCGGCCCGGGACTTAAGGTCGCTGCAGAGCCATTCGCCCAACGCCGCATCCTCCTCCGGGCTCGCGCCGCGCGCGGCGGTTCCCTTCATGGGCCGCGCCTCGGCTCTGCCGTCCTCGACCCGGAGGAACAATTCCGGCGAGAGCGATAGAACCTGAAAGTCCGGCGCGACAACGAGCGCCCCGTGCGCGACCCGCTGGCGCCGCCGCAGGGCCTGGTAAAACGCCAAGGGATCGCCGGTGAAGTCGAACAGGCATTTCAGAGTGAGGTTGATCTGATAGACGTCGCCCGCGGCGATGTACTCCTTCACACGGCGGGCGGCCGCTAGATAAGCCTCCTGGCTAAGCGACCAGTGAAGGTCCTGGAGCTGGTAGCCGCCCGACCTTCGCGCCTCGAGCCAGCGTCCCGCGGCGGCAGGATCGAGCTCGCGCGGGGTATCGAACAAGCCGAACCAGAGCAGCGGCTGCGAACGGTCGACCGGAAGCAGCGGCGCGAGCTTGGGCTCCATCAGATAACCCAACTCGTAGGACAAAAATCCGGCGCAGTAGAGGCCCTCGGCTGCAGCCGCCGCAAGCCGGGCCAATGCGCCCTCGACCTCTTCCGGCCGCTCGCAACGCACCACGTCCAGGGGCCGTTCGAAGAGCCAACAGCGGCCGTTGCGCCCCAAGCTGTCGTCGAGCAGCACGAAGGCTTCGCGCTCGCCACCGCCCACCGCATCGCCGCCTTTGGACCTGTCGCTCATGGCCTGCCCCGTGGCCCGCCATACCGCTGCACCGCCGATCCCCGCCTGGCATACCCGTTCAGCGGCAAGGCCACAGGGATTGCCTACCACCTCTGAGATTGCGCCGAAAGCGCTTTGCCCGGTCGCGGCACGGCCTGAGACCGCAGATTGCATGGAACCGGGGCCGATCAGAAAACCGGCGTAAGAGTGGCTGACATCGGGAAAAAATCGTTAAAGTTGTAATTTCATAAAATAATGCCCTAATTGATTGCAAACCACCCACCGGATGCGCTAATGATGAAAGAAAAGAAGGAGCACTATGCATTCATGCCTGGAACATCAAAAGCCACTGTCGAGAAAGCCCGTGCCATCGATCGGCTGGTCGGCGGGCAACTACGCAAGCGCCGGATCGAACTCGGCCTCACCCAACTGAGCGTGGCCGAGGCGATCGGCGTGACTTTTCAGCAGATCCAGAAGTACGAACGTGGCACCAACCGGATCGTAGCGAGCCGACTCTACGATCTTGCCAACACCCTCGAGGTTCCCCTGGAGTATTTCTTTGCCGAGGTGCAACCAGACACGCCAGCCGGCGCCCAAGCGGAGGACGTTGCCGACGACACCTGTCCCTCGCCGAAAGAAACGCGCAACCTGATCAATGCCTATTACGAAATCGCGGATCCAGCCCTCAGGAAGAAGTTGATAGATCTTGTAAGATCGGTCTCCGCAAGCAAATCATAAGGCTCACAGTTTCGGTCCCTTTGAATTGGTTGCGGAGAGATGAGCCTGCCCGATCGCCACCGCCCCGGTGGAATCTTGGGTTTGATAGAGGCGACACGGCGCGCCCGGCGCTTGCTGGAAGTTTTGGGGTGAGCGCAGTTCAGTCACAGACGAAGGCGGAGGCGGCTGCATTCGATCGCCACCTGATCGCCACGCCCACAGGAATCGCCCAATGCCTCGCCCGGCTGGCGGAAGAGGACGCCACGGCCCTCGATCTCTTGTCCCTGGAGTGTTGCGCCGACCTGCTGGCGGCCAGCGCCGAGCTTTCCTACCGCGCGGCCAGGCCGGTGATCGGAACGGGCGAGCGGGAGGTCCATCAGGAATTCGAGATCTGCATGCCGGTGCCGGACGGGAGCCCCTTTCACGATTGCCGGGATGCGCTGGAGCGCCTCCTCGCCCGCGCGCTGAAAGAGATGCCGGCGGCCCCCCTCACCGCCCCGCCGCGTCTCAACGACCTGGTGGTGCAGCGCTATCCGGCTGGCTCGCGAGGAATCACCGCGCACCGAGATCACCTCTGCTACCGCGACCTGGTCGCCATCGTCACCCTGGCCGGCCAAGCGCGCTTCTTCGTCAGCACGGACCGCTCCGGCAAGAACGCCCGCGAGGTGCCGGTCCCACCAGGCAGCGTGTTGCTGATGCGCGCACCGGGCTTCGCCGGCCGCGACGACCGGCCGTTCCACTTCCTTAACGACATCGGCGAGGAGCGGATCTGCCTCGGCCTGCGCCACGACGTGCGGACGGAGGCCGGCTCCGGGTGACCGCCCCAAAGCGATCCGCCATGCGCACCGATGACTTCGATTTCAAGCTGCCGCCGGAGCTGATCGCCCAGCACCCGGCCGCGCCGCGCGATGCCGCACGGCTGTTGGTGGTCGGCGAGACCTTGCAGGACAAGACCGTGCGCGATCTGCCGGACCTGCTGCGGTCCGGCGACCTGCTGGTGGTGAACGATACGCGGGTGTTGCCGACCCGCCTTTCCGGCCGGCGCGGCGAAGCCAAGATCGAGGCGACCCTGCACAAGGCCGAGGGGCCGGGTGTGTGGCGAGCCTTCGCGCGGCCCGCGCGTAAGCTGCGGCCCGGCGACGAGATCGTTTTCGCGCCGGATTTCACGGCGGCCGTCCGGTCCAAGGGCGATGCCGGCGAGGTCGTCCTGGATTTCGCCTGCGGCGAGGCCGACCTCCTGACAGGCCTGCAACGCCACGGCGCCATGCCGCTGCCGCCCTATATCAAACGCGGCGGCGGCCCCGACCCACATGACCGGAACGACTACCAGACGGTCTTTGCCGCGCGGCCGGGCGCCGTCGCCGCGCCGACGGCCGGGCTCCACTTCACGCCCAAGCTTCTCGCCAGCCTGGACGGGCGCGGGATCGCGCGGGTCGCCGTCACGCTTCACGTCGGCGCCGGCACCTTTCTACCGGTGAAGAGCGAAGACCCGCGCGACCACGTGATGCACGGCGAGGTCGGCGAGATCACGGACGACGCCGCTCGCCAAATCAACAACGTCCGCAGGGCGGGCGGGCGAATCGTCGCCGTGGGCAGCACGGCCCTCCGCCTGCTCGAAACCGCCTGCGGCTGTGACGGTCGGATCTCGCCTTTCGCCGGCGACACCGACCTTTTCCTCCTGCCCGGCGACCAGGTCCGCGCGGCGGACCTATTGCTCACCAACTTTCATCTCCCGCGCTCCACCCTCTTCATGCTGGTCTGCGCGTTCGCCGGCCAAGAGCGCATGACGGCGGCCTACGCCCACGCCATCGCGGCCGGGTATCGGTTTTTCTCCTATGGCGATGCATGCCTCATCTATGGCAAAGGTTTCGGATGAGCGAGGCGGTGTTTGGATATGAGCTCTTGGCCGAGGACGGCGCGGCGCGGCGCGGGCGCCTCACCACGGCCCACGGCGGCATCGATACGCCGGCCTTCATGCCGGTCGGCACCGCCGCCACGGTCAAGGGCCTCCTGCCGGAACAGGTGGCGGCGACGGGCGCGCAGATCCTGCTGGCAAACACCTACCACCTCATGTTGCGTCCCGGCGCCGAGCGGGTCGCGGCGTTGGGCGGACTGCACCGCTTCATGAACTGGCCGGGTCCGGTCCTGACGGACTCCGGCGGCTATCAGGTGATGTCCCTCGCGGACTTGCGGCAGATCACCGAAGAGTGCGTTACCTTCAAGTCGCACATCGACGGCACCTGCCACGAACTGACACCCGAGCGGGCGGTCGAGATCCAGGACCTGCTGGACGCCGACGTGACCATGGTGCTGGACGAATGCACGCCCTTTCCGATCGAGCGGGACACGGCGGCCCAGTCCATGGAGCGCTCCATGCGTTGGGCAGAGCGCTGCAAAACCGCCTTCCGGGCGCGGCCGGGCTACGCCCTCTTCGGCATCGTGCAAGGCAGCGTCGTGCCCGAGCTCAGGCTGGCTTCGGTCGAAGCCCTCACCGGCATCGGCTTCGACGGCTACGCCATCGGCGGGCTCGCGGTCGGCGAAGGCCAGGAGACCATGCTGGAGATGGCGGCGCTCTGTAGCGAAGCGCTGCCCGCCGACAAGCCGCGATACCTGATGGGCGTCGGCAAGCCGGCGGATCTCGTGGCCGCCGTCAGGCGCGGCATCGACATGTTCGACTGCGTCCTGCCGACCCGCTCGGGGCGCACCGGCCAGGCCTTCACCCGGCGCGGCGCCCTTAATATGCGCAATGCCCGGCACCAGAGCGATCCGCGGCCGATCGACGCCGATTGCGCCTGCCCGGCCTGCAAGGACTATTCCCGCGCTTACGTCCATCACCTGTTCCGCTGCGGCGAGATGCTCGGTCCGGTCCTTTTGAGCACGCACAACCTGCACTACTATCAGGCGCTCATGGCCGAACTGCGGGCGGCGATCGCCGAAGGGCGGTTGGACGAGATGGCGGACGACTTCGCCAAGGCACAGGCCGAAGGCGATCTGCCGCCCTTGGACTGATATCGGCACTGATGCGATGGTTTGGGACTTGACTGTGGGCATCGAACGGACATGAAGCTCGAACGTTTAGGCAAGGCGGGCAAAACGCTGCTTGTCATCCCGCTCATCCTGCTGCTGGGCCTGGTGTTGCTGGACCCGAAGCGCGAGGGCGACACGCACCACGCCACCATGAGCGACCTTCTGGTGCAGGAAACCAACAAGGGCACCAAGACGCAGATCATGGCGACGCTTGAGTCCGGCCGGAAAGTGGTGATCTATGGCACATTGGAATTCCGCGATGGCGCAGAGATCACATTGCAGGAATATGTGACGCTGGTGTTGGGCCGGCACAGTTATCACTTCGTGGCGTTCGAAGAGTAAGACTGGATCCCGTTTCGCCCGATAGACGGGCATGAAAGGAGCCTGCCATGGCCACGACCGAGGTCGGCGGCCTCACCCAGCTGGGCCAGCAGACGCGGCTGCCCGCCTCGCCCGATGAGGCGGTGCTGGAAAGCGTCCCCAACTCGCGGTCCGATACGCTCTATCTTGTGCGCTTTACCTGCCCCGAGTTCACGGCCATCTGCCCGATGACGAGCCAACCCGATTTCGCGCACTTCGTGATCGACTACGCGCCCAACCAGGCATTGGTCGAAAGCAAGTCGCTGAAGCTTTTCCTCGGCTCGTTCCGCAATCACGGCGCCTTCCACGAGGACTGCACGATCATGATCGCCAAGCGGATCGAGGAAGCGATTCAACCCAGATGGCTCAGGATCGGCGGCTACTGGTATCCGCGTGGCGGCATCCCGATCGATGTCTTCTATCAGTCCGGGCCGCCGCCCGAGGGTCTTTGGCTGCCGGACCAGGGCATGCCGCCCTATCGCGGGCGCGGATAGGCGCCGAGGGGCCCCCGTCATGACCCAGCGCGCCGAGATACGCGAACGCGCGCTGGCGCTGGGGTTCGATGCGGTGGGTTTCGCCGCCGCCGACCTCGGGCCCCATGCCAGGGATCACCTCGCCCAGTATCTGGCCCTGGGCTATCACGGCGACATGGGGTGGTTGGAGACCCGCGCGGCTGAGCGCGGCGCACCCAAGGACCTTTGGCCGGAGGTGCGCAGCGTGGTGGTGCTGGGACTCAACTACGGGCCCGACGGAGATCCCCTGGCGTCGCTTTCCCGCCGCGACCGAGGCACCATCTCGGTCTATGCCCAGGGCCGCGACTACCACGACCTGGTAAAGAAGAAGCTGAAGGCCCTCGCCCGTTTCATGAGCGAGCGCTCCGGTTGCGCGCTCAAGGTTTTCGTCGACACCGCACCGGTGATGGAAAAGCCGCTCGCCCAACTGGCCGGCCTCGGCTGGCAGGGCAAGCACACCAACCTGGTGTCGCGCGACCTGGGGTCCTGGCTGTTCCTGGGCGAGATCTACACCGACCTGGACCTGGCGCCCGACCCGGCGGAGGTGGATCTCTGCGGCTCTTGCCAACGCTGTCTCGAGGTCTGCCCGACCGAGGCGTTTCCCGCGCCCTACCGGCTCGACGCCCGGCGCTGCATCTCCTACCTGACCATCGAGCACAAAGGCCACATCGCGCGGGAATTCCGCCAGGCGATGGGAAACCGCATCTACGGCTGCGACGACTGCCTTGCCGTTTGTCCGTGGAACAAATTCGCCCGGCGCACGGACGAAGCGGGCCTGCTGCCCCGCGCCGAGTTGACCGCGCCGCGCCTGGCGGACTTGGCGGCGCTCGACGATGCCGCCTTTCGCCGCCGGTTCGCCGGTTCGCCGGTCAAACGCACCGGCCGCGACCGCTTCGTGCGCAATGTGCTGATCGCCATCGGCAACAGCGGCCTCGCGGAGCTGGCACCGGCCGCGCGGGCGTGTCTCGACGATCCCTCGCCCCTGGTCCGCGCGATGGCGGTCTGGGCGCTCGCCCGGCTCGACCGAGACACCTTCACGGCAGAACAGACAAGGCGGCAATCGGAAGAAAAAGACGTGGCTGTTCTGGAAGAATGGGAGGTCGGGAGCGGCTTGAGCCTCTAGACTTTTCTTGTCGCGGATCAGCGCGTCCGTTCAATCCCCCACTGCGGCTTCTTCAAGCGGATCACAGATGTATGTGACGCGCGTCGGCTGAAGCACGCTGCAGCCGTTCCAGAAGGCGTTCTGGTCCTCCAGAACCAGGCGGCCGCCGCCGCAGATCTCCTCCGCCCAGGCGAGGATGTCCGCTTCGCTGTTCACCGACGTGCCGTAGCAGAGAGAAATGCGATGCGCCCGGTCGCTCAGCGGCGGGTCGAGGGCCGGCGGCTCTTCCTCGCTCATTATCTCCCAAGGCGGATTTGTCATGGTCTCGATCTGGTAGGGCTCCGCGCTGCAGCCAAGGAGGAGAACAGTGAGCCCGCCGGCCACGAGCCAGCCGGATGCGGCCTTAAAATTCGCCTCGTTGCGGTATTGCATGGGTGTCCTCCGGGTCCAACGGGCGGAACGTCGGCACCTTATACCAAGACACGAAGACCCCAAGACCCGAAGCCCCCAAGACAAGGCGCGAGACGCGCTCCGGCGCCTCTGATATCATGGTCGTACCGAGTCAGAGAAGAGCAAGGGCGGCGACTTGATCGAAACGCAGGAAGTCAACCGGTCGCGAAGGATGCGTAGATGGACGGCGCTTGGCTTCGGTCTGCTGCTACTCCTCGCCGGCCCGCGCGCCCTCCTGGCTGATGAAAGCCTGGCCTCGGACGATTTGACGGGGCGGCTTTTGGTTGCGGCGCCGCATATGTCGGATCCGAACTTCTCCCAAACGGTGATCTATCTATTGCGCCACGACCCGAGCGGGGCGCTTGGCTTGGTGATCAACCGGCCCATGGGCGAGGTGCCGCTCGGCCGCTTGCTCGACCTGTTGAAAAACGGAGACGGCGCGGATGCAATGCCGGACAATGACGGTGGGAGCGAGGCAGGCGCGCCCCTCCTCGTCTTCTCCGGCGGCCCGGTGCAACCCTACCGGGCTTTCACCCTGCACAGCCGCGATGTCATGCCCGAGCACAGCGTGCCCGTCGACGACGACACCGCATTCAGCGAGCAGGACGATGTGCTCAAGGCGCTCGCCGATGACGCGGCGCCGAAAAGCATGATCTTCGCGCTCGGCTATTCCGGCTGGGCGGCGGGGCAGCTCGAATTCGAACTGGACCGCGGCGACTGGTATGTGCTTGCGGCCGACCCCTCTCTGGTGTTCAGCGCCGAGCCCGGGCGCATCTGGGAGCGCGCGGTGGCGCTCTTCGGCACCGAGCTTTAGAGATCTAACAGCAGCCGCCAAGCGGGGCCAGGTGAATGCCGCATTCGCTCTTGGCGAGCCCAGCCCAGCGGCCCGAGCGCAGATCCGTGCCCGGCGCCGTCGGCTGGGTGCAGGGCTCGCAGCCGACCGAGAGATAGCCGTCGGCCAGCAACGGATGTTGCGTCAGGCCACGCGCCTCGAAGGCCGCCTCGACGCGGTCGAGCGACCAGCCGACCAGGGGATTGATCTTCACCTTTCCGTCTACGGCTTCGATTGCCGGCAGGTCCCAACGCACCTCGCCCTGATAGCGCTTGCGGCCGGTGATCCAGGCGTCGAATCCTTCCAGCGCGCGCCTGAGCGGCAGCACCTTGCGAAGATGACAGCAGGCATTGGGGTTTTTCTGCCAGAGCATCCCGTCGGGATCGCGGGCCAGCAGCGCAGACCAGTCCGGACTCACGCTGCGAACGTCCGTGAGCCCCAGCTCGGCCACCAGCTCGTCGCGGTAATCGAGCGTCTCTTCGAAATGCTTGCCGGTATCGAGAAAGATCACCGGCACCGCCGGGTTGATTTCGGCGACTAATGCCAGGAGCACGGCGGCTTCGGTACCGAACGAGGAGACAACCGCGATCCGCTCGGGAAAAATTCGCCGGATCATCGGCTCCAGCAGGGCCTTGCCCTCCAACCCCTGGTAGGCTGCCGTCAGTTCGCCAGCAGATTCGTCTGCGTCGAACTTCGACTCTTCTTTGATCTCCGGTTCCAAATCCAGGTCCTCCACGAACCCCGGTTTCGTTTTTCTCTTCAGCAGGTTCTCGTGCGGGCAGCCATATGGTTCGGCTTGGCCGCGCGGGCACGCGCCCGTTGGCGCAACGCGAAGGGCCGATCGTCGGCGGTCGGCTGATACCAGACCGACACCTCCTCGAGTGCCGCCTGCCAGCGCTCCGCCGCGTCGTCCCGGTCGATCTGGAAGGCGCTAAATCCGCAGCGGTGCATGTAGAGCAGCAGATCGCGCAGCACCTCGCCCACCGCGCGCACCTCGCCCTGGTAACCGTAGCGTTCCCGCAGCAGCCGTGCGTAGGAGAAGGCGCGGCCGTCGTTGAATTTGGGGAACTCGAGCGCAACGAGCCCGAAATACCGCAGGTCATCGACCACCTCGGCCGGAGATTGGTCGCTCCTCAGCCACAGGCCCAGCGGCGCGTTACGCCCCATGAGCGTTTCACGCTCGGCCTGCCAGCGCTCCAGGCTCACGATCACCGGTGCGCCGGCGACCGGCTGCTCCTCGTCGGCAAGACGCAGCCAAGGATCATCCGCCACCTGGCCGTCCTTAATGAGCGGCATAGAGCTTCTCCTTGAAAGGCCGCAAACCCACGCGCGCATAGGTCGCGAGAAACGACTCGTCCGGGCTTTCGCGAACCGAGAGATAAGTATCGACGATGGTCTCGACCGCGCCGACCACCTCGTCGTACCCAAAGGACGGGCCGACCACATCGCCGAGCGCCGCGTTCTCGTCCGCGTTGCCGCCCAACGTGACTTGGTAGAACTCCTCGCCTCGCTTATCGACCCCGAGGATGCCGATGTGGCCCACATGGTGATGGCCACAGGCGTTGATGCATCCGGAGATCTTGATCTTGAGTTCGCCGATGTCGTGCTGGCGGTCGAGGTCGGCATACCGCCGGCTGATCTCCTGGGCGATGGGGATCGCGCGGGCGTTCGCCAGATTGCAATAGTCGAGACCCGGGCAGGTGATCATGTCGCCGAGCAGGCCCAGGTTGGCGCTGGCCAGGCCGAGCGTATCGAGCCCTTGCCAAAGGGCGTAAAGATCGCTCTGCCGCGTATAAGGCAGCACCAGGTTCTGCTCGTGGGTGACGCGGATCTCGGACAGGCTGTAGCGCTCCGCCAGATCGGCGACGCCGTCCATCTGCTCGGCGGTCGCGTCGCCGGGAATGCCGCCCTCGGGCTTCAGCGAGATGTTGGCAATGGCATAACCCGGCTCCTTGTGGGCGGCCACGTTGGTCCGCACCCAGCGGGCGAAGGCCGGATCTTCCAGCCGCTTGGCCTCGAAGGCCGGTGTCACCTGCGGCAGGCTCTCATAGCCCGGCGGCGCGAAATAGTCGGTGATGCGCGCCACCTCTTCGGCCGGCAGCGCGAGCGCACCGTCCTTGATGTGCGCCCATTCCTCTTCGACCAGGCGCGCGAACTCTTCGGCGCCGACACTGTTGGCCAGAATCTTGATCCGCGCCTTGTAGAGATTGTCGCGCCGGCCAAGCTGATTGTAGACCCTGAGGATCGCCTCCAGGTAAGACAGCAGATGCTGCTTCGGCAGAAAGCTGCGGATCGTCTTGCCGATCACCGGGGTCCGTCCCTGGCCGCCGCCGACAATCACCTCGAAGCCGACCTCGCCGCTTCCGTTGTTGCCGGACCGGCGCATATGCAAGCCGATGTCGTGCAGGCGCACCGCCGCCCGGTCGTGCGACGAGCCGGTGACCGCGATCTTGAACTTGCGTGGCAGAAAGGTGAATTCCGGGTGGAAGGTGGACCACTGGCGGACGATCTCGGCGTAGATGCGCGGGTCTTCGATCTCCTCGGCCGCCACGCCGGCGTACTGATCGGCGGTCACGTTGCGGATGCAGTTACCGCTGGTCTGGATGGCGTGCATCTCGACGTCGGCCAGATCGGAGAGGATGTTCGGCACGTCTTCCAGCCGCGGCCAGTTGTACTGGATGTTCTGGCGGGTGGTGAAGTGGCCGTAGTCCTTGTCGTAGCGGCGCGCGATGTCGGCGAGGCGATGCATCTGCCGGGACGAGAGCGTGCCGTAGGGAATGGCGACGCGCAGCATGTAGGCGTGGAGCTGCAGATATAGGCCGTTCATCAGGCGCAGCGGCTTGAACTGATCCTCGGTCATGTCGCCGGCCAACCGCCGCACGACCTGGCTTCGGAACTGTGCGACACGCTCGCGAACCAGGGTCTCGTCGAACTCGTCGTAGCGATACATCACTCCGCCCCTTCGACGCCGAGAAACCGGGCGGCGCCGTCCATGGCCTGTTTTCCGAAATGAGGATGGACCGTCGGCCCCTTGGCGCGAATTTTCTCGCGCGTGCCGATCGGCTGTGGCCCCGCCTCGCTCTCGGCGACGTCCATCAGATAGGGTCCGATCACCACCTGATCCCGCTCGGCCTGTTTGGCGCCGGCCTCCAGGTCCGCCTCACCGCCTTGGTCGCGGGCCACCCAGGCTTCGCGCAGCCAGAGCGACCAGGCGCCGGCAGCGGTAAGATACACCACGTCGCCGTCGCGCAGGAGGTTCGCTGTCATGACTTTGGCGCTCATCCGTCGAGCCTCCGCTCTTTTTTATCCGACCGCCGCACGCAGCGGCAGCGCTTCGACCAACGCCGCGGCGTCGGCCAGAGCGACCACTTCGCCGATCAAGATCAGCGCCGGTCCCTCGATGGCTCGGTCGCGCACGAGAGACTCGAGCTCGCCGAGCCGGCCGATTTCGATCCGCTGATCCGGCAGCGTCGCCCTCGAGACCACGGCGACCGGCGTGCCGGACGCGCGGCCATTGGCGATCAGCCGTTCGGCCACCCGTCCCGCGTTGGACAGGCCCATATAGATGGCCAAGGTATGATTGCCGCCCGCCAGCGCGGCCCAGTCGACGTCCGGCTCTCCCTCGGCGCCATGACCGGTGACCAAGGTCACCGCCTGGGCGAGCCCGCGATGGGTCAGGGGTATGCCGGCCGAAGCCGCGGACGCCGTGGCCGCCGTAATGCCCGGCACCAGCTCCACGCAAATGCCGTGCCGGCGCAGGTGTTCGACTTCCTCGCCGCCGCGTCCAAAGATAAACGGATCGCCGCCCTTGAGCCGCACGACGCGCTTTCCGCTGCGGGCGTTATCCAGAAGAAGATCGTTGATCTCGTCCTGACCGGCAGCGTGATCGCCCTTTGCCTTGCCGACATAAATCCGCTCGGCATCCCGCCGGGCCCGATCCAGAATCTCCGGACCGATCAGCCGGTCGTAGACCACGACGTCGGCGTTCTGCAGCGCCGTGAGAGCCCGGAGAGTCAGGAGATCCGGGTCTCCGGGCCCGGCCCCGACGATCGCCACCG
>PVMK01118322.1_pt1 | contig 14980 bp, 18 predicted proteins | sample 1853481 | NCBI WGS metagenome assembly PVMK01 (sample SAMN08533507, study PRJNA380276) | Marine sediment metagenome, whole genome shotgun sequencing project.
CAACTTCGGCGCCACGGTTATGGGCGGTGCGGTCATCGAGCCAGAGACAGACCTTTTGCCACTGATCCTGGTCCTAAAGGAAATGCGTCTGCCCACTGCCACCTACGAGGGCAGCCCCGCGGAACCTGTGGACGGTTACAGATGACCAGGGATGAAAGCGACCGGATCATTGATCATTTCCTGTCCAATACGCGTGATTTGACACCGGCGCCCGTGCGTCATGCCGCTCACTTGTTGTATGCGCCGGTTTCGAATGATCCGGATGTGACAAAGCGTTGCGCGTCGGTCCTGTCAGATACCGAGTTGCAGAGGGCCAGCCGCTTTTCAACACAAGGCGACAAGGCCCTGTTCAAACAGCGCCGGGCGTTTCGCCGGTTCTGTGGCGCTCTCGCGCTCGGATCGTCGCAGCCCTTATCGCAGATCGATTTCGAGGAGACAGAAAACGGGCGGCCCTACCTTTGCGATTTGCCGGATTTCTGGTTTGGCTTTTCCTCCTGCCGTTTCGGTTTTGTCGGGGCCTGGTCGTCGACACATGCAATCGGCGTCGACCTCGAGGACCAAACCAAGGACCTCGAGGCTACAGAACTCGCCCGGCAGTTTTTTACGGGAGCCGAGGCGAATGCTGTTGAGGGGGCAGGCGGCCTGGAGCGCCTACGGACTTTCTTTCAATTCTGGAGCCTCAAGGAAGCAGCTCTGAAATCCATCGGGGAGGGATTGCCCTTTGGCCTCGACGCTTTCGAGTTCGAGTTGGACCCAGACCTGCGTGTCGTTCATGCGCCCCCCGAACACGGCGGATCGGAGCAATTTAACGCTCACGTGATCGAGGGAACTGACAATTGCGCCGCTCTTGTCATCCGAAACCTGGCCCGAGGTAGTTATTGAAGTAAAAAATCGATTATTGTGTTAATTTTATTTGAACAAAGGGTGCAATTATGAAAAATAGCCTGGCTTTTGCTGTCAGCGGAATGATCATTGTCACCGCATTGACAATGACAGCGTGTACCGAAGAAGAGACTCTCCCGCCAGAGAAGACCGACCAGGTTATCGTCAACTATGTGGTTCCGACAAAACCAGCGCATCAGCAGATATACAATCTACTAAAGGAGCGTCAATCGCTCGAACAATTGCAGGAGTTTCTCAGCCCTTTCCGGCTTCGCTGGCCATTGTATATCTCATTGACAGAGTGTGACGGAGAGGCGGATGCCACATATGGGGATGACACGATAGCAATCTGCTACGAATATATTGAAGAACTGCGGCAGAACATGCCAGCGGAAACCACGCCGGCTGGAATAGAGCCACTCGATACAGCCATTGGTCCCTTTATGGATACTGTTCTACACGAATTCGCTCATGCCTTGTTTGATTATCTCGATGTTCCAATACTCGGACGCGAAGAAGACGCCGCCGACCAGGTGTCCGCCTATATTTATCTTAAACTTGGCAAAGACGAGGCGCGCCGGCTGATCATGGGCACCGTCTATGCCTACATGCTGGAGGTGCAGGATACCGACCCGCCGTCAATGGAAGAATACGCCGACGAACACAGCACTTCAGAACAGCGGGCGTTCAATCTGTTATGCATTGCATATGGCGCCGATCCTGAGCTGTTCGAGGACGTTGTGAAAATGGGGGGCTTGCCGGACGAGCGAATCGCTATTTGCGAAGAAGAATTCGAACATATTGCGTTCGCCTATCAAACATTGATTGGTCCCCATGTCGATCCTGATCTTGCGAAAAAGATATTTGACAGGTCCTGGCTGCCCGAAAGCACTTCGCGCATGCTGCGCGAACAAAACTGAATTGAACCGATTTGCCACACCTCAAGCCGTTGACAATACCGACTGGCTGAAAACCGCCGCAATCATCCTGGTCGCGGTTGACCACTTCGGCTATTTCTTCATTGAAAACGCCGACTGGTGGAGTGTTTTCGGACGCCTGGCGGCTCCGTTGTTCTTCTTCCTTTTGGGCTACGCACGGACCCGGACGGTCCCGCTCTACTGGATCTGGCTCGGTGTCATTCTGACCCTGCTCGACAGCTGGAACACCGACTGGACCTGGGTGGCGCCGAATATTCTTTTAAGCTTCGCACTCATCCGCATTGCACGTCCCTATGTGCAATTCCTTTTGCAACGATCACGGTTGGACCGCCTTTGTCCTCCTCGTCTCCGCACTTTTCGCGTGCTGCCGATAGCGGCGAATATTGTTGATTACGGCTCAGAGGGATGGCTGTGGGCCCTGTTTGGCTTATCCCAACGCATGTATGTCGACAGCAGATCAGCTACTGGCGTGGACGGCACTGTCCAAAGTTCAGCACAGCCCGCATACGCGATGACAGAGAACTTGGGCCTGATGCGCCTGCTGGCCTGCTTTGTCGCCGCGGTCGTCTACGTCTGGCAAGAACAAATGGAATTCTCGTTTTCTCAGATCCAGTTCGTCACCTTCATTCTCGGCCTCGGCGTTTTGTCCTTAAGCCTGTGTCTGTTCCTGCGCGGCCCAAGCCGCATTCAGCCGCCAGAATCAATAGCAGGCGTCCTGCGCTTCATCGGCCGGCACACCCTGGAAATATACGCCATTCAGCTTGCCGGATCCGAACTCATAATAAACTTGCTGCCGAGTCTCGCTGCATGACTACGGTGGCAAGAGCCTGTCGTTTTGAAGCTTAAAACTGACATGTTGTCAGCATTGAAGCAACATCGTATACTCATTGGTTCGGTTACCAAGAAAAGGAAAACGTGATGAAAGTATTTTTACAATTGATGATTGTTTCGCTGTTGATGGTTATGGCTGCACCGGCCTGGTCGACTGAGGTCTTACACGCTCTTCAATGCGAGCAGGACGATGATGTATCTGATGAGAAAGTAGAAGCAATATCAGCAGAATGGCTCAAGGCTGTGAAGACAATAAAAGGTGGCGAAAACCTGCGACTTCGTTTGCAATTTCCCGTAGCTGCCAAAGTGGGTGAAGTCGATTTAGTAGTGATTATGGTCGCACCTTCATTTGCAGAATGGGGCGAGTTTATGGATAACTACCCCGGTTCTGCAGCTGAAGCCGTTGACGAGAAATATGCAGACGATCTTGATTGTGGAAATGGCACCCTATGGGAATCAATAGAAATCAAATAGGCTAATACTTAGCCAAACTGAAAGGCCGCCAAATCTGGCGGCCTTTTTATTACTGAACACTCTGAGCTCCTGATCAGCCCCGAAATAATCTTCCAATCCGATGGCTCTGGCTGAAACAAAATCCGGTCAGAGAGATGGGTGGGTTTTCTGCCTTTTTACCTATATAATCCGCGCACTTATTAATTCGTAGGAGAGTATGGGAATGCATAATTTGGTCAAAATTATCCTGGCAGCTGGTTTGTTTTTAACTGCAGCCAGCGTGTTTGCACATGATGAACCGGAAGAAGAGGAAGTCGTTAAGCCCTGGGAAGGCAGCGGTGAATTGGGATTTGTCAACACAACCGGTAATACGGAAACAGTAGCATTGAATGCCAAGCTGAATTTCGTCAGGACGGGGGAAAGGTGGCGTCACCGTTTCACTGGTACGGCACTGGTTACTTCCGAAGATGGATCCACGGACAATGAACGTTACACCATGGAGGTTCAGAGTGACCGCAAGCTTACTGAAAAAAGCTGGCTATTCGGTGCATTTCGTTGGGATGCCGATAAATTTGGCTCCTATGACCCGCAAGTGTCGTTAACTGCTGGTTATGGTTACCAATTAATGAAAAGTGAGAAACACTCACTCAAAGGTGAAATCGGTGCGGGTTATCGCAAACTGGAAGAAACCTTTACGAATAATACAAGCAGCGAAGCAATCGCAAGATTCCTGCTGGATGATTCCTGGCAGGTTTTCAAGACAACCCTTTGGACCAACCGCCTGTTGGTTGAATCCGGGTCAAGCAACACCTTCACCCAGTTCAACACCGATCTGGCGGTTTCCATGACTGCTCGTTTTGCAGTAAAACTGGGTTTCGAGCTACGTAACAATACCAAGGTTCCGCCGGGTGATTCGGAACATACTGACACGATCACTTCCGTGAACCTGGTATATAACTTCTAACGACACGATGCCGTGCTTTAAGGGTCAGTCCGAAGCGAATTTTCCGACATACCAGCCCAGCGCAGCGCCGCTGAGACTGTAGATGAAGAATCCTTCGGCAACCCACCACGCCCAGATGGTTTCCGGCAGGTTGAAAACACCGGACCAGCCTGCTGACATGGCGCCACCAATCAGGGCCAGGACAAAGCCGAACTTGAGGCCCTTGATGACACCGGAACCATCGAATGCATCGCGAATATTGTCGTAAATACCTGCAAACAGGAATGACATAAGCAGCCCGGTGGCGATCCAGCGCGGCATGAGTGCAGCCATGTCAGGTGGATCCTGGGTTAATTCCGGACGCCAGTACTCAGTGGTCGCCATATACAGTGGTTCCAGCACGCCTTCGTGAATCACGATGCCCGATATCATTCCGAAAACCCACTGAACGGCGTAAAAAACAACACCGCCCACGATAATGGTCTTGAAGTTAAGTCTCATGATCGATCTCCTTTGAAAAGCTGCAGCTTAAAATCAGTATAGGAGATCAGGAAATTTCTGCTGGTGCTGAGGCGCTTATGCTGCGTAGTAGAACGACAAATTGGAATTTTGGGTCAGTGGAAATTTGGGGTCAATGCAAAAACCAGCGTCTATTTCTTGCTCAATTGCTCGGACCGCAGCCTGGGAGTGAAGTAATCGATAGCCGTGTCCTCATCGACAAGATTGCAATTTTTATCCACCAGCTCCTGGTCATAATCGCTCCATCCACGCAGACCGGTATTGAGGGACTTGACGCTCTCAAAGCCCATCTTCTGCATGACGTCAGCGGCCAGGACGCTGCGCAGGCCGGAGCGGCAGATAACAACGATATCCTCGCGCCGCGCCTCGGCTAACGTCGGTTCCGTTTCCTCGTAATCATATTCGCAAGCTGACTCCAGGATGCCACGCGGCACGTTGATGGAGCCTGCAATATGCATGGCTTCGAATTCGTATGGCTCACGAATGTCCAGCAATACGACAGCGGAACTGGCCTGCAGGGTATCTTCCAGGTCCCAGGGCATCAGTTCCTCGACGTTGTGCAGTGATTCTGCGACCAGTTGCATAAAGGATTTCACGGTTTGGAGTATATAAGAATTCAGACCCAGGGAAGTTCAATCGATGCCCGCTCGCCAACGCCAACAGCCTGAACGTTCGCTTGTCCCAGGAATTGGAAGGAGAATGCATTAAAGGCGAGACTTGGGGAGCTGACAGCGATGGTGTATGGGTCGATGACGACTGCACCGCAGTGTTCACCTACGAGGGCCGCGGTAGTGAAAGTGGTTCGAGCGGTGGGCATTGTCCATACCCTCACCCGGGGCGCAGTAATGAGTGCGCTTATTACCGGGACGGATTTGCCCACAAAGCAGCTATACGACAGCCGTGAATTTCAACGCGATTTGGTACGTAAACGGTCAGGAGCAGATGTCTCAAAGACTGCCGCCAGTACCCAATGTCTTCATTGCATCGGCACATCGATAATCAGCAGCTGACAATTTTCTGCAACTTCGAAGTCGACTTTGGTGGCGTCTTCGAACCCGATCGCATCCCGCCGCTGAAGTTGCTCATCAGCAATAGTCACCGTCCCTTCGATCACAAAGAAGTACATTCCGTTTCCTTCGCGCTTGATCCTATAGCTACCGGTTTGGCCTGTATCGAAATCGCCCTGCAAAAACCAGGCATCCTGATTGATCCGGATGGCGTTATCATTGCTATCTTTATCGGGCGACACAACGATCTGGAATTTGTTCTTACGATCGTTATAGGAAAATAATTGCTGCCCATAACGTGGTTCAATATTCTGAAATTTCGGTAAAACCCATATTTGCAGGAATGCGACGAGCTCGGAGTCAGATCCGTTGTACTCGGAGTGGGTAATTCCCGTACCGGCGGACATTATCTGAACCTCGCCTGCCCTAATATGTTGGGTGTTGCCCATACTGTCTTGGTGCCGCAGTTCGCCAGATATTGGAATAGACACAATTTCCATGTTTTTATGCGGGTGCGTGTCAAAACCCTTGCTCGGTTGGACAATGTCATCATTGAGTACCCGCAAAAGGCCGAAACCCATCCTCTCCGGATTGTGGTAGTTAGCGAATGAAAAGGTATGTCGTGATTGGAGCCACCCATGATCTGCCAGTCCGCGCGTATCAGCTTTGTGCAATACTCTCTTCATTATCAGTCTCCAGATTTATAGTCGTTTTCAAGGTTAGCATCCCGATTCTAGCGCGAGTGAGGTTGGCTGAAAATCAATTTGAATTCTTGCAAATCAAGTTTCTGCTTTGGGTGAGGTGCAACGGTCCGGTCGTACCTTCAAAGCAGATATCCAATGGTCGCAAAATTCAAAGGCGCTTATAACAGGAACCGGCCAAGTATAGTCATTTCGTACCACTTTCAGCGATACTCACTGCAACTGACAGGTATTAGCGTGGAATAGAAATGTGGCGGGGAGGATTCCAGATCAATCCGGGATCACCTAATCGGGCAGGCTACTTAATTGTGGCCAGCCCAGTTTGTTCACTCAGTCACAATCATCATAGAAATCGTCACAATCATCGTAACAATCATCATCGTCATCGTCACAATCATCGTAACAATCGTCTTTGTCATCGTCACAATCAAGGTCATCGTAATAATCATCCACAAGGTCATCGCGGCGGTCTTGAAGTTCATCAACACGGTCATCGCGACGGTCTCGAAGTTCATCAAGTCGATCTTGTTCGTAGCTCTGGGCCATCAATAAAACAGTATGGCTTGCTGTATTCGAAGGGACATTCAAACGGTTGTCGATGTTTGCCTGCACTGAAACACAGCTGATCGCCAGAAAAAGTGCTGATATCAATATGGTTCGTATGGACATAAATACTCCTCTATGTGTGTGTAAATTTCCGATCAAAATCAGCTTAGCACATGGCCAGTAGTCTTCAAATTAGCCATGGTCCATGAACACAGATATACGAGACTTAAGGGTACTTAGTTCGCCTTCGGGTCGACAACAGAGAAATGCGACTCAAGTGCAGCTTGGCTGGTCACAGCCAGAATATAGGTATTCCGTTCCGCTTTCCGTGATACTGGACACAGCTGGCAGGTAGCTGTCAGTGAGAGTGGGACATGCGCCCGCGCATGATCGACGATATGACGCTGCGCAAGCTTAGCCCAAAGACACAAGCCGGCTACCTGCGGGCCGTTTTGAGGTTCACCCGCTTCTTTGGCCGCTCCCCCAATCTGGCTTCGCCCGAGGATCTGCGTGCATTCCAGCTGTACCTGGTCGAACAAGGTGTTTCCAGCACCACCATCAACGCCACCCTCACCGGTCTGACGTTCTTTTTCGGCGTGACGCTGGATCGCCCTTCGGCGCTGAAGAGAATGAGCCGGGTGCGTCACCGCAGAAGTTACCCCAGGTCCTCAGCGTCGAGGAGGGCAAAGTTCAACAAGATTTCGCAGGAATCTGCCAGCCTCAATGAGATGAAAGGCCGCTCAGTAAACGCGAACTTCTGGAAAAGGGCTTCTATCCAACTTATACTTTTTTCTTATGCATGATTTTTATATTCCGCCACGATGGCTGGCCAGGTTCATCGTTGCAGTTTTTTTGCTGCTGCTGGTCGTGCCAGTGGCAGCACAGGAACAGCCGATGGTCATTACCTACGGCGTGGGTGGGGGCTGGTTTGAACCGGCGACCAACGGCCAGGGCTTTGTTTTCGATGTCATACCTGCCTCCAACCAGATGGTGGCGTACTGGTTCACCTATCCCCAGGACGGCGATGGCCGTGAATGGTTTATCGCTCAGGGTGATATCAGTGGCGCCAGGGCCGATCTTGTTGTTTATCAGACCAGCGGTGGGATATTCGACCTTCCCTCTGAAGTCGCTCTCGATGAATGGGGCGCGTCGGTGCTGAAGTTTTCATCATGCACCGCGGCAATCCTGACGTACGAATCGTCGGGGGGTGAAATTTCAGGAAACATACCATTACAGCGGATCGGACCTGATGTGATCTGTGCCAGCGAACAGACTACTGCGATGACTAATGTGGTCAGCCGGACAAATTCCTGGTTCGACCTGACGGGTACATGGGTGTTTGATGGGTGTGTAAGCCTGGAGTTCAATGACTCCCATGGAACGGAACGGTTCACTTTCAGTGAAGACACCCTGCACTTCACGATGGACTATTATTCAAACACGAGTTGCGAGGGAGTACCGGAAGTGCGTGAATTCAACTTCCGGTCTATCCGCGTGGATAAAACAACCGCATCCCTTGAGGGTGAACAGGTAATAGCCAATCGGATGGTATTCATTGATCCGGTTACCGCTGAGCAGACAAAAATGATTTTATATATTGACGATCGCGGGACGGAGCCACTGTTCACTCACGGGCTAAGGGATTCGCCACCAGATATCGATGGTTTTCCAACCGAGTTACCGGCCCTGTTTTTTACACGGGAGCAGTAGGATTCAAGCAGAAAACCACAGCGGTGAGCAACAATGTGAGTATGGGAAGCATCCTGGCAACCCGCGTGTTGCGGCTGAAGAGCACTTCTAAATTTCATCTCAGAGGTCTGTTTTTAACCGTTTTCGGATGTTCACCAATGACGGCTGTGGGTCGAAAGGGAATAAAGACAACTTCGTGAGTTGATCTCCGGTTACGGCCAGAATATAGTTCTTCCGTCCTGATTTCCGTGTCATCAAGCGATTTCGCTTGAATGTCCTATAGTTAAATATACCAATCGTATCCTGCGATAAGGCTTTAAAAGGAGTTTCTTATTGAATTATGGACGACTAATGTTTTTAATTTAGGAGATCAAATATGATTCGAACACTATCAGCGCTTTTTGCAATTCTTGTACTGTGGACCACGCCCGTGCTGGCCGACGATTCTGACGACGTGCGAGCTACGATTGAGCGCCACTATGCTGCGATCCACACAAACGATATAGACACCGTTCTTAGCCACCACCTAAAGGACTTTACGATGTTTTACTCTGGCGGGACCGTGCTGTGGGAATCTGATTGGGAAGACGTGAGCGAGCGCATGGGGGCGACCGTTGATTTTGGCAACTTGAATGTCCGGATGAGTAATTTCAATGCTCAGCTCTATGGCAACACTGCCGTCGCCACCTTCTACCTGGTCGGCACACATACGGATGGCGAAAAAACCAGAAACGTCACCAACCGGGTGAGCGCCGTCTGGGTCAAGACCGGGGGTGAGTGGAAGGAAGCACACCACCACGAATCACCGCTTCGACCCGGCGGCCGCCATTAGGCATAGAAATTGACATCGGGTTAAACACGCCCGGAGCGATCCTCCAGCACAAAGAGAAAGGCCACTGGCATGACTACCTGGTCGATGGTAAGCCGGTAGTTAATCCGTTTGACGTGGAGATGCTGCCGTTTGGGAAATACCGGCTGAAGGAAGAATAACTCCGCACACTTCACTGTTTGGCGCTTTGCCGACGTTGTTTGAGCGATGAATGTCCGCCTATTATGCGGCGGATTGGAAACGATCAACTAACCAGTTGTACAGCCAGGCAAAAATAGCGCCTGCAACCAGGCCATCAACCAACCCCCAGGTCAGGCCGATAAAGCTGCCGGTGGGGCTGATATTGTAGCCCCGGTAGATCGCGCCAATCATGGTGGTTTGCCCGGTCGCGCCGTCAAAAAAGATGATCCACCAAGTACAAAGGAACAGGCACAGGCCCCAGAACAAACCAAGGGTAATGGCGAATGCCTTGATATTCAGTTTCATATTTCCTCCTCCATTTGTTTGTGGGTGCTTGTCTTTTATACACCTTGTTCTACCAGGTCACCACAAGGAACCAGGTTCTTGGGTATTAAAAGAATAAAAGTCCTATTCCCTGAAGTCTGCGGTTATTGAAGGACCTGGCCGAAAGTGGCTAACGGCCCCTCACGCTTGGCTGGCTCGATTGAGTTCCTCGAAAACCTGCGCATTGGGACAAAAAGCATTGTCCCCGCCTTCTTCGCCGGCAAGCCACCGTTCACAAATATCCTCGGACTGGCACTTTCGGCAGCGGCGGCGGACTTCCCTAATGATGGATTCGGAGTCATCCTGAATGGCAATTTTGGGGTCCAGGCCGGCACGCTGCAACATCTCCTTCATGCGTCTTTCAGATGTACCTGCCTTGTACTTTAAAAACCATGCAACAAGCGCGATGGCGACTACTACCAGGATTATGGCAATGCTAATATCGAACACGGCTCAGATACCTCTTTCAGACATTTAGGCTAGCAGTGTAGCATTCGTTTTCGCCGCTGTTGTGCGAGACGTGCGTGTCTTACTTATCGTAACCTAGAGCTTGTTGCTGACTTGAAAATGGCAGACCTCTGCTGATTTGCCTGGATACTTGCATGTATGCGCGTGTGCATTTGCGCGACAAATCGCACCCCTTTTGCGTTAACGATCATCACCCCGCATTGCAAGCGGGGCAGCACAGAAAACTGCCCAAGATGAACCAAGGCATTACCAACGGATAAAACCCGCTGCTACGGGCTTTCACGAAGTTCTACGTCATCTCCAGTGCTCATCTTGATCATGCAGACAGTGTTCGATCAGGTCAGGCTTGAAAGCCCGCTTGTCACCAGTAAGCGACTATACGATAAGTACAAATTTCAGTGCCGCTTTTCTCGGCAATCGGCCAGAAGCCGCCGTTTAGCTAAATGTATCCGGCCCTTTTATCCTTCGGCCCCTTTATCAGTAACTCTGCAAATTGACCTATTTACAAATCACACTATCGCCCGCCGGTTGGCAGACATCCGGCCAGCCATATTCGCGCCAGTAATCCACCATTCCCAGCTCAGTAACAAGCGCTGCAAATCGCGGGATCCTGACGAAATGGCGCCATGTCGGATCGCCAGAAATACCACACAAAATTATTTCTTTGGAAGCCATCCAGGTCAAGAGCCATAGTGGCCACTCGATAGGCTTCATCGATCCGGTCTAAACCGACATAACCCGTGAGCAGAATCTCAATAAAATCGATCGTTTCATGCTCTGCGAGCATCTCGAGAAACAACGGTCTTTTCGCTGCATCAACCTTTGCCTCGATAATTAGTTTTAGCGTTAGGGGAATTTGGCGATTGTCGAATTTTTCTGCCATCCGTTCATCCCACTGCTCGGCGAAGCCAACGGCTCGGTCGAATTCCCCGATACGCAGGTTCATCCACGCCTGAAAGTACAGCCCCGAGCCATGGCCTAAATCCCATGCGGCCGCACCATACTTCAAGGTGTTGCTGGTATCGTTTAGATAAAAATAGATCCACCCGAGCATAGCATTGGTGCCAGGGTGCAATGGGTCCAGTTGATAAGCGATCAGGGCTTCTTCAAGCGCATCATCAAGACGACCAAGCTTGAACAGGTGCTCGCCATACCATAGGTGTGCAGTCGAATCCATTGGTTCATTGGCAATGGCAAGCAAGAAAAGCGTTTCCGCCTCTGCCCATTTTCCATCCATGTCAGCCAAACCGCCCAGAACCGCATAGGCTTCCGCCAGGGAATCACCCTGCGCCAGGGCCTTGCGTGCAGCGGAGACCGCCAGGGGATAATGTTCACTCCTCGGTGCGTCAGAATACACCGGCAATGTGAAGTGCGTCGCCGCCAGGCTCGACCAGGCCCGGGCAAACTGTGGATCAAGCTCTGTTGCCTGCTCGAACAGTGTTATGGCGTGCCGGATATTCTGATCGCCACGGCGCTGCCATAAATAACGACCTCGCAAATAAAGCTCGTAAGCCTGCAGGTTGTCGGTTGGTCTTGCGTCAATGCGGTGTTGCTCATCTGTGGAAAGCTCGGCCTGTAAGGCATCAGCAATCTTTTTTGTAATTTCACTTTGTACGGCGAACAGGTTTGCCGCAGTCAACTCACGATCATAGATTTCTGCCCACAGGTGTTCATCGCTTGCAGCATCAATCAACTGCACATTGATCCGCACCTGGTTTCCGGAACGCTGGATGCCACCTTCGAGAATGTTTGCAACACCCAACTCCTGTGCAATTTGCGGAATCTTTTTGATGGTGTCCCTGTATTCCATAACCGAGGTGCGAGAGATCACCTTCATCGAGCCGATCTTGGCGATGGTGGCCAACAGGTCGTCATGCATACCGTCAGTGAAGAACTGGTCTTCCTCGCGGTTGCTGCGGTTATTAAAGGGCAGTACAGCAATGGATTTGTCACCGCGTGATTCGGTTCGAGCGGCAGTGCGGCCTTCCTGACGCGCCGATTGGGCAATTTGCTCATCTTCGACAGGGTCGAGCACAAACTTGTCGAAAGCGATGTACCCCAGAGCCAACGCCAACACAACCAGGCTCACAAGCAAACGTGAAGACAGGGCTTGCCTGGATGAACGGCTGGATGTCTGGCTGGATGTCTGTGCCGACTGAATTTTGGCTTCGGGAACCAGGCGATAGCCTTCCCCCCGCACGCCCTCGATGTAGATGGGCTGATTGGGATCATCACCAAGGCTCTGCCTCAGCGTCTTCATTCTTTGAGAGAGGTTGTCGGGCGTAATCACCCGTTTGGGTCCCCAGACCTGGTCGATCAGGTCATCGTGTGAGATCAACGCTGGTGCTGTCTGGATCAATGCCTGAAGCACCTTGAAACTGAGTTTCGTCAGCTTGATCGGCTGCCCACCACGAGTTAGCAGGTGTCGGTCCAGGTCCAGTGTTAAGTCAGAAAATTCGTAAATCATTCGAATCTGTCTGCCCCCAGTATTAATTCAGGCCAATCCGATCAAGATCACAGCCAATGACACAAAATTTACCTTCGTTACGGGTTTTCAGAGGTTTTATCAGCAAATTGTCAGCAAATTATTGCCTTCTGATCACGCAGTATTCGTACCGGCTGCCTAACATGTACCTTAACACGGATCTTTTTACAGGAATTCCGTGGGGCCGGCCAGGAATGGGGAACTATCGAGAAGCATGGCTTCCAGAGAGGTTGGGGTTAATCGTAAATTTAATCTATAGAGAGGAGACTTTATTATGAAAGTAATTAGATTATTACTGGTTTCGTTTTTCGTGTTATGTGCTTCGACTACAAACGTGGTCGCATCTAATGAATCTGATAAGGCTAAAATTCAACGTGCAATCAGGGCTGCGCCCAATAGTATATCTGATCACGCAACCATCATGGATGCTGATGGGACTATTTTGCGCAAAGGTTCGAATGGCTGGATCTGCTTTCCAGGAGTTCCACTTATAGCCGGTGATAAGCACCCCATGTGTAATGACGCCGTCTGGATGGATTGGTTGGCCGCTATCATAAACGGCGATATTTTCGATAGCGAATATCCGGGGCCTAGTACTATCGGTTATTCCTATATGCTGATCGGTGATGCTCTGGTAAATAATGGGAATCCTTTCGCAGAACCAGGTGATCCAGGCATATGGGATCAGGAAGGTCCGCATCTTATGATGTTGTTTCCTACATCGGTCGACATTACGCACTTGCCTCGAGTCCCCAATGCTGGCGGCCCCTATGTAATGTGGGACGAGACTCCTCTTGTACATGTTATGGTTCCTATGACAGACAGAGATAGATAAATCTATACACAATAGGAATTAGGTGGGAGATATCTTTACAGATGTTTTATCTGATGGATATCTCCCTCTCTTATTATGCTCAACCACTTCAGCAATTACTCCCTGATCAAGACTTTTGGCCGACAGTTGCTATACGCCATGATTGGAGTCGAGGCGCTGCCGCCCACAGCGGTATTTGCTGGATTACTGAAAAGCCTTGAGGCGGGTATGGAAGCCAATATCAGGAAGCACATTGTGGCTGATCACATGGCAGACCGGATGCTTGCCTGGTAATGAATCTTAAGCACCAAAGAAAAGGGCCGTCACTCTGGCGGCCCTTTTCCATGCCGCAATAAAAAGCCCCAGCGCGGAACCGGGGCCACAATGCAAGGGTGACACCGTTTCTTATAGTTTGCCCGTATCGTGGAGCGCTGTGTCTGTGGGAAATCCACCCGGATTGGCGTCAGATTTTTACTTCCGATTTAAAGCCCAGCGCTCTTGAAACAGCGCTTCCGCACTTATGAAACACTTACGCCAAGCCAGACGGGGCGACTCATTGCCCAGTTGTACTGACGTAACTGATTGAATACAGAGGATTTTAAGTGGTGCCGACAGGGTGACTCGAACACCCGACCTACGCATTACGAATGCGTTGCTCTACCAGCTGAGCTATGTCGGCACATGGAAGGGCGGCCAGTATATTCAAAACCTCTCTTTTTGACAACAGCGCGTTGCCTATTCTCTATACAACAAGCCCTCTACCGCCAGTTGATCGTCCATCTGCTCTCCATGCCACAACGTATGCGTGGTCTCGGGCGTGATGTGGATGCCTGAAGCGGCATGAGCGGTATATAACGCAATAACATTCCCGCGGGAGCGTGTATCCCCGCTATCGGGCAGGACCTGCCCGTCCGGTTTGGTAAATCGGACCTGGCCAGCAACATCCATTGCAACACTGAAACCACCCTCGTGCACCAGTCTGTGGTGGTGGCGGCAGAGTAAGGTCAGATTATCCATCGAAGTCTCGCCGCCATCCGCCCAGTGCCTGATGTGATGGGCATCGACAAATCGTGTACAGGTACAACCCGGGAAACGGCAGCCGCCATCGCGGCGCTTCAGCGCCCGGCGGATGGCCGGTGGGATGGTGCGCGTCTTGCGTCCCACGCTGAGCGGTTCGCCATCGGCATGCTCCAACCAGTGAACCACACCCGCGTCGCAGGACAGGCGCCGGGAGGTTTCAGCACAAACGTGCCCGCTGTCCTCGAGTTCTGCTTCTGCCCCTGTGCCATCGGCCCTGAGTGTTGCGACATCGGTATGCAGGTGGATCAGGTAACGGTCACCGCCGTTGCTCTGTTTTGCTTTGTCTGAAAG